>Ga0209536_100013398_pt1 | contig 11829 bp, 7 predicted proteins | sample DeeMarSeWOR28_12_FD_187461 | JGI IMG/M metagenome (GOLD analysis project Ga0209536, IMG submission 187461) | Marine sediment microbial communities from White Oak River estuary, North Carolina - WOR-2-8_12 (SPAdes) (version 2) | ecosystem: Environmental > Aquatic > Marine > Intertidal zone >...
AATGTGCGCTGCCGCCGACGGTTTTTGCCGGGTGACCGGTGAGGTTGCGGCATGTTCCGGCACTGAGGGGCCCGGCATCACGCACATGATGATGAACATCGGCAGCGCGCATTTCGCCAACAGCGCTCTCCTGGTGCTTGCCAGCAATTCATTTCTTCGTTCGGAAGATACCCAAAGCTGGATTCAATTCATACAACAGCAACCGTTGACCGAAGGCCTCAAGAAATATGGGAAAAGAATTACAGTGGCAAACCGGATTTACGAATATGGCGCTTATGCATTCCGCAGCCTGAAATCAGGCGTGCCGGATGTTGTTCACCTTGACTTTCCGGCGGAAGTAGCCATGGAACGTTTCACCGATGCATCCAGGCTGGAACGCTTTTACGGAAAAGGCCACTATCGTACCGAAACGCGTCCATGCCCCGGATCCAGAGAACTGCAACAAGCCATAGACATGATCCACAAGGCCGAGCGCCCGGTTTTGATTGCAGGACACGGGATATTCGTGCGCAAAGCATGCGATGCGCTCATGCAGGCTGTGGAAAGGCATGAGATGGCGGTAGTGGGATCCGGCCCTGTAAGGGGCCATTTCCCCGATGACCACCGGCTCTCAGGGAGCATGTCCAACGAGGCGCTGATGAACGCAGACCTGGTAGTTTTCGTCGGCCAGTATTCCATGCCGCCGGCCGAAGAGTGGACATTCACACCCGGAGTGAAAACCATCCGGGTCCATCCGGAACAGGACGATCTGGGAAGAAACTGGCCGCTGGAGCTCGGAATCGTCAGTGACGAAAAGGTTTTCATGGAGGCGCTCGCAGACGGCCTCCCCCTAAAAAAGAGGGATTCCTGGGTGCGCGAGATTGCCGCCGCGAGAAACAAATGGGAAAATACTCAGCTCGATCTTTACGATCAATTCTTCAAATACAGCCGGGATACCAACGCTCTCCATCCTTTTGTTCTATGCAAGGAAGTTCATGATTTCCTATACAAAGGCGAAATAGACCCGAAGCAAACCGTCACAGGATGGGGAGGCCACATGATCGGGTACGGCAGCATGCGATGGCTGCGGGCCAATCGTCCGGGACAGGAAGTCACTGTCGTCTACCAGTTCGGTGCCATGGGGCCGGATCTGGCAATGATGATGGGGCCCGCCGTTGCAGTCCAGAGAGGGATCGGCCCCCACGCTGCCTACCAGGGAGCGCCGGTGTTCGTTGTGACAGGGGACGCCGGCATGGCCTACAGTCTTCTCGAACTCGATACTTTCGTCAAATACAAACTCCCTGTTATCTGCATAGTCTACAATAATGATTGCTGGGGCACATACACGATGGCGACATCGACACCGCGTGCGATGCACATGTATCTGTTCCAGGAAGACCTAAGATACGACAAAATAGCAGAGAACCTGGGAACCCGCGGCGAATACGTGCGAACTCCGGAGGAACTGCGTGCAGCCCTGAAGCGCAGCTACGATGCAGCAGTCAAGCAGGGCTATTCATCTCTGATCAACTGCAGGGGACTTGGAGATTTCAATTTATCTAGCCTTTATCCTCCCGGACTGGATTTCTCGCCGGAGCCCGGCGTGGGTGCAATTAAACACTGATAATAAAAAGGTCAAAATTCTTGATTCAGACACCACAATGTATTTGCCAATGAACAACCAAATCAGAAACTGAAGCATTTCCTTATAAGCCGTGAAAAAAACATAAGGAGAATACCCACTTTGCTGGGGATAAACCGGCACCAAGTGCTGACATTGCGAGTTTGATTATGACAACAAAAACGTTTGACGGAAGCTACCGCCATACGCAGCCCGGTACGTTGATCCGTAACGTAACCCTGGGATTGACGGTACTATTCGCCGGATTGGGAATTGTCTGGTTGAGGCCGTTTTTATTTTTCGTAGTGCCCATTTTGCTCATCATTGCCTGGCTGTTTCATTCCCTCACTATTGAAATTGATAAAGGTGAATTGCGCTGGCGCTTTGGACCGGGGCTGGTTCGTAAAAGCGTCCCACTGGAGGAAATCATTACTGCCAAGCCGGTACGGACAAATCTCCTGGAAGGCTGGGGAATTCATCCGAGCCGCTACGGCTGGCTTTACAACGTATCCGGCTTTGACGCTGTGGCTGTGACTTTGCGCAACGGTAAATATTTTGCGCTCGGCACTGACGAACCTCAGGCGCTAGCCACGCGGCTGACCAACTGCCACGGATCGACATTTTCAAGAACCGGTTTAACGAGCTGAAGAAGATGGTACCTGTTCATTGAGACACGAGGGTTTCCGATTTGGAAGCAACGAAATCAGTATTAATTGGAGAAAGACGCTGCCAAGTTTTGATGAGTGTCCAGGTTTTCCCCGCTATGCTTCTGGTTTTTATTTTTAATATACCCTTCGGCTATTGGAGAGCACGAGTTCGAAGGTTTTCTGCTCAATGGCTATTGGCCATTCACATACCTGTTCCCTTTGTCATCTCTTGCCGATTTTTTCTGAGTTTGGGATGGCAGTTCATCACCTTCCCCATTCTTATCGGAGCTTTTTTTACCGACCAGTTTGCCGGGGAAGGCTGCGACGTCTTACCGACACGTCAAATAAAAACGATTGAGCTTTGAAGCTTGAAAGAAGAATTTAATAATCTACTCCTCGAACTTTACCCTCATCTCTCACAATTATTCATAGCGGAGTGCATCAACCGGATCCAGGCGTGCGGCTTTTGCTGCAGGATAGATGCCGAATATGAGACCCACGGAAACCGACACCAGAAATGCCAGCAGGATGGAATTCAGTGTTACGATCGTCGACCAGCCGGCCATCATGGCCACAAGGCGTGAGAGACCGAAACCGCATCCTACTCCAAGCAGGCCTCCGACAAAGGATATGAATACGGCTTCGATTAGGAACTGTCGCAGGATATCCCTTTTTCTTGCACCTACGGCTCTGCGAACACCTATTTCATGCGTCCTTTCCAGGATGCTGGCCAGCATGATATTCATGATCCCGATGCCGCCTACAAGGAGCGAGATGGAAGCAATAGCCCCCATTACCATCTCGAAGATTCTCTGGGTGCGCTTCCGCTCAGCGAGCAGCTCGGCCGGGACAACCAGGCTGAAATCGTTCGCATTACGGTGGGAAACGTTCAGGAGACTACGGACAACATCCGCCGCTACACTGGGATTTATGGAGCTTTTCACCTGCAGATAAATCCCGTCTATTTCATCCAGAAGGATGCTGTTGGGCACTTCCAGCCGGTAAAGCAGGCTATGGATCGGAGTATAGATGATGTTGTTTAAGTCCCCGGCTCTCAACCCGGCAACATCGCTTGGTGCCGCAAGTTGGGGCCCTAAAATACCGATAATGCGAAACCATTGTTCGTTGATTTTAATGTATTGCCCCACGGCTTCCTGTTGTGGAAAAAGGTTGGCTCTCGCTCCTTCTCCCAAAACACAGACCGGCATCCGGCCGTCGTTGTCTTCCGGATAAAAGTAGCGACCCGAGACGACTTTCAACCCGGTGATATTCAGATACTCGGGGCCGACGCCATAAATCTCGGGCATATCCTGATTCGGCTTGGGCAGCATGCTGTTCGGAGTGTAGCGCTTCCTCGGTGTGGACAGGGACAGGTCTCCCATATTGGCTCGGATCATCCTCAGATCCTTGAAGGACAAGCCCGGGGATATCTTGCGTATGGCCAATATTTCTTCCGTCCCTGTAATAGTCTTGGCCTCGACGATTAAATTGTTTACGCCCAGCTGCTCGATAAAGGCCAGGACCTGCTGTTGCGCTCCCGCACCGATCGACAGCATGGACACGACCGCGGCAACACCGAAAATCATACCCAGCATGGTCAGGAAAGAACGGAGCTTACGGGCGCCTAGATTCTGCAAGGCCAGACGCAAATCGGGCAGCCACTGTCTTCGCCGTTGTACCTGATCAGTAGCGGCTTTCGATCGTTTTCCGGTCATGGATTGTCTCCTGAGTACAGAGACAGTAACGGTTTGGTTTCTGTCGACTCTTCCCGCAGGCGCTGCTCGGGATTTACCAGGGCGACCTCTGTTCCTTCTTCAATTCCCTCCAGGATTGCCCGGCTTTCAGTAAGATATTTGATCTGTACATTGTGCGATCGCCACTCGCCCTCGTCTCTCACGTAAACAACCGGTCTTCCGTCCTTTTGGAATATCGCCTGGCGCGGAAGCGAAAGGGCATTGTCCATATTTCTTCCCTGAATGACAATTTGAGCCGTTGTTCCCTGTTTCAACTGCTCTCCTTCCGGATCGAGTTCGAAAACAGCATCGAAGCTTCTGGATGAATATGATGCTAGAAGTTCAATAGTAGAAAGGCTGGAAGACGAACTGACGGAAGAAGCCAGCGATTTTATCTTGCCCGCATAAGGCTGCGTCGGTCGCGAGTCCAGCCATATCTCCGCAGGCTGACCTGCAGCGAGATTGCCCCGGTCCGCCTCGAGAACCTTGGAATGGACTTCCACTTGATCAACATCCTGAATTTGCGCTATCGGTCGTCCGGGATACGCCTGATCTCCCGCCCTGTAATCCGGAATGTCCGATATGCTTAGGATAAGGCCGCTGCCAAGCAGGGCGGCCTCTATGTTTTGCCCCATTACAACGATCCCGTTGACCGGCGCTCTTATGGTCATTTTTTCGATGTTTTCCTGCGCTACATTCATCGCAAGCATAGCCTTGTCGCGCGCTATAGTTTGAACTGCTAGATTGGCCATGTCTGATTCCGCATTTGACTGGATGTCGCGTCGCAGTTGTTCCAGTTTTCGCCTGGCTTCTTCAAGGGCGATTTCATTTTTCCGGGCTTCGATTTTACTCAGCAGTGCATTCCCTTTAATCTTCAGCTCGGCGCGGCGGACAGCCGATTCAGCGCTCAACAGCGTAACCTTTTCCCGGGCAACGCGGACCGCTTGGTCTACCTGCATTTTCCTTATCTTCTGTTCGGCTTCCTCCAGTTGCGATTCGCTCTGCTCGAGATTGTACTCCTGTTCGCTGGGATCGAACTGAACAACGATATCCCCTTTTTTTACATATTCGCCTTTTTTGACTATATAAATGATTTGTAATACTCCTCCCGAGACCGGAGGGGCCATAACCGTTTCAGTTCTTACAGGATGAAGCTCCCCTACAGTGTGAATCCGGACATCAACGGGCTCACGCACGACAAGAGCCGTCGGTATCTCTTCATCCCGATTGTTCAATGGAAGAAACTCTTCCAATGTCGTACAGGATACAGATGCAATCCATACAAGAAATACCAGTGAGTAACTTAGGGCGTTCATTTTATTCATAACTATTCATCACCCTAAAGGCTATGCGCGTTTATCCGTTCATTCCGCATTTATCGTGGGATCCTCCAATGCCACACGCTCTCCAGGATTCAACCCTTCAGTCACCCGAACGTAATTGCTGTTCCGGTGCGATAGTTGAAGCGTCCTTTCTTCATATCTGTTTGATGCGATAACATACGCAACCATTCGGCCGTTCTTATTAAAAACCGCCTCAGCCGGAATCATAATCGATTCGGGCAACCGTTCCACCTCCACCTGTATGGTCCCTGTCATTCCAGGCTTCAGCCTGGAATCGGGTTGAATAAACTCCAAGTTCATTTCAAAACTTTTCCTGTAGGGATAGGTGGAACGATCGACTTTGGTGATCGGGCTGATCGTGCGTACGATGCCTTTGTGCTCTCTGTCCGGTACTGCCTCTATGTGCATAAGAACCGGCTGGCCCAGTTTGATTCTGCCGCGGTCCGCTTCGTATACCGGAGCCGTCGCCTGAATGGTTGAAATGTCCGGAATCTCGGCTACAGAAGCGCCGGCATAGACGCGGTCGCCCTCTTGGAAAACGGGCCCGCGTCCACTGCTGCTGAGTATGGTTGTTCGGTTTCGAGAATTAGGCAGTAAATTGATCGTACCATCAATGGGCGATCGGAGCGTCAAGTTGGCCATACTGCTCTCCGCCTTCTCGAGATCGGCCTTTGCTTTATCGCGTTTTCGGAGAGCCCCGGCAAGGTCCGCTTTTGCCCCTATACGGTATGTTTCAGACTTGGTTTTCAGCTCCTCTATCTTTTGTTCCGCTCTTTCGACAGCGAGAAGATTCCTCTCGTATTCAATGGCTGGAATGATATCCCGTGTGCCCAAATCCAGTTGGGCGCGTTCGAGTGCAAACTGCGCGGAAATGGCTTCGGTAAGATTCTTTTCTTCCTGCAGGCGCTGTTGGGCCTGTATTCGCTCGATTTCGGATTCAGCCTGCGCCAGAGCCGAACGGTACTGGTCCATGGTGCGTTGCATACTTGAAGAATCGAATTCAACAATAATATCCCCTTTTTTAACTTGTGCACCGTTTCGTACCAGTTTCAGAATTTGAAGTTCTCCGGCGTTATAGGGGGCCTTGATCACGGTGGAAGATCGGACGGTTATTTCACCACGAAGCTCGACGTTATCGACATAATCGTCGAGCAAGACTTCGGCAATGGCCGCTATTGGAATTTCGGCAGCAGCCCACGACTTCCAGAAATAGATTCCTGTTGCAGCGCCCGCCAGGACTAAAACTGCGATCCACAGGCCCCGGTTCCAGATTTGTGTGTGCTGTCTGTTCTGTTTCATGATCGGTCCTGCGGAATTTCCGGATTGAGGGCTACGGTTGTTCCTTCATCAATTCCGGATTCAATTATGATTTCACATTCGTTCACAGGCCCGGTTTTAATTTCTCTCACGTCGGATCTACCGTTACTGAGCACTTCAACCAATGCCCGGCCTTCCTGAAACACGACTGCGTTTCTTGGGAGCAGCAGAACATTTTCATACGATTCCAATTGTATGTCGGCAGCGGCAGTGAGATCGGGAAGGAGTATCGGATCGCTTCCCTGAACTGAAACCAGAACTGTAAAATACCGTATCCGGTTTGAGTTACTGCCGGGCGACGCAACGGCGCTGATATGTTCAACCCTGCCTGGAAAATGAGCTTCCGGATAGGCGTCGAGATGTATTTCAGCCGGTTGCCCGACATGCACATGAGAAACGTCAACCTGGTTGAGCTGTGCGGAAACCTCCATTGCGTATGGATTAACCACCAGCATGATGCTCCCGCCTGAGCGCACTTCGTCGCCTTCCTCCGGATCCAACCTGCGGGTGCCTTTACTCATCGGAACCAGAACAACCAATCCGTCCATTGGGGAGTGCATGGTCATTTTTTCAAGATTGTTCTGTTCATGAAAAACAACTTGCCTGGCACGTTCGAGCTGTATCTCCAGTATTCGTAAATCCGCGGCTTCTGCCTCGCGCTTAAGGGAAAAAGTCTCCTGTAGCAGTTTCAGTTTTGCTTTGGCTTCCTTAAGGTTTTCACGGTTGATTGCCGCCTCATATTCGGGGATCAGGTCGTTTTTGCGTCTTTCCACTTCCGCTGTCTGGACATCGACCTCTGCAGCCTTTAGTTCGGTTTCATCGGCAGCCAGAGCTGCAGTCTGGTCTGCACGCTTCTTTTCGATCTGATGGACCAGATTGTCGTATTCCGCTTGACGGTCCAGGATGTTCTTTAGTTGATCCTGACGGTCAAATTCGACCAGGATGTCACCTCTTTTCACTTCTGTACCGGTAGGAAGTATTTTCGTTATCACCATTGTGCTTGACATCTGCCTGGCCAGACGGGGGGCCTTGACGTCATAGGACTCCACAGCATTGACACGACCGGTAAGGCGTATAATACGTTTGAAATCACCGCGTTTGACCGTAACGGAATCAGCGTTCCCGACTGCCCCGGTCCCGGATGTATCGGATGTCAGAAGAGTGCAGGCTGCCGTTGAAAGGATAAAAAGAACCAGAAGGCCAAAAAGCGTATTCGGACAGACACGCGAGCCATTCGTTGAAAATTTACTCGGTCCATTCCGGATCATAAAAAACACCCATAAGTGTTATAAAACGCCAGAAACATAGCCAATGGAATGCCGCGGCGCGTAAAACTACTCAAAAGGCTGAGAAAACATGCTGAATGCGTACCTCTAGTATGCATTATAAGACGTCAAAACACAGTAAAAGTTTCAGGAAATATAGAAAAAACAAACTTTGATTAAATATTGAACTATCTGATCTCATTCAAGGCAGGCTGCGGTAAGAATTCTCCTTCCCACAAAGGATAGTTTTTCTCCGGCTTATGAATCCCGGGTGTCGGAATCAGCAGAGATGTCCTTATGAGCAGTTTCCGACGCGAGGTAGACCGAAAGCGTCGTAATGGCAGACATACCGATAAGATAGAGCGCTACCGGCCAGGAACTGCCCGTCTTATCGAAAAGGCTAAGGGCAATCAGGGGTGAGAGTCCACCGGCAAGAACCGAGGCAAGCTGGTATCCTAGCGACAGGCCGCTGTAGCGCACGCGGGTGCCAAAAAGTTCCGATACAAAACTCGCCTGGGGCGCATACATGGCGCCGTGTCCGACCGCCAGCGCCAATGCCACAGAAAGAATCAAAAGACTGGATAGCGATGTTTCAATGAGCCAGAAGAAGGGAAACGCAAAGATCGCCGTAAAGATCGCTCCAAACAGATAAACAGGCCGTCGCCCTACGCGGTCCGACATGGCGCCAAATAAGGGAATCGTAAACAATTGGATGCCTGCGGCAATCGCGACCGCCAGAATTGCCGTGGGACGGGAGAAGCCGATGTCCGAATGGGTTGCGTATGTGAGGACAAAGACACTGTAGAGATAGAAAGCACCGTTTTCCGCGATACGGAATCCCATGACAAGCAGCACGCTGCCGGGGTGACGGCGCAATGCCTCAACGATCGGTATTTTTGCGGTTTTGTGGCTTTTCTTGACGGCTTCAAACGCGGGCGGTTCCGTTACCGCCAATCTCACAAATACCGCCACGCCAACCAAAATAATGCTGATTAAAAAAGCCACACGCCAGCCCCAGGAGAACAAAGCTTCCTCCGGCAGTTTCGATATTACCCAGAAAACCAATGTCGATAATAATAATCCGGCTGGAAGTCCCACTTGAGGCAGGCTTCCATAAAAGCCGCGCTTCCCCCTGGGAGAATGCTCGACGGTCATAAGCACCGCACCTCCCCATTGTCCCCCCAGTCCGAATCCCTGGGAGATCCGCAGGCAAACCAGCAGTATCGGCGCCCAGATACCGATCTGATCGTAGGTGGGCAGCAATCCGATCAGAAAGGTCCCGATCCCCATAATCAGCAGGGTAATAACCAGCATCGATTTCCGACCAACGCGGTCACCGAAATGCCCGCACACGATGCCACCGATGGGACGTGCGGCAAATCCCACAGCGAAGGTTCCGTAGGCTGCCAGTGTCCCGGTCAACGAATCGAATGTAGGGAAAAAGAGCCTATTGAAAATAAGCGCGCTGGCCGTTCCATAAAGGAAGAAATCGTACCACTCGACTGCCGTACCGATGGAACTGGCTATTGCAACCTTGTTGACGGAAGAACCGCCGGAAACCGCAGTTTTCATATCAGTTATTTATCTCCATCTATCAAAAAATGGGTGTCCAGTTTTTACAGTTTTTATTCCTATTCCTGCCAATACCGTTCGCTGATTATCTTGAGGTCGGTAAAAAAGTTGATGACGGCTTTCCCCTGGGCCTTTGTGTCAGCCATCAGGGAGGCCCGCATGCCTCCAAAAGGGAGTTGGGCGACTGGAGCGGGAATACCAACATTAATACCGATCATGCCTACGTTTGTTTCAAGCTTGAACCGTCTTGCATAATAGCCGTTCTGAGTATAAATAGACGCACCGTTGCCATATTCGTGTTCGTTGATGATCCGGATCGCTTCGTCTAGACTGTCCGCCTTCATAATAATAACCACAGGCCCGAAAATTTCGGTTCTGTGTATCTTCATGCCGGGCTTTACGTCGGTGAATACCGTGGGTCCCAGAAAATAACCGCGCTCGCATCCCGGCACCCTAAGATTACGGCCATCCAGGGCCAGGGTGGCGCCCTCGTCGATGCCCGCCTGGATCATTTCCAGGATAAAGTTCCTAGCTTTTGCGGAAATTACCGGTCCCATGACCATAGCCTCCTCGGCTACCTGCGGATCGAGCGGATCCGCGACCCGAACCTCCCGCGATGCAGCGACAAACCGTTGGCAAACTTCATCATAGACGTCGTCCCCCACGGCGACGATGGCTGAGGAAGCCATGCAGCGTTGGCCGGCGCAGCCATAACAGGAAGTAACCATATTGCGGATCATGTCGTCCATTTTGGCATCCGACATGGCGACCAGATGGTTTTTGGCGCTGCCCAATGCCTGGAAGCGTTTGCCTGTTTTCGCACAGCGCTCCGCAATAACACGGCCCACCCGGGAAGTGCCCACAAAGGAAATGCCTGCGATATCGCTGCTCTGCAGGAGGGCTTCCGCCGCCCGCTTGTCCCCCTGCACCAGGTTGAAAACACCCGGCGGGAAACCGATTTCATCGATCATCTCGGCAACCCGACTCATACTCAACGGCACCTGTTCCGAGGGTTTGACCACGTAAGTGTTGCCGGTAGCAAGAGCATAGGGAAAAAACCAGAAAGGTACCATTAGCGGAAAGTTAAAAGGCGCTATCATGCCGAACACACCCAGGGGCATGCGCAGGACTTCGCCGTCGATATCCAGCGAGGCGCCGTGTAGCTTGTCGCCCTGCTGCAGCACCGGCATTCCACAAGCCACCTCTGCATTTTCCAGCGACCGTTTAACCTCCGCTGCAGCATCCGGCAGTGATTTGCCGTTTTCACGGCTGATCAGCCGGGCCAGTTCCTTGCTGTTATCGCGAATGCGGTTGGTTAACTGCCAAAGCAGCTCGCAGCGCCTTGAAACCGGAGTCGCGCTCCATTCATGAAAAGCTTGCCGGGCTGCCGCAATTGCCTGATTGGCTTCTGCTGCTGTTGAAAGAGGAACCTTGCCTATAACGTCAGCAGTGCTTGGTTGTTCTATATCCAGGAACTCATAATTCTCAGGGGAAACCCACTTCCCTCCAACATAATTTTTTAACACTGGAACATTCATATCCGGACCTCACCATATAACCATCGATTGTTCGAACAACCGGGTCAGTTCTTCCCGGCCTACCGGGTGCGGCGATAGCTTTATGACCCGGTGTTGCGGCAGCGTTCCCTCCACCAAAGCCGGAATATCGTCGTTGGTGTAGCCGATCGCACTCAATCCGTTGGGTACCTTCAAACGCTGCATGAGGTTCACCAGCTGATCGGCCAGGATATTGCCGGCATCGTCCGGCTCGGCTCGTGAAGTATCCGCCCCCAGCAAACCTGCGATTTGCAAATGGCGTTCCGGATTCGTGGCGCCGGTAAAACGGAAAGCAGCCGGGGCGTTTAACACAACCGAAATGCCGTGGGGAACCAGCGCTTCTTCTACCCTGTAATCCGGCGGCCGATAATCGCGCACCATTCCGGAAACAGGGTAGGACATGCCGTGCGGCAGGTGTAGGCCTCCATTACCGAAGCCGACTCCCGCATAGGCGGCTGCAAGAATCATCTTTCCCCTGGCTTCCTGGTCGTCCGGGTTTTCAACAGCACGCACCAGATACATGGATGCCACACGAATCGCTTCAGCCGACCAGAGATCACTGATGGGATTGTGCCCCTGGTAAGCGGGACGGAGAATGGGGTGGGTCGGACGCTCACGCTGGTGGTACGGAATTGTGGTATAGGACTCCATGGCATGGACCAGAACATCGAAACCTGTGGAGGTAGCGACCATGGCAGGCATACTTCGAGTGTTTTCAGGATCCACCAGTCCGAGCGTGGGCTTCAGATAACGATGGGCGATACCGGTCTTGGCATGCATGGAAACCAGGTCGAAG
>Ga0209536_100013400_pt1 | contig 11828 bp, 10 predicted proteins | sample DeeMarSeWOR28_12_FD_187461 | JGI IMG/M metagenome (GOLD analysis project Ga0209536, IMG submission 187461) | Marine sediment microbial communities from White Oak River estuary, North Carolina - WOR-2-8_12 (SPAdes) (version 2) | ecosystem: Environmental > Aquatic > Marine > Intertidal zone >...
GCCCAGGCTGATGGAGGCTTCTTCGATGGATGGATCGATATTTCTCAGATTGGAAATACTGGATAATATGCCCAGAGTAAAATTGCAGATTACGATATTGATCACAATGATCCAGGGTGTGCCGTAGAAAATGTAATAGGGTTTGTTAAAGGCCAGGATATAGCCGAGTCCCATTACCAGACCGGGGATTGCCGCCGGCATCACCGATAACAGGTAAATCGTCTGCTTGAAAAAAGGCTTGCGCGTTTCCATGACATAGCCGGCCACCAGGGTAATAAATGCGCCGGCAATACCCACGATTAAAGAAACCCACACGCTGGTCCAGATGGCGGAATAGCCCCCGATGGATGGGAAACTATAATGCCTGAAGGTCAGCGACCAATCATAGGGCCAAATGTTAACCAAAGAGCCGATAATTACAGTGGCAAATACCAGAAAAATCGCAAAAGTGACCAGGCTACAATAAATTGTGTAGGAGATCTTTTTTAATGATCGGGATGGCGGAATGATCGGTCTGGCAGCCCCGCTGATCATGGAAAAAGTCTTGCGGGAAATATAATAATTTAACATGAACGCCATCAGCGACGGCACCAGCAGAATGATACTGATGGTGGCCCCCAGGTCAAAGCGGTAAAGATTGGTGACCTGGGCGTAAATTTCGGTGGCCAGAACATTATAATCCGCTCCGATGACCACCGGATTGCCAAAATCGGTAATGGTCAAATTGAAGGTCAGGGCAGCCGCGCTGAAGATGCCGTATTTTGCAGATGGCACCGTAATGCGGGTGAAGACCTTGAAAGGCGAAGCACCCAGGCTTTCGGCAGCTTCATCCAATCGGATGTCCACCGCCGAAAGCGTCGTATATAGGATCACAAAGGCGTGGGGCAGGCAATAAAGGACCTCGGAAACAATAATTCCGGTGGCCCCGTAAATGCTCCAGTCGGTTTTTAAAAGATGTGCGGTAATTAGGCCGTTGCGGCCGAACAAATAGATTAGCGCCAGCGCCTGAACGATGGAGGGAGCCACCAGCGGCAGCATGATGACGTTACGGAAAAAGGTTTTTCCGCGGATCGTTGTACGGGTCATTGCATAAGCGTAAAAGAAAATAACGATCGTGACGATAATCGTGGTGGCCACAGAAACATAGAGACTGTGCCACAGCGCTCTCAAGGTATATGCCGTGGTGAAATATTTTTGGAAATTGGCCAGGGTGAAATTGGCCAGGCCGAACTCGCCGCCTTTGAAGAAACTCATCTTCAGGATTGCCGACAGGGGGAAAAGCATAAAGAAACCCAGAATCAGGCCAATAAAAAGGGTGACGCTGGGAACAATGAATCGATCAATTTCCATCCGCGCGGCGGAAACCTGGTACTGTGGCGTTATGGCGGCGGCTGATGAGGAAGTATTCATATTTTTTAATAATTTACTGGTCGTACTACAGCGAAATTTTTCCAAATTATAGCTGTGGGAGCAGCATCTTGCTGCGATATTCGCGGCTGGAAGCCGCTCCTAAAGAGCAAAAATATTTCCTCGAGGCAAAGTCCTGCTGTAATACTAGATCAATTTTCTAAATAATTCTGAATACTGATGAAATTCATCCGGCGGGAAATATAGTTTAAATTTATCCTTTCGTTTTAACTTCAGACGTTCAAACTCTTTTTCGGAAATGTCCACCAGCATTTCTTCTTCTTCCAAGATGAACGTCACTCGCACGATCGCCCCTAAAAAATTAATAACCTCAGCCTCAACTTCAACAATATTGGAGGACAGATAATTTTCAGCGGAGCGGGTTTCATCGAACAGTTCAATATTTTCGGGTCGAATGGCAAGATAAATGGTCTCGTTTTCGGTATCATCGAGGTTTGTGACCGCCAGCTCCAAGCGACCAAACTGGACCTTACCATTTTTTTTCTTTCCGGTGATAAAATTGGAGGTTCCCACAAATTCAGCAATAAAGCTGGTTCTGGGTTTTTTATATATTTCCCAGGGCGAGCCGATCTGTCTAATCTCCCCATCCCGCATGATGGCGACCCGGTCCGCCAGTGCCAGCGCTTCTTCCTGATCATGGGTGACATATATCATGGTGATGCCCAGTTCTTCCTGCAGCTTTTTGATAACGGTGCGAAGACGCACCCGGATCTTGGCATCCAATGCGCTTAAGGGTTCATCCAGCAGAAGGACTTTCGGTTTAATGGCCAGCGCACGCCCCAGCGCCACCCGTTGTTGCTGGCCGCCGCTCAGTTGAGAAGGATAATGGCGCTCCCATTCAGTCAGGCCCACAAGCTGGAGGATTTCGTTGACGCGTTCATCGATTAGCTTTGGCGGCATTTTGCGCATTTTTAGACCAAAGGAGACGTTCTGGTGCACCGTCATGTTGGGAAACAGGGCATAAGACTGAAACACGATCCCGAAATCCCTTTTTTGCGGAATGACATCGTTGATGACTTTGCCATCATAAAGGACGTCCCCGGTGGTCTGCTGTTCGAATCCGGTAATGATCCTCAACAGGGTGGTTTTGCCGCATCCGCTGGGCCCTAAAAAGCATACGAACTCACCGGGCTTGATTTCCAGGTCAACATCTTTAACTGCAACCAGTTCGCCAAATTTTTTGCTGATGTTTTTTAAAACAAGTTGCTTTGAGGTGGTTTCCATATATAGATCCATTTAAAGACAAAACTTCATAAATCCTCCATGGGGAGGATTTATGAAGTTTTTAAACATCACTCAACGCCTGCTTATTTCAGGAAATGGTTCTGCCAGACTTCCAGAATTTTAGCTCGATTTTCAGATTGCCACGGAAAATCCATTGGGGCCAGTTTGATGGTATCTAAAGCCGGCAGGTCCGTGGGGCCGGCAATACCCGGATACGTCACGCCGAGTTTAAATTTGGCGTATTCCTTCATTGCCCCTTCACTGATGGCCCAGTCTAAAAATTGCTTGGCGGCCGCTTCATGCTTGGCGCCTTTGAGCAGCGCGTTGGCTTCCAGTTCAAATCCGGCACCTTCTTCGGGCATAACCAGCGCAACCGGAGAGCCTTGCCTTTTTAAAGAAGAATACACGAACGCGAATGAGCAGCCCACCGCATATTCTCCGGCGGCGGTCAGTTTGGCCGGCTTGGAGCCGCTCTTGATGTACTGGCCCATGTTCTTGTCTAATTCTTTCAGGAAATCCCAGGCTTTATTCTGTTCGACAGGCTTGGTTTTGTAATCGGGGTCCATCAGGACCAACAGGCTGGCCACCTGCAAAAACCCGGTCCCGGAGCTCGCCGGGTTCGGCATAATCAGCATGCCTTTGTATACCGGATTGAGAAGGTCATTCCATCCTTTCGGCATCGGCAGATTTTTTTCTTCCAACACTTTGGTGTTGGGCACAAGGGCAGCAGCGTATAGGTCGATAGCCGTCCAGTAACCGGTGGGTTCCTTAAAGTTAGCCGGGATCTTATCCCAGCCCTTGGGTTTATACGGCACCAGCATACCCTTGGGAACAAATTCCGACATGTTGGTGACCGCCCACCCCCAGATGCAGTCGGCCTGGGGGTTGTCTTTCTCCGCCAGCATGCGGGCGCCCAGTTCCCCGGTGGAAAGCCGGATTGACTGGATGTCAAGATCAGGCAAATCTTTTTTAGCCGCTTTAAGGTATTCAACGACCTCTTCAGTTTCCAGTGAAGTATACACCACTACCGTTTCCTTGGCGGTGGCCATTCCGGCCAAAAGAAATACGGAAACCAGGCCGCAGACAAAAAATATCCCTAACTTTTTCATAATACGCCTCCTTTTTGTTTATGTTCTACTGAATTAAATTTATTTATTAAATCGGGCTATATGACTAAGTAGATATATTTGATACCTCCCATATGTCAAGAAAAATATGGATCTGAAAGTTCCTAAATGTCGTCAAATTTGTCACTCGCTACCCAAGGTGAAGTCCTCTTGATCGGAGAACTTCGAATTTTGCCTGACGATTTTAAAGGCGGTTGTCTGAATCCGCCGCGTTTAAAAAAAACCTTGATTCGAAGCAATTAAGATATTATTCTGACACCTTTTGATTATCTGGTGGGGTAATTTCTCAATACATTCTGGTGAAGATCAATTTGCCTTCCGTCAACCAAATACCTTAACGCCTGCATCGGTGTATTCTATGCGATCAAGATAAGTGTAGCCGAGATCGCTTCGATGAATCATAATTAGGAATGGAGGAGAGATGGGTAGATTCAGACAGTTGGGTAAGTTTTTGATGCTCGGTGCCCGTGCGCATTCCCGATGGGAGCTGGAGATGTCCAATAACATCCTGCGCAGTCGGAAGCGGTTATTCATACTTGGCTTGCTGGCCCTTCCGGTGATTTTGGGTGGCTTTGCCTTTGCCGATGAAATAACCCGTGCGCTACCGGATGTGCTGGGGGGTAAAAAAGCTTACAGCCCGGCCTTTTACAGTATGGATATTTTTATCGTGTCTATTCTGATCGGGATGGGAGCCGGTCTCATTACCGGCTGCATCGGCGCCGGGGGCGGCTTTATTATCGCGCCGGCTTTGATGAGTGCCGGCATCAGGGGTATCATGGCTGTGGGTACGGATCTCTTTCATATCTTTGCCAAAGCCATCATGGGAAGTGTGATTCACCGGAAATTGGGAAATGTCTCCGTGGGGCTTGCAGTTGTTTTCCTCATCGGTGCCATCGTCGGCGCCACGGTGGGGGGTGTGATCAACCGGGCTCTTTATGAAATCAATCCGGTGTTGAGCGATGCCTTTATTTCCACGGTCTATTCGCTGATGTTGGGGCTTTTAGGTGCCTATGCCATGATCGACTTTCTAAAATCCCGGAAAAAGGGGGGGGGTGGCGATGTCCATGGGGGCAAGAAGGTAGAAGGGGCTGAAATGGGCAACTTGCCCAGGAAACTTCAAGCCGTCAACCTGCCTCCCATGATCAGGTTCGACAACGAACTGGTTCCCGGCGGCCGGAGCATATCCTGGATTTTTCTGGTGGTCAGCGGGGCGTTGGTTGGTTTTGCTGCGGGTATCATGGGTGTGGGCGGCGGGTTTCTGACCTTTCCCATCTTCGTCTATAGCCTCGGGGTTTCTTCCATGACCACCGTCGGTACGGATATCTTTCAGATCGTGTTTACCGCCGGCTATGCCGCCATCAGCCAGTATGCCATTTACGGTTTCATTTTTTACACCCTGGCCATGGGGATGCTATTGGGCTCTCTGGTGGGGATTCAGATCGGTGCCATGGTGACCAAAGTGGTTCCCGGGATTACCATCCGCGGGTTTTATGCCATGGCGGTCCTGGCCGGATTTGTCAATCGGATCTTCGCGCTTCCGGCCAAACTCGGGGCTATGGAGGTGATCCCCATATCAAAAGGCACCGGTGCTGTGCTGGAGACTATCGGGATCTGGGCCTTTTTTGTGGTCATCGGGGGGTTCTCCGTTTGGGTCATCGGGACATTTTTAAAAAATATTCGCAAGCTCAAGGGAGAGGAGGTGCCGGCATGATTACGCATAAGAAAGAATTTTATGCCGGGTTCGGCTTAATCGTAGTATTTACGATTGTTCTGATCATCCTGTTTATGCCGGTATTTGGTGGGAAAAACGCCCTCGAAAATCTGGATATGCTCTACAACTCCATATCCAAGGGTTCCGCTTATTACATCCCCAAGGCAAAGAAAGCAGCCAAGCCGCTCAACGGGACTCAAATTACTGTTGATTTAGCGTTCGCCAGCGACAAACAGGCCAAGCAAATCGCGCTCCTCTTCGAAAAAGGGGGCGCCCGTGTTCAAGTGTCGGGTGGCAATTTGAAGGTCACCGGCGATCTCGGCCAAATACTTGATAACAGTCTCAAGGATGCAGATTATATGTATCATAACGACGGCAGGCACCTGTCTGAAAAATACGGGATCCCTGAAAAGCAGGCCCTCTATATCTGGTGGAATGCCCTTAAGGCGTTGGATTTGGCTTTGAAGAAACAGAAAAAATTCGAGGCCGCCAAGGTGGTGGATCTGATTCAGACAAAAGCAGTGGAGACGGCTTACAACTATTACGGCATCGAGCCCCAGAAGATATCCGATCAATTCGTGGTGGTTGCCTTTTCTTTAATATTTTATGTTGTTTATACACTCTGGTACGGGTTTGCCATCATGTACATGTTTGAGGGATGGGGGCTTAGACTCGAGCATTAATCTTTAGACCGAAAATCTTATTTGAGAGGAGATGATGGTATGATGGAAGAAGTTACATGTCCTTTGACCAAAGGAGAAAAGATACTTGTCGCTGTGGACGGTTCCGAGAACAGCGAGTTCGCTTTAGAACAGGCGTTCAGCATGGCCAATACATGTAATAGCACGCTGTATGCCATAACGGTCATCGATGTCTATCCCAAACATATCGAAGGAACGCCCGGGGCAAAAGAGCAGATGCAAAAAGAGGCCGAGGCTTTATTGCAAAAAGTAGCGGCCAGAGCCAAAGAAAAGAACATCCCCGTTGAAACCGCTGTTCATTGGGGAAGACATCCGCACGAGGCAATCCTCAATGAGTGCAAAGAGAAGGGCGTCGACCTGATCGTTCTGGGCACTCATGGCAGAACCGGGCTTAAGAAATTTTTTATGGGGAGTGTGGCACAGAAAGTCGTCGGTTATTCCCGATGCCCGGTAATGGTGGTTCCCCCCGAACACGAGTGAATCGAATTTCGAGAAGGCGCAATTCCTTAAGTCTTTTAACGCTGGGAAGCCCCGATCTTTCAGGCCTGGATCGTGACTTTAAACATTTTTTTGCAAAACGGTTTTTTTAAGGTACTCAAAAACATCAGGGCCTTCCATGTCAGCCTTTTGTTTACCCGCAGCGACCTGTTGGACAACTTCTATTTTAGTTTTGTCGAAACTGCTGATCTGCTCCTCGATAAGCTTAAGGGTGCCGTGAATCAGGCTGTAAATGATCATCGGGCCATACAACACCTCACCGCCGGCCCCAGGAGCCAGCTCCCCGACAATTTTATGACGACCGAGCTGCAATGCTTTCGGTGCCGGCCGGTAATCCAGGAGTTCGGCAAATAGATCCAGGCCTTCGATCACCCCATCGGCATAATCTCTTTCCAGAGAAGCCTGCCCATCTCTGGCAATTTCATCGATGTCGGATTTACTAAAAGAGAGATCGAGCCGGTCGATGCAATCGCACTGAATCGATTTAACCGATTCTTCCTTGCGGCTTTGCTTTACATCGGAATCCTTCAGTATTTTGATAATGTTGCGGATTTTGACCATTTCTTTGATCAGGGGGCTTTTGCGCATGACGACATCTTCAATCGTCGTTTTGTAAATCGGCAGCTCATTGTCCAACACAAAAATTTTTTTCGAATCCTGATCACTTCCCTCCACATACAGATCGAGGTCCCGGGCTTTGTGGTAGCGATAGGGACTCATTTCCAGCAGACCGCGCATGGCTTCCTTGTCTACCTTGCGGCCGCTTTCCGCAGGTCCGATGGAAGCGATCACCTTGCTGGCCAATTTATCAATTTTTATTTTGGTTAACAGGGTTTCTTTAAAAGACATGGGATCTCCCAATTTAGATTTTAGAAGTTGGATTGCAGATTGAAATGGCTGACGTGTCGCACATTTAAAATCCGAAATCTGCAATCCGCATTCCCAAATCTTATTCGCTCCATCACTCCAGTTTAGTTTTTTAGCATATTGCTTTTGGCAAGTAAACTGCACGACTGAAATACGCTCTTATTTTTGTCGGGTTGCCTTCGTATGGTTATTCGTATATAAAGAAACTTTTTGTAATCTACACAATAATTGAAAGAGAGAAAAGCGATGACGGATATGATTAAATTGGTTTACGGGAAAAAAGAATACGAGCTGCCGGTGGTCATAGGCTCGGAAGGGGAGAAGGCCATCGACATTTCACAGCTGCGGGAAACCACCGGCTTCATCACGCTGGATTCCGGTTATGCCAATACCGGCAGTTGCACCAGCTCAATAACGTTTATGGACGGGGAAAAGGGGATTTTGAGATATCGCGGTATTCCGGTGGACGAACTGGCCGAGAAGGCGACCTTTAAAGAGACCGCTTATCTGTTGATCAATGGGAAACTGCCCAACCGCGATGAGCTCACGCGTTTCTCTGTTTTGCTCAATGACCATTCGCTGGTGCACGAAGACATGCGGGCCTTTTATGAAAACTTTCCGCGTTCATCCCACCCCATGGGGATTCTTTCTTCCATGGTCAATGCTCTCAGAAGTTTTTACCCTGAACTTCAGAATCTGGAAGAAGAGATCAACATAACCGTGACGCGGCTGCTTTCCAAGATTCGCACGCTGGCGGCCATGTCCTATAAAATTTCAAGAGGCCACAAGGTGGTCTACCCTCGGCCCGACCTGGCTTATAGTGCCAATTTTCTAAATATGATGTTTGATTCACCGGTCAGGCCCTATACGATCGATAATGATGTGGTTAATGCCCTGCGGGTATTCTGGATCCTGCATGCCGACCATGAGCAAAATTGTTCCACCTCGGCGGTGCGGTTGGTGGGAAGCGCGCGGGTAACGCTCTATGCCGCTATTTCCGCCGGCATTGCCGCCCTATGGGGGTCGTTGCACGGTGGGGCCAACCAGGCCGTGATCGAAATGCTCAGCGATATTGCGAAAAATAAAAATATGGCCAGAGTGGTTGAACGCGCCAAGGATAAAAATGATCCGTTCCGCTTGATGGGGTTTGGTCACCGCGTTTATAAAACTTACGATCCGCGGGCCAAAATTATGAAGAAAATGTGCGATTCATTGCTGAACAAGCTCAAAATTTCAGATCCGCTGCTGGATATTGCCAAAGAGCTCGAGGCCCTTGCTTTAAAAGATGATTATTTCATAGCGCACGATCTGTATCCCAATGTCGACTTTTACAGCGGAATCGTTCTGCGGGCCATCGGTATTCCCACCAATATGTTTACCGTGATGTTTGCCATCGGAAGATTGCCGGGCTGGATTGCCCAATGGAAAGAAAGCATGGATGATCCCAACTGGAAGCTCGGCCGGCCGCGTCAGATATATACCGGTCCGACGCTGACGGAATTTGTGCCGATCGATAAACGCTAATTTTGGAAGCTATTCATTCTTCCAATACTTCTGAAAGTCGTCGGCCTCACCGAGCTGGTAGATGATCTGACGAAACACGATACGGCCGAAGGCCACAGAACCGAACCAGCCGACATCGAACAATATGTATGTCATTGTGTCTGTACGCCGCTCGATGCGAAGATCGATTCTTTCTGCTTTAGTGTCTTGAAAACGAAAAAATGCGTGATCCTGCTCGATTCTTTCTTCTTTTAGTTCAAGCGAAAGGTCTTCACCGGCCTGCAAAATCGCTTTGATGACATCGCGGTATTGAGCGATCCAAAAACTTTCGCCTTTGCCCCCGCCTAAATTATTGGCGGCAACAGGAGCAGCGCTACCGGCGCTGCCTACGGCGTTTATTGCAAGCGGAGAAAGGCATCCGGCATTACAGATTAAGAAAATGAACCCTGCGATTGATCGAAGAACTTTCATTTTCCAAAATATAAATTGGGCAACCACAGGGCGATCTGGGGAAACAGCATGACAATGACTAAACCCACAATCATAACCAGCACAAAAGGCGTGATCGAGCGGTAGATATCCGCCAGCGTAACTTCCGGAGGCGCCATGGCCTTCATCAGAAACAGGTTATACCCAAAGGGAGGCGTCATGTAAGCAATCTGGCAGGTTATCGTATAGAGAACACCATACCAGATCGCGTCGAAACCCAGACTGATGACCAGGGGGACATAAAGCGGCGCAACGATGATGAGCATGGCCGTATCGTCCAGAAACATACCCATCAGCAGGTAGGAAACCTGCATCATGGCGATGATTCCCCACGGGCTGAGATGCCACCTTTCAAGAAATAAAGACTCGATCGCATGCACCGCGCCGAGTCCGTCAAAGACCGAGCTAAAGGCAAGTGCCGCTAAAATAACCCACATAAACATGCAACTCACACTCAGCGTATTCCGCAGGGTGTTTTCCAGGACCCGCATGTTCAACCGGCGTTTGAGGATAGCGGCAAGGGTCGTTGCCGCCGCACCTGCTGCTGAACACTCGACCAGACTGGTGACCCCCAGTAAGAACAGCCCCGTCATGGAAAAAATAATGACCAGCGGAATTATCCCGGCCCTTAGCAGGAGAAACTTCTTCCCCCAGCTCATCTGCCGCTCTTCGGGGGGCAATGGCGGTCCCAGGTGCGGCTGGAGTTTACATCGAATCATGATGTATAATATAAACAGGCCTGCCAGCAGGAGGCCGGGAAAAACACCGGCCATCCACAGCCGGCCGACGTTTTGCCTGGCAATCATTCCATAGAGAACTAGAACGACGCTGGGCGGGACCATGATGCCCAGGGAACTGCCCGCCTGGATGACGCCAGTTACCATGACTTTGTTGTATTTTCGCTTAAGCATTTCCGGTAAGGCGAGACTGGCGCCGATTGCCATGCCGGCGACACTTAATCCGTTCATGGCCGCGATGGCGACCATCAGGCCAATCGTTCCGACGGCTAAACCCCCGGGGAGGGGGCCCATCCAGACATGGAACATGGTATACATGTCATCCGCTATGCCTGACTCGGAAAACATATACCCCATATAGATGAATAATGGCAGGGTGAGCAGCGGGTACCAATTCAACAGAACAAAGCTCGCGTGGAAGGGCATCCCCTCGGCACCTTCCCCCCACAGGAGTAAAGCGAAAACCGTGGCAACACCCCCGATCGCCGCAAAAATGCGCTGCCCGGTGAGCAGCATGACGAGCATCGAGGAGAATATCAGCATCGCAATCAATTCATAACTCATGTTGTCGTCTCCCCTCTCTCTTTTGCCACGTCCTTGCCTCTCGCCTTTGCCAGGTCCTTGAAGAATGTCGCGATAACCTGCAACAGCATCAGAAAAATTCCGATGGTCATAATAATCTTAATGGGCGACAATGGCGGGCCCCACGGGGTATAATTTACCTGCCCGTATTTTAGCGCATATTTCGAGGCGGAAATCCCGCCGGTAAACAGAAACACCATGTAGAAGATAAGCAGAAAACCGGTAAACACATCGGCCAGCGCCTGCCTTCTGGCCGACCACCTGCCATAGAGCAGATCCATGCGAACATGGCCGTCGAGAATCATGGAGTAGCCACCGCCCAGCAAGTAATAAGCGGCCATAAAAAATTGCGCCGTCTCCACGACCCAGATGTGGGGCCGATCAAAGATGGTTCTGGATATGGACTCAAACAACAGAATTCCCATCATCGCGAAGACCAGATACATTGAGAACTTGCCGACCGCTTTGTTGGTCGCGTCAGTATATCGCACGTAGGCTTTTACGACATTGGGCATTTTAGCCTCTTTCCTTTGGTTCCGTTAAGTCGGCGTTTTAGAGGATTACCCTCCCCAGTCGGGTCTATCCTCAAGCTGGGGAGGGTTAACCTCTATACGATACAAAACTCATCGATTCCCATTCATCAGTAGCGGTAGGGAGGACCGGCTGCTTCCATGGTGGCGACGTAATCTTTAAGAATTTTTACCACCTGGGCACACCTGGGGCTCTTTTTGGCAGTCTCGTCCCAGAACTTCAGTGCTGCATCTTCCACGGTCTTCCATTCCTTGTCGGGGATGGACGTGAGCTGCAGTTTGCCCCCCTTGGTGCGGTAATGCGCCTCACCCCACCAGTACCAATGCAGTCTGTAGTAGTGCGAGCTGTCCGCACAGAGCTGGAACAAGGTCTGCAGGTGTGGCGGCAGGGCCTTCCACTTTTTGGTGTTAACAAAGTACGAACCCACCCA
>Ga0209536_100013401_pt1 | contig 11827 bp, 11 predicted proteins | sample DeeMarSeWOR28_12_FD_187461 | JGI IMG/M metagenome (GOLD analysis project Ga0209536, IMG submission 187461) | Marine sediment microbial communities from White Oak River estuary, North Carolina - WOR-2-8_12 (SPAdes) (version 2) | ecosystem: Environmental > Aquatic > Marine > Intertidal zone >...
GGTATTAGATAAAAACCAAGCAAAATAGTCAAGTACTATTCAGGGCTCAGTTCGGCGGGAAATGCGGTGGCGCAGCGCTTATTGCAAAGTAGCAGCTGACAAACTAACCTTGCGCCAGCGGTCCGGACAAGCTTTCGCGCAATCAGAACGGGCCGGGCACTTTTTTTTCGGAGTCGGCCGTCACGGCCCTGTTGCAGCAACATGACTTCACCGGGGATTGGGGGATAGGATCCTGTCAGCCATGCTACGCGTCGTTGTAATGAATGCCAAAGGTGGCTGTGGGAAGACCACTATTGCGACCAATCTGGCCAGCTATTGCGCGACCCAGGGCATCGGTGCAGCGCTGTTCGACTACGATCCCCAGGCATCCAGTATGTACTGGTTGAAAAGCCGCCCCACGCACTTGCCGGGCATTCACGGCGTAGCCGCTTACCAGCCGGCTCCTCAGGGAATGACCCGGGCCTGGCAGCTACGCATTCCGGACAGCACCGAATTCGTTATTACCGATACCCCCGCGGGCTACAAGGGGCTGGATATCGAAGACCGGGTGGCGGAATCCGATGTCATCGTCATCCCGGTGCTGCCGTCGGTCATCGACATTCATTCCACCGCCGACTTCATTCGCGACCTGCTGCTGATCGGCAAGGCGCGCGCGCGCAATAAGCAGCTCGCGATTGTCATTAACCGGGCGCGTGTGCGAACCAAGGCACTGGAAAAGCTCGAGCGCTTTGTTGAGAGCCTGGACATACCGGTGATCGGGCAGATACGCGATACCCAGCTGTATGTGCACGCAGCGGAGCGGGGGGTGGGTGTACATGAGCTGGAGGATCGGGCAGCGCGACAGGATGCCGAATGCTGGGCCCGGATTCTGAGCGCATTGCGGGAGCAGCAGCGGGCCACGGTCAGACCAGCGGGCCAGTTGGCCTACGCGACGATGTCATCTGCCTGTATTCGCTGAGCCTGTCTTCGCCAGCCGCGGCAGTCTGTAGCTGTGCGGTATACCGATCTAGTGCCGCTCGCCTCCAGCTGATTGGCAGGCGCGGTTTTCAATCCGATTTCGTTGGCCGCTTTTCCTGCTCGGTCGGCTGTCCCGGGTCGGCGTTTGAACGGCGCTTGCGCGCGGGAACATACAACCTGGCGAACCGGCGCCGTCCCAGCAGGCGTGACAGCGATCCGCCAATCATCGCAACCAGGAGTCCGGCTGCGACCGACAGCACCAGATAGTGCGCCTTCCAGAGATACACGAACGCGGCCGTGTAGCGCTGGGCCTTGACCAGGTCGACGGCGATCTGGAAATTGGCGCTCAACTGTTCCTGCTGCGCGGGCGGCAACGGGCCGAGTGAATGCGGGCTCTTGTCAATCCAGAACCAGGCTGCCCATCCGGCGATGAACGCGATTACTATGCCGCGCAGCATATGCCCGTCCAGAAACCCGCGCGGGCGGCGCCGGTGAATGTGCCCCTGCCGTTCACTGGTAACGAACCCCCTGGTGCTCGATCCAGCCGCCGCTGTTGAACCCCTGTGGATCGTGGTGTGTCCAGTGAATGACACCACCGCGCTCATTGCGCTCATAGCGCCCGCGCAGGCGCACGCTGTCGCCGCGCCGGACCGGCACGCGCTCTGCCAGATCGATGTTATGTGCGATCAGGAGGGTGCGCTGCTCGGGCAGCCGCAGGATGAAACGCTGATGCCGCGAGCCTTCGCTGTCATCGCTCAGCAGCCGCTGCACCGAACCGCTCAGCTCGACCCATTGGCCGGCCTGCCACTGCTCGGCGGTGGTGCTGGCTGGCGGGTTGCGCGGCGCTGCCGGCGGTGTGTCCGGTGCCGGGCCGTAGTACTGAAACAGCACCAGCGCTGCGATCGCAAGCAGTGCCAGCAGGCGGCTCGAAACGGTGCGCGACAGTTTCATGGGGGCTAAGTGTAAGGCGGGGTTCGCGACTGTATCCAGACTATAGCGACGGATAGTCGGTGTAGCCCCGTTCGTCGCCGCCATAGAAGGTGGCGGGATCCGGCTCATTGAGCGGCGCGCCCTGTGCGAAGCGGGCCGGGAGATCGGGGTTGGCCAGAAACAGCCGTCCGAACGCGATCAGATCGGCACTGCCTGTCCTGAGCGCCTCGCTGGCGCGCTGCAAATCATAGCCCGCGTTTGCCATGTACAGACCGCCGAAGCGGCGCTTGAGCTCCCGGTAATCCAGCTCTCGCGCGCCGCTCATCAGATCCCCCTCCACGACGTGCAGATAGCCCAGTTGGTAACCCCGCAACATGTCGGCAACGGCATTGAAGGTCTGCTGGGGCTGCGAGTCGCGAATGTCGTTGAAACTGTTTTCCGGGGACAGCCGTACGCCGACCCGCGGGCTGCCCCACACGGCGCTGACCGCGGAGACTACTTCATCGAGCAGCCGCATACGGTTGTCGATGCTGCCACCGTAACCGTCGCGGCGTTCATTGGTGCCGTCGCGCAGGAACTGATCGAGCAGGTAACCGTTCGCGGCGTGTATTTCCACGCCATCGAAACCGGCGTCGCGGGCGTGGCGCGCAGCGCGCGCATAGTCGGCGACAATGTTGGCGAGTTCGTCGTGCTCCAGTGCGCGCGGCGTCTGGAACGGTCGCAGGCCCTGATAGGTCATGGCATCACCTTGCGGCCGGATCGCTGAGGGGGCGACGGGCAGTGCATTGTCCGGCTGCAGAGACGGGTGGGAAATCCGCCCGACGTGCCAAAGTTGCAGGAACATGCGCCCGCCGGCGGCATGCACGGCTCGATTCAGCGATTTCCAGCCCGCTACCTGGGCCTCGGAATGGATCCCCGGGGTGGCTGGATAACCGACTCCCTGGGGGGAGATCTGGCTGGCTTCGCTGATCATCAGACCGGCACTGGCGCGCTGCACATAGTAGGTGATGTTCAGCGGCTGCGGCACGTTGCCCGGACCGGCGCGGTTGCGGGTCAGCGGCGCAAGCACAATGCGGTTGGGCAGCTCCAGTTCACCGAGCCGCAGCGGCGTGAACAGATCTGGCGTGTCGCCGCTCATAGCAGACATGATGTGCTCCTTGTGGTCATCGGCAGGCGTCTTTTCAGTTCCAGGTTTGCGGTCAGTCGAGTCACTCGTTTGCGGCCAGGCACCGCAGCTGTGTTGGCCAGTCCAGGGGCGGTGGCGGTCGTGTTATTGCTTGCCTTTTAACAGGCTTTTGAGGTCTGCGAACGGCTGATGAGTGGACGCGGGAGCCGAGGCGTCGGCGCCGCCCGCGGCGCCGTGTGCCGCAGCCTCCAGCTGGCGCTGGTGCTCATTGTCGTGGCAGTACACACAGAGCAGTTCCCAGTTGCTGCCGTCGGCGGGGTTATTGTCGTGATTGTGATCGCGGTGGTGCACCGTGAGTTGCTCAAGATTGGCATGGGTGAACTGGCGTGCGCAGCGCCCGCAGATCCACGGATACAGTTTGAGCGCCTGTTCCCGGTAACCCTGTTCACGCTGCTCGCGGTTGCGCTGGGAGTCGGCGACGATGCGGTCCAGTTTGCCGGGGTCCGGTTGGGTTTTCCTGGGTGCCATGCGCTAATCCTTCCTTCCGCTGTGCCGGCCCGGGCCGGACAGTGTCTTTTCGGCTAAGATATTATCATAAGCCGCTGTTGCAGGGAGGCCAGGTCGGGCGGTGTGACGAGCAAAGGGTTTCGGCAATGGGTGGCAGGAAATTTTCCATCGTTTTTGCGCTCCTGGCACTGCTGTCGTTGACCGGCACGGAGTGCGTGTTTGTGGCCAAGTCGGGCAGTTCGAATACGAACGAGGATGAGCAGAACTCCAACCTGGTGGTTATTATCAAGGATGGCCGTCTGATCGATGCGCCGGTGCAGGGTGTGAGCTACCGCTCGGGCACGCTGGCCGGTGTCACCGGCTCCGGCGGTGAGTTTCGGTATGAGGACGGCGAACCGGTGGAATTTTTCATCGGTGACATCGCACTGGGACGGGCAGTCGAAGGCAAGGCAATCATCACGCCGCTCGACCTGGTGCCGCAGGGCACGCTCGATTCGCCCGCGGTGATCAATATCGCGCGGCTGCTTCAGTCACTGGACGCGGTGCCGGACGACCAGCGCATCACCATACCAGCGGCAGTGCGGGCGGCAGCGGTACGCTCCGGTAGCGGTGTGTCTGCCGCGATCCGGTTTCTGGACTTCGCCGATGACGCTGTGTTCACCAATGCCGCTGCCCAGCTGGTCGCCACGCTCACCGCTGCGTACCCGTTCACCGCGGTACTGGTGGATGCGGACAGCGCGCGGCTGCACTTGCGCGACTCGTTGCTCGCGCTGGAGAGCGCATCAGCCGCTGAGCGGAGGTCTGAGCAATGACCGGGTCGGCCGGTCCTGCTCAACCGTACTGACCGATCTATGCTTGAGTTGATAAAATTGCAGCTGGACACCCGCACGGGCCGCGCAGCCAGTGGTGTGCTCGGTTTGCTGTGCCTGTTTGCCACCTGTGTTTTGCAGGCGTCACAGTCCGTGGTGCTGCTGGATATCGACGGGCCGATTGGGCCCGCCACTACCGACTACGTGAGCCGCGGTCTGGAGCAGGCGGTCGACGACAGCGCGCGCCTGGTGGTGTTGCGCGTCAATACGCCGGGTGGGCTGGACAGCTCGATGCGCACCATTGTGCAGGACATTCTGGCCGCCTCCATTCCGATAGTGTGCTATGTCGCCCCGAGTGGTGCGCGCGCCGCGAGCGCCGGCACCTATATCCTGTACGCCAGTCACGTTGCCGCCATGGCTCCGGGCACCAATGTGGGTGCCGCAACCCCGGTGCAGCTCGGTGGTGGCGGCGGCCTGCCAAAGCCGGGCGTGCCCAAGCAAGGCGAGGACAAGGAAACGCCCGATAAGCCGCAGGATGCGATGAGCAGCAAGGCAATCAACGATGCCACGGCTTATCTGCGCTCGCTGGCACAGTTACGCGCGCGCAACGTGGAATGGGCCGAGAAAGCGGTGCGTGAATCTGCCAGTCTCCCCGCCGAAGAGGCCCTGGCACTGAACGTGATCGACCTGGTTGCACCCGATCTGGGCGGCCTGCTGACGGCGTTGCAGGGGCGCAAGGTTTCGGTGCAGGGGCGCGAATGGGTGCTGGATACCGAGGGCGCGCCGATTGCGGTCATCGAACCTGACTGGCGCACCCGGCTGTTATCGGTAATCGCCGACCCGAACATTGCCTACATCCTCATCCTGATCGGTATCTACGGTCTTATTTTCGAGTTTTACAACCCCGGTTTTGTGCTGCCGGGAGTCGTTGGCGCCATTTGCCTGGTGCTGGCGCTGTTTGCGCTGCAGGTGTTGCCGGTGAACTACGCCGGGCTGGGCCTGCTGATCCTGGGCATAATCTTCATGGTGTCGGAGGCTTTCGTCGAGAGTTTCGGCGCGCTCGGTATCGGTGGGCTGGTGGCCTTCGTTATGGGGTCCATTCTGCTGATCGATACCGAGGCGGGCGGTTACGGTGTCTCCCTGCCGCTGATCATTTCGTTCAGCGCGATCAGTGCGGTGTTCGTCCTCGGCATTATCGGCATGGCGCTCAAGGCGCGCCAGCGCGCCGTGGTGAGTGGACAGGAACAGCTGATCGGGGCCAGCGGCACCGTGCTGGAGGACTTTGCAGGGGACGGCCGTATTCATATTCACGGTGAAAACTGGAAGGCCAAATCCGTCCAGCCGCTGAAACGTGGTCAAGCGGTGCGAGTGACGCGCATCGACGGCCTGGTCCTGCACGTGGAACCCATACAGGAGAGTTGATTATGCATATTGTTGTCGCCGCCGTAGCGGCACTGGTCATCGGACTGCTGGCCTGGACGTTCCGGATTCTGCGTGAATACGAGCGCGGTGTTATTTTCATGCTCGGCCGTTTCTGGAAAGTGAAGGGGCCGGGGCTCATCATTGTGATTCCCCTTATTCAGCAGATGGTGCGCGTCGACCTGCGTACCATTGTCATGGATGTGCCCAGTCAGGACGTGATTTCGCGGGATAATGTGTCGGTCAAGGTCAACGCCGTGATCTATTTCCGGGTGCTCGATGCGGAGCGCGCCATCATCCAGGTGGAAGATTATTACGAAGCGACCAGTCAGCTGGCGCAGACCACGCTGCGCTCGGTGCTGGGCCAGCACGAGCTGGACGACATGCTGGCCGAACGCGACAAGCTCAATCGTGACATCCAGCAGTTACTCGACGAGCAGACCGATGCCTGGGGTATCAAAGTGGCCAACGTCGAGATCAAGCACGTCGACATCGACGAGAGCATGATCCGGGCGATCGCGCGGCAGGCGGAGGCGGAACGCGAGCGGCGCGCCAAAGTTATCCACGCCGAGGGAGAACTGCAGGCGTCGGAAAAACTGGTGCAGGCCGCCGAGGTGCTGCAGCGCAGTCCGGCCTCCATGCAGCTGCGCTATCTGCAGACTCTGACCGAGATCGCCGGCGAAAAAAGTTCCACCGTGGTGTTTCCGCTGCCCATGGATCTGGTCAAGCCGCTGCTCAGCATCGCCGAGCATATGAGTGACAAGAGTAAGGCGTAGCGGGTGAGCGGGGCAGACGGCACCGGTCGCTACGCCCTGATAGCGGCGCTGTTTCTGCGCCTGCTGGCGCTGATCTACCTGGCCGCCTTTATCTCTACCGGGCTGCAGATCATCGCTCTGGCGGGCGATCAGGGCATACTCCCGGTGGCCGAAACCATCGCCCGGTTACGCGCCGAATACGGTTGGGCAGGCTTCTGGCGCCACCCCAGTGTGTTCTGGATCTCGGCCAGCAACGATGCCTTGTTCGCCGTGGCGCTGGCCGGCAGCGTGTTCTCGGTGGCGCTGTTTCTCAACGTGCTGCCGCGCCTGTCGCTGATCGCCCTGTTCGTGCTGTACCTGTCACTGTTCCACGCTGGCCAGCTGTTCATGAATTTCCAGTGGGACTACATGCTGCTGGAGAGCGGGTTCATCGCCCTGTTTCTGGCTAACGGGTCGCGCCCCGCAGTGTGGCTGTTCCGCTGGCTGCTGTTTCGCATCCGGTTTCTGTCCGGCGTGTCCAAGCTCATCAGCCAGGACCCGACCTGGGCCAACCTCACCGCGCTCAATTATTTCTTCGAAACCCAACCCCTGCCGCACTGGGGTGGCTGGTACGCCCACCAGCTGCCCGAGTGGCTGCTGCGCTTCGGCACCGGTTCGGCGCTGTTCATCGAAATCGTGGTGCCGTTTCTGATGTTCATGCCGCGTCGAATACGTTTTGTTGGCGCCTGGCTCACCATCCTGATGCAGGTTCTGATTTTGCTTACCAGCAACCACAACTATGCCAACTTCATGGTGCTGGCGCTGTGCCTGTTCCTGTTCGACGACCGCGCCGTGGCGCGCGTGGTGCCGAAGCCGCTGGCGCGCTGGGTAACCGGGGAGGCGCCTCCCGCACCGGCACCGAAGGGCCTGCGCTCGGTGCTGACGGTTTCCGTCGCGGCGCTGATCTTCACCGCCAGCCTGTTGCAGATGTGGGGGATGCTATCGGGGCGCGACAACCCGGAGCTGGTTACCAGAACACTCGCCTACCTGCGGCCGTTTCACATAGTTCATAACTACCACGTGTTCCCGACCATGGACACCGAGCGTATCGAGCTGGAGATCGAGGGTTCGCTGGACGGCGTCAACTGGCGTCCCTACGCGTTCAAATACAAGCCCGGAGATGTGCTGCGGCGGCCCGAGGTCATCGTGCCGCATCATCCGCGCGTCGACTGGCTGATCTGGTTCGTGCCCAAGCATCCGATGTTTTCTCCCTGGTTCGAACAGTTCCTGCAGCGCCTGTCGGAGGGCTCGCCGGCGGTGCTCGCGTTGCTCGACGGAAATCCCTTTGCCGGCCACACGGTGCCGTACCTGCGGGTAAGCGCCTATCGGTATCGGTTTGCGAGTCCGGAGCGGCGTGCAGAGACCGGGCAGTGGTGGGAGCGCGAATACCTGGGCCCGTTTCTCCCTGTACCGGGAATCTGGGGCGGTCCGGAAAGCAGCCCGGTAACGCCCTGACGGGGGCTGGCCGGCCGCGCGCAGCCGGTGGACGGATCGCGTCGGTTCTCCGGCTGGTGCCTACTCTTCGCGTAACAGTATCAGGGGGCTGCGCTCCAGCACCGGTCGGGTGCCCCAGTAACCTGCTGCACCCACCAGCACGGCACCTGCCAGCGGCGTGGCGATCCACAGCGGCCATTTGAAGCTGTAGTCGAGGTTCATGACCTGGCTGTAAAGCACCCAGGCCAGAGCCTCGGTACCGCAGGCAGCGATCAGTCCGGCCAGCAGGCCCAGCGCCGCAAACTCGGCCAGGTGGGCCCGGCGCAGCTGCTGCCGGCTGCCACCCAGGGCCCGCAGCAGCGCGCCTTCGTGCAGGCGTTCGTCGAGGCTGGATTGCAGCGCAGCGAACAGTACGGCGAAACCCGCCAGCAGCACGAATAGCAACACATATTCGACCGCCAGCGTAGCCTGGCGGAAAATCCGGCCCACCTGTTCGATAATCAGGTCCAGTTCCAGCACTGTGACCGCGGGAAAACGGCCAACCAGGTCCCTGAGGATGGTTTTGTTCCCCGGCGTCAAGTAGAAACTGGTCATGTAGGTGGTTGGAAAGCTATCCAGCACCCCCGGCGGGAACACCATGTAGAAGTTGGGGCGGAACGAGTCCCATTGCACCGTGCGGATGCTGGCAACCCGGGCACTCAGCGCCTCGGCGCCGATGCGGAATCCCAGCTCATCGCCGAGCTGGATCCCCAGCCGGCTGGCCAGCCGGGCTTCCACTGACACCAGCGGTCGTGCACGGTCGTCGCCCTGCCACCAGCGTCCCGACACGATGGCGTTGTCCTCCTGCAGCCGGGTGGTCCAGGTCAGATTGAGTTCGCGATTGAGCGCGTTATCGGCCTGTGCCTCCTTGGACACCGCCTCACGCACCGTCTGCCCGTTGATACTGACCAGCCGTCCTCGCACCAGTGGGTACAGCTGGGAGGAGGCGATACCCTGGACGTCGAACAGTGCCCGCACGCCATCGACTTGATCGGGAAGGATGTTGATGGCGAAGTGGTTGGGTACATCGACCGGCAGTTGGCGTTGCCAACTGACCAGCAGATCGGTGCGCACCAGGGCCACCACTGCCATCGCCATCAGCGTCAGGCCGAATGCCAGCATCTGACTGATGCTGGTGCTGGTGCGTCGCCACAGGTTGTTGAAGCCAAAACGCCAGGTCACACCTACCCGACGGTTCAGACGCCGGCCCAGCCAGAGTAACAGGAAAGCCAGCAACGCCAGCAGCGCGGCCGCCGCTGCCGCGCCCGCCAGCACCGAGAGAGTGAGGGACCAATTGCCGGTGTAGCGCCACATCAGCGCGATGACGGCCGCGACCGCTGCGCCGTAGACCAGCCAGGCCCTGGCCGGCAAGGGTAGCAGATCACGCCGCAACACCCGCAGCGGTGGCACATGGCGCAGCCGCATCACCGGCGGCAGTGCAAAGCCGCCCAGGATGACCAGACTGGTGGCAAAGCCGGCCAGCAGCGGCCACAGGCGGGTGCCGGAGGGGGCGACCGGCAGCAGATCGGCGAGCAGGTACAACAGTCCATGCTGGGCCAGCCAGCCGAACAGACAGCCGGCGGCGCCGGCGAGCGCGGCCACCATGGCGAGTTGCGGCAGATAGAGGCCGAGCAGATCCTGTTGCGAGGCCCCCAGACAGCGCAGCATGGCGCTCATGTCGAAATGCCGCTCGCTGTAACGCCGTGCCGCCATGGCGATGGCCACACCGGACAGCACGATGGCAGCCAGCACCGAGAGACCCAGGAAACGCTCGGCGCGTTCCAGCGCGGCGCCTACCGCACGCTGTCCCTCGCGCACCCCGACCAGCTCGTGACTGGGCCCCAGCCGGCCTTCCAGCCAGCTCCGGTAGCGGCCCATTGGCGCTTCGGGACCGGCGAACAGGTACTGATAGGACAGGCGGCTGCCGGGTTGAACCACCCGGGTCGCGGCCAGGTCGGCCTGATTCATGAGCAAGCGCGGCGACACGCCGAATATGTCGCCAGCCTGGCCGGGCTCGAAGGTGAGGATGCGGGTAACGCGCAGGCTCTGCTCGCCGACGGTGACGCTGGCGCCGACTTCAATGCCGAGCCGCTTCAGCAGTTCCACTGCCACCCAGGCCTCGCCCGGGGCTGGGACGCTTTCGGTCAGCTGCTCCTGGGCGAAAGGGGTCGTCGCAATGCGCAGCTGCCCGCGCAGGGGAAATCCGTCGTCCACCACCTTGACGCTGGACAGCTGCAGGGCGTCGCCGGCTACCACCACGCTGGCGAATTCCAGTGTTTCGGTCGACCGCAGGCCTTGCTGTCGTGCCTCCTCCAGCCACGCCGGGTCCACCGGGCGTGGACTGCGCAGGGTCAGGTCGGCGCCGAGAAATTCCGCCGACTGGTTGACCATGCCGCGGCCCAGCCGGTCGGTGAAGAAACCGATGGTGGTGCTGGCGGCCACGGCAACCACCAGCGCCGCCACCAGCACACCCAGCTCACCGGCCCGCCAGTCACGCACCAGCAGACGCAGCGCGAGCCGCCAGCGGCCAAGCGGTTTCACGTGAGATGTTCCTCGCTCAGGGCGCGTCCGCTCTCCAGGCGGATGCGCCGTTCGCAGCGGCTGGCGAGGTGCTCGTCGTGGGTGACCATCACCAGGGTGGTGCGCTGCTCGGTATTGAGCGCAAACAGCAGTTCGATAATGCGGTCCCCGGTGCTGCTGTCGAGGTTGCCGGTGGGCTCGTCGGCGAACAGCACGGCCGGTTGCAGCGAGAAGGCGCGCGCAATGGCCACGCGCTGCTGCTCACCGCCGGACAACTGCTTTGGGTAGTGCTCCAGCCGCGCCTGTAATCCGACTCGCGACAGCAGTTCTGCGGCCTGGCCGCGCGGGTCCGCTGTGCCGGCCAGTTCCAGCGGCAGCATGACGTTCTCCAGCGCTGTCAGGCTGGGCAGCAGCTGAAACGACTGAAACACGAAGCCCACCAGTCGGGCACGCACCCGCGCGCGTCCGTCCTCGTCCAGGTCGTTGAGCCGCTGGCCGTCGAGAAATACGTCGCCCGCGGTGGGCAGATCCAGCCCCGCCAGCAGTCCGAGCAGGGTGGACTTGCCGGAGCCGGACACACCCACAATCGCCAGGGTTTCGCCGCGCTTGATCTGCAGGTCGATGCCGGACAAGATGTCCAGGTGGCCGGCCGTGGTGGCAACGCGTTTGCCGAGGCCGCGCGCATCGATCATGTTCACCGGTGTCTGAGTCATCATGTTGCGAATGTCATTGTTACTGTTGTTCCTGCTGACTGGGCCGCAGCTCGCCGCGTCCAGCACCATCCTCGTTGTCGGGGACAGCCTCAGCGCGTCCTACGGGATACCCGTGCAACAGGGCTGGGTGGCACTGTTGCAGCAGCGTCTCCTTACGCAGTGCGGCGAGTGTAACATTGTCAACGCCAGCATCAGTGGCGACACCACGGCCAGCGCCCGGGCCAGGTTGCCCCAGGCACTCAGCCGACACCAGCCGGACATCGTGATCCTGGAGCTGGGTGGTAACGACGGGCTGCGGGGCCTGTCACTGGCAGAGATGAAGGCCAATCTTGCTGCCATGATCTCGATCGCCCGCGAGCGCGAAGCGCGGGTCTTGCTCATCGGGGTGCAGTTGCCGCCCAACTACGGCACTGTCTATACGCAAAAGTTCCACACCCTCTATCAGGAACTGGCACGCGAACAGGGCGTGGCACTGCTGCCGTCGCTGGTCGAGGGAGTGGGTACTCGGGCGGACCTGATGCAGGCTGACGGTATTCACCCCAATGTCGAGGCTCAGCCGCTCATCATGGCCAGGGTCTG
>Ga0209536_100013402_pt1 | contig 11827 bp, 9 predicted proteins | sample DeeMarSeWOR28_12_FD_187461 | JGI IMG/M metagenome (GOLD analysis project Ga0209536, IMG submission 187461) | Marine sediment microbial communities from White Oak River estuary, North Carolina - WOR-2-8_12 (SPAdes) (version 2) | ecosystem: Environmental > Aquatic > Marine > Intertidal zone >...
CCGGTGTTGTGACGGAAATTATTGAATAATCTATACCGGTTAGGTCTGTAGCTCAATTGGCTAGAGCACCGGTCTCCAAAACCGGGGGTTGGGGGTTCGAGTCCCTCCAGACCTGCGAAATATGCGCAATCGGAGAAAATAAAAATGTTTGACAAAATTGCGAAATTCCTGAGCGATGTAAAAGCTGAAATGGCAAAGGTGTCCTGGCCGACACGTCCGGAACTGATCAATTCTACAATGATCGTAGCGGTGGTCAGTGTTCTGTTCACGATATTTATTTTTTCGGCAGATTATATACTCTCATGGATTATGCGCTTTTTAATGACCTTGTTCTAAACATCCAAGCGAGGATAAAGATTTGGCAAAGAAGTGGTATACACTGAGAATTTATTCCGGTCAGGAAGCAAAGGTCAAGGCCCACATTGAATCTGAGGTGAAACTCAAAGGAATCGAAGAGCGGGTTGGCCGCATCATCATCCCGTCCGAGAATGTGGTTGAAATGCGGGATGGCAAGAAACGGGTTAAAAATAAAGTATTCTTTCCCGGGTATATGCTGATCGAAATGGATCTGGACACGCAGACACAGCATGTCGTGTCCGGGGCACCGGGTGTGATAAGTTTTGTCGGGCCAAGAAATGAGCCGACGCCGTTGCGTGAAACAGAGGTGTCCAGGATCCTGGGTAAAATCGAAAGCAGCCGGGAGGCGGAAGTCAAAGGAAAGGTCAAGATCCCGTTTAAGGTAGGTGATCCGATCCGGGTGGTGGATGGCCCGTTCAATGATTTTACCGGATTTGTTGAAGAGATCAACGAAGAGAAGAATAAGGTCAAGGTGAATATCAGTATCTTTGGTCGGCCCACACCCGTTGAACTTGATTTTCTCCAGGTGGAAGTGGAAAAATAAATACGTAAGAAAGAGGATCGAGAGGTATGGCAAAAAAAGAACTGGCAAAAATAAAATTGCAATTGCCCGCCGGGCAAGCGAATCCTTCGCCGCCGGTAGGACCGGCGCTCGGCCAGCATGGTGTCAATATCATGGAGTTCTGTAAAGCCTATAACGCCAAAACACAGGATAAAGTGGGGCTTGTGATTCCGGTGGAGATTACGGTCTATGCGGATCGTTCTTTCTCATTTATCACAAAAACGCCGCCGGCTTCTGTGTTGCTGGTGAAGGCTGCAAAACTGGAAAAAGGATCCGGGGAGCCAAATACAAATAAGGTAGGCAAGGTAACCAGGGCGCAGGTTAAGGAAATCGCTGAACTGAAAATGCCTGACCTGAATGCTTCCAGTGTTGAAAGCGCCATGCGAATGATCGAGGGAACGGCCCGCAGTATGGGGATTGTAGTTGAATCATAATTATAGGTAGAGGTTTAATCAATGAAACGAAGCAAGCGTTATAATGAGATTGTTTCGAAGGTAGAACGGTCGAAAGAGTATTCTATTGAAGACGCGGTGAAACTGCTCAAGCAGTCTGCAACGGCTAAGTTTGATGAAACCGTTGAAATAGCGATGAAGCTAGGTGTGGATCCCCGTCATGCAGACCAGATGGTTCGCGGTACAGTCTCTCTTCCGAATGGAACTGGAAAGAAAGTGCGTATTCTCGTTTTTGCCAAGGGGGAAAACATCGAGAAGGCAACAGCCGCCGGGGCAGATTATGCCGGCCTGGAGGAGTATGTAGAAAAAGTTCAAAAGGGCTGGCTTGATTTTGATGTTGTGGTGGCCACACCGGACGTTATGGGTGTCGTTGGCAAGCTGGGTAAGATTCTTGGTACCCGCGGACTTATGCCAAATCCTAAAAGCGGTACGGTGACCCCCAATGTTGAAACTGCCGTACATGAAATTAAAGCTGGTAAGATCGATTTCCGGGTTGATAAAACGGGTATTGTACATTCCGGTGTCGGGAAAGTTTCCTTTGGCGAAGATCAGCTCGTTGAAAATATTCGTACTTTTATTACGACCATTGTAAAAATGAAACCTCCGGCGGCAAAAGGAACTTATCTGCGCAGCATATCCATTTCAAGTACCATGGGCCCGGGAATTTTTCTGGACCGTAATGTTAATGCATAGAATTTAATAAGGATCTGAAAATGCCGACGCAAAAAAAAATAGATGTGGTTGAAGAGTATACCCAAAAATTTAAAAATGCCAAAAGTATTTTTATGGCCGATTTCGGCGGCATAAATGTAGCAGAAGCAAATATGTTACGACGCTCTTTTCGTAGCGCCAACATTGAATATAAAGTGTTAAAAAATACGCTTGCCAAACGGTCTTTTGACGATGCCGGGATAGAAGGGATTGATCAATTGCTGATAGGTATGACAGGTTTTGCCTTCAGCGAAGACGATCCTGTTGCACCCATCAAGATCATCAAGGATTTTAACAAGTCACTGCCCAAGGAGAAAAGAGGGCTGGTGGTCAAAGGGTGCCTTTTCGAGGGGAAGGTATTCGGTCCGGAAAAAGCGGATGAACTGGCGAATCTTCCCTCACGTGAAGTGCTGCTCGCGCAGTTGCTTGGAATGCTGCAGTCACCGATGTCCAAACTTCTCGGAGCGCTCCAGGGAACAGGTCAGAAGCTGGTAGGCACGCTTGATTCACTAAAAAATCAAAAGTCTTAACTTATATTTCATTACAAAAGAATAATTGGAGGTTAAAATGGCTGAGATTACCAGAACGGATGTTTTAAAATATCTTGAAACGTCGACCATGCTGGAAATTTCCGAACTGATCAAAGATATAGAGGAAAAATTCGGTGTTACCGCTGCTGCACCGGCTGCTGTTGTTGCTGGTCCTGCCGCCGCCGCTGGCCCCGCAGAAGCAGCTGAAGAGAAAACGGAATTTGATGTGGTCCTGACTTCCTCGGGGGAGAAAAAAATTCAGGTTATCAAAGTAGTCCGCGCAATCACCAATCTTGGTCTGAAAGAAGCGAAGGATCTGGTTGACAATGCACCGAAACCGATCAAAGAAGGTGTTTCGAAGGCTGAAGCCGACGATATCCAAAAGCAGATTGAAGAAGCAGGCGGGACCGTCGAGGTCAAATAAGTGTAAGTCAACTAACATACGAGGTTTATTACCTTGCGTAATTCCAAAAAGATCGAAAGAGTTTCATATAAATCCATCGACCAGGTTATCGATTATCCTAATTTGATGGATATTCAGACCAAGTTCTTTCACAATTTTCTGATGGAAAATGTACCGCCTTCAGAGAGAAAGAATGAAGGTCTGCAGGTGGTTTTTGAAAGCGTTTTTCCGATTACCGACAGCCGGGGTAACTATGAGCTGCAGTTCGTGGAGTATTACCTGGACAAGCCGAAATATTCGGTCCGGGAATGCCAGGAGCGCGGTGTCACCTATGCGGTGCCTCTTAAGGCAAAAATGCGGCTGGCGATAAAGGATGTGACCGGAGAGACAGAGAATTTTACCGAATTTATCGAACAAGATGTCTATCTGGGAAATATGCCGTACATGACACCGCGTGGTACGTTTATCATCAACGGTGCTGAACGTGTCGTGGTGAGCCAGTTGCATCGCTCTCCGGGTGTATTCTTCTCACAGACTGAGCACCCCAACGGTACGCCTTTGTATTCTGCCCGGATTATTCCTTTCAGGGGATCGTGGGTAGAATTTGCCACCGATGTCAATGATATGATGTATGTATATATTGACCGGAAGAAAAAATTTCCGGTAACCATGTTGCTCCGCGCCATCGGATTTTCCAACAATGAGGACATTATCAATCTCTTTGACCTGGCCGAGAAGGCTGAACTCAAAGGAGATAGCGGTCTGGCAATACTTGGAAAAACCCTGGCCAAGGATGTGGTTGATGTCTCAACCGGTGAAGTGCTTGCGGAACAGGGGACGGATATTGATGAGGATTTTCTGGCGCAGTGTAAGAAATTGAAGATCAAAGAGGTCGAGGTGGTGAAAAGCTTTGATCCGACGTCGCCAAACGTGATACTGAATACTTTGAAAAAAGATATGACCAAATCTGAAGAGCAGGCGATTGATGCGATCTACAGACAACTGCGCTCCGGTGAGCCACCGGATATTGAGACCGCACGCGGACTGATCGAGAGAATGTTCTTTAATAACAAGCGTTATGACATGGGTGCGGTTGGACGCTACCGTATGAACAAAAAACTTAACGTCGATACCTCTTATGACGTAACTGTCCTGAGTAAGGAAGATATCGTTGCGATCGTCAAGTATCTGCTTGAATTACGTGACGGCCGACAGGTGACCGATGACATTGATCATCTTGGGAATCGCCGGGTGCGCACAGTCAGTGAGCAATTGGCCGCACAATTCAGTGTCGGGCTTTCCCGGATGGCGCGTACCATAAAAGAACGTCTTAATCTGGGGGATTCAGAAAAGCTGACCCCGCAGGATCTGGTGAATGCCCGTACGATCTCATCGGTGATCAATACGTTTTTCGGTACTTCGCAGTTATCGCAGTTCATGGATCAAACCAATCCTCTGGCGGAGCTCACCCATAAACGCCGCCTGAGTGCACTCGGTCCGGGTGGTTTAACGCGTGAGCGAGCCGGCTTTGAGGTGCGTGACGTTCACTATACACATTACGGGAGGCTTTGTCCGATTGAGACGCCTGAAGGACCAAACATCGGTTTGATATCGTCGTTATGTGTGCATGCCAGGATCAATGATTTTGGTTTCATCGAAACCCCGTACCGCAGGGTAAAAGAGGGGGTTGTCGGTAAAACAGTAGAGTATCTCACCGCGACGGAAGAGGATAGTTTTACCATCGCTCAGGTAAATGCACCGCTGGATGATAAAAACATGTTCGTGCGGGACAAAGTAAAAGCGCGTTATAAAGGTGACTTTCCGATTGTCGATCCAGGAAAAGTTGATTATATGGATGTGGCGCCGAACCAGATCGTTTCTCCCGCTGCTTCACTGATTCCTTTTCTTGAACATGATGATGCGAACCGCGCTCTTATGGGATCGAACATGCAGCGCCAGGCCGTGCCATTACTCAAGCCTGAATCACCGATCGTTGGGACCGGGATGGAGGGGAAAGTTGCGGCGGATTCCGGAGCGCTCCTGCTGAGTGAGCATGATGGTGAGGTCGTTTATGTCGATGCCGAAAAAATTGTCATCTCCCTTGCAGAAAAAACAGGTAAGGGCGAGAAAAAAGGTTACTTGGATCAGAAAAATGAACTGAAGACCTACGATCTGAACAAATTCCTGCGCACAAATCAGGATACCTGCTTCAACCAGCGCCCGCTTGTCGTGGTGGGGGATCGGGTACGTGTGGGCAGTGTGCTGGCCGATGGTGGCGGTACGGATAATGGCGAACTTGCGCTGGGAAGAAACGTACTCGTGGCGTTTATGCCATGGCTGGGATATAATTTCGAGGATGCAATCATTATCTCAGAACGTCTGGTGCGAGAAGATGCTTTTACTTCCATGCATATCCAGGAATTTGAATTGCAGGTACGCGATACCAAACGTGGTGAGGAGGAGCTGACCAGAGAAATACCGAATGTCAGCGAGGAAGCAACACGAAATCTGGATGAAAATGGAATCGTACGTGTTGGTGCTGAGGTAGAGGCTGGTGATATCATTGTCGGAAAAGTGACTCCCAAAGGAGAAACCGATCCGACGCCGGAGGAAAAGCTGCTCAAAGCTATTTTTGGGAGTAAAGCGGGTGATGTGAAAGACGCTTCTCTGAAAGCGCCTCCCGGAATGAAAGGTATCGTTGTAAATACCAAACTGTTTTCGCGTAAGCAAAAAGATGCAAAGACCAAGAAACGGGACAAGGAGCGGTCGGAGGTTGTGGAGAGAGAGGCAAAGCACCAACGTGAAAAGCTGGTTGCTCAGATGCAGGTGGTGTTGGATTCCCGCTTTAATGGTAAAAAGACCAGTACGATTCGGTTCGTAGACGGGAAAATAGCCCTGAAGGCCAATACAAAAGTGCAGGAGGGGACTTTCACTAAGATCGACGTGACCAATCTTGATATCAATTCAACATGGTTCGAAGCTGATCCGCAAAACGAATTTGTGCGTGAGTTGTATTCTGAGTATCGCCGCAAATTACAGGAAATAGACAATGATCTGAAACGTGAGAAACATAAGATTCTGGTTGGAGATGAATTACCGCCGGGAATCGTACAGCTGGCCAAGGTATATATTGCTGAAAAACGCAAGCTGGCGGTTGGTGATAAGATGGCCGGGCGTCATGGAAATAAAGGTGTCGTGGCAAAACTTGTTCCGATCGAGGATATGCCGTTTATGCCGGATGGTCGCCCGGTGGATATCATTTTAAATCCTCTTGGCGTGCCGTCACGTATGAATCTTGGACAGATCTTTGAGACAACGCTCGGTATGGCAGGTTATGTGCTTGGTAAAAAATATGCCACCCCGGTCTTTGACGGAGCGAAAAAGGCAGATATCGACAATGAAATGGGTGATGCCGGTCTGCCGTTGACAAGTAAATATAAGCTCCATGATGGGCGCACGGGTGAGGCATTCGAGCAGGAAGTCATGGTTGGTATGATCTACATGATGAAATTATCGCATCTTGTGGATGACAAAATACATGCCCGGTCAATCGGCCCATACTCATTGATCACGCAGCAGCCTCTGGGTGGTAAAGCCCAGTTCGGTGGCCAGCGGTTTGGGGAAATGGAAGTGTGGGCACTGGAAGCCTATGGCGCAGCGCATACGTTGCAGGAGATCCTGACCGTAAAAAGCGATGACGTAACAGGTCGTTCCAAAGTTTATGAATCTATCGTTAAGGGAGAGAATCTGCCGGAAGCAGGTACGCCTGAATCTTTTAACGTATTGGTCCGTGAGTTACAGGGATTGGGACTCAAGGTAAAACTTGAATAGTCATCAAGCTCTAAATTAAAAACCATAGGAGTTGATAGATTTGAATTACAAAAAAGGTCCAAATCGATTCCAAAAAATAACCATCAGTCTCGCTTCGCCGAACGACATTCTTGAACAGTCGCATGGTGAAGTCACGAAGCCCGAGACGATCAATTACCGTTCGTTCAAACCCGAAAAGGACGGATTGTTTTGTGAGAAGATCTTCGGACCGGTAAAAGATTGGGAATGTCATTGCGGTAAATACAAACGGATCCGTTATAAGGGGATCATTTGTGACCGCTGTGGCGTTGAGGTTACACAAAAGAAAGTTCGTAGGGAGCGGATGGGACATATCAGTCTGGCCGTTCCGGTTGTACATATCTGGTTTTTCCGTTCTTTGCCTACCAAGATCGGATACCTGCTTGATATGTCGCCAAAAGATCTGGAAAAGGTGATCTATTACGAGCAGTACGTCGTGATCAATCCCGGCAAGAGTAATATGAAGCAGAAACAGTTGATCAATGAAGAAGAGTATTTTGAACAACTTGATGCACACGGGGAAGGGAATGAGGATCTGCCGGATGATGATCCGAATAAATTCATTGCCCAGATCGGCGGGGAAGCTATTCATTCGCTTCTGAGCCTCATCAATATTAAGGATCTCGCGCTTGAATTAAGAAATGCAGTGCGCACCGAAACCTCCGCCCAAAAGAAGTCAGAAGCGCTTAAGCGATTAAAGGTAGTGGAAGCTTTCCGCGTCCGGGATGCCAATATGGAGTACCGCAACAAGCCGGAGTGGATGGTTCTGGATGTGATCCCTGTAATACCGCCGGAACTGCGTCCGCTCGTCCCGCTGGAAGGTGGCCGTTTTGCCACCAGTGATCTGAACGATCTGTACCGCCGGGTTATCATACGCAATAACCGCTTAAAAAAGCTGCTGGAGATCCGCGCACCGGAAGTCATCCTGAGAAATGAAAAGCGAATGCTGCAGGAAGCTGTGGACTCATTGTTTGACAACTCCAAACGCTCAACGGCTATGCGTTCGGATGGTAACCGTCCGCTAAAATCCCTTTCTGATATGCTCAAAGGTAAGCAGGGGAGGTTCCGGCAGAATTTGCTTGGAAAGCGTGTGGACTACTCCGGTCGTTCAGTGATTGTCGTCGGTCCGGAACTCAAGCTGCACGAATGCGGTATCCCAAAAGATATGGCAATTGAACTTTTTAAGCCGTTTATTATCCGCAAACTTGTGGAGCGGCGATTTGTAAAAACCGTTAAAAGCGCCAAAAAACTGGTCGAAAAGCGGGGTGCGGAAGTCTGGGATATCCTTGAGGAAATAATCGAGGATCATCCGGTGATGCTTAACCGCGCACCCACACTCCATCGTCTTGGTATTCAGGCCTTTCAGCCGGTATTGATCGAAGGTAAAGCGATCCGTATTCACCCATTGGTCTGTACGGCCTTCAACGCTGACTTTGATGGCGACCAGATGGCGGTTCATATTCCACTGTCTTACGAATCACAGGTCGAAACAAAAGTCCTGATGCTGTCCAGTCATAATATTTTATCGCCCGCGAGCGGAAAACCGGTTGTTGTACCAAGCCAGGATATTGTGCTTGGCTGCTATTATCTGACCAAAGTCCGTCCGGGTGAACCCGGGGAGAATAAGATCTATGCATCTTCCAGCGAGGTTATAGTTGCACACAACAGCGAAAAAGTAGGTCTGCATGCCCGGATTAAAGTAAGGATCGATGGTAACCTGATCGAAACCACTGTCGGGCGGGTGATTTTCAACCAGATCGTTCCGGAAGGTCTCGGATATCTCAATGAATTGCTTTCAAAACGCAGTCTGACAGAAATTGTCTCCCGTTGCTATTACGTTCATGGCAACAAGGTAACCGCCAAGTTCCTTGATGATCTGAAAGAAATGGGCTTTAATTACGCGATGAAATCAGGTGTTTCCATCAGTTTGTCTGATGTGATATCGCCTGATGAGAAAAATGTGCTTATTTCACAGGCTCAGGGCGAGGTGGATAATATTCAGAAACAGTTCATGCGTGGTATTATTACCGACGGTGAACGGTATAATAAAATTATTGATATCTGGACACAGGTCACCGGTGAAGTGGCTGAGATCATGTTCACCAAACTGAGCCATCACAATTATGGCTTCAATCCACTTTATATGATGTCCGATTCCGGCGCACGCGGCAGCAAGGAGCAGATCCGCCAGCTGGCCGGTATGCGCGGCCTGATGGCTAAACCGCAAAAAACACTTTCCGGCCAGACGGGTGAAATTATTGAAAGTCCGATCACCGCCAACTTCCTTGAAGGACTGTCGGTTATCGAGTACTTCATCTCAACGCACGGTGCCCGCAAAGGTCTTGCCGATACGGCACTTAAAACAGCAGACGCCGGATATCTTACCCGTCGCCTGGTGGATGTAGCGCAGGATGTGATCGTTACCGATTACGATTGCGGTACGATTCTCGGTATTGAAATGAGCGACCTGAAAGAAGGTGAGGAAATAATCGAGCCGCTGGAAGACCGTATCGTTGGTCGTGTCGCGGCAGAGGATGTTTACGATCCGGATACAGATGAAATTATTGTACATCGTGGCGACATGATCGATGAGGAAATTACTGCCAGAATTTCGACTGCCGCGATCCAGAATGTCATGGTCCGAACCGAATTGACCTGCGAATCAAAACGGGGTGTTTGTACGCTTTGTTACGGGCGCAATCTTGCAACCGGTAAACTGGTTGGCATCGGTGAGGCGGTTGGCGTAATGGCTGCACAAAGTATTGGTGAACCGGGAACGCAGCTGACACTCCGGACTTTTCACATTGGTGGAACGGCTGCCCGTATTGCCGCCGAATCGCATATCGCGGCAAAATATGACGGTAAGGTCAGATACGTAAACCTGAAGCATATCACAACCAACTTTGGCGATAATGTGGTGCTCGGGCGTAGCGGGAAAATAGAAATACTCGACGAAAACAACCGTATTATTTCCACCTACAATGTCCCCTATGGTGCCGTACTTCGCCTTCCGGATGAATCTGAGGTGAAAAAGGGCGATACCTTATTCGATTGGGACCCTTACAGTTCAGTGATCCTTTCTGATCGTGATGGTGTGGTTGAATTTGAGGATATCATCGAAAATATGACCTACCGGGAAGAGCTGGACGAGCAGACCGGTTTACGTCAGCGTGTTGTGGTCGAATCCAAGAACAAGAACCTCAACCCGCATATCTATATATATGATAAAGGTAAAGACAAGAAAAAAGATGATGCCAGTAAATTCATTATTCCGGTCAAGTCCTTCCTGTTGGTGAGCAACAAGCAGGAAGTGAGCGCCGGAGATGTGCTGATCAAGATCCCGCGGGAGATAAGTAAAACACGCGATATTACCGGTGGTCTGCCCCGCGTAGCTGAGCTTTTCGAAGCACGCCGTCCCAAGGAGATGGCAGTGGTTACCGAAATTGACGGGATTGTTAAATTCGGTCCTATAAAGCGTGGTGTGCGCGAACTTGTCGTCGAGGGTGATTCGGAGCAGAAAGTTTATTCCGTACCATACGGAAAGCATATCCTGGTGCATGAGAATGATTTTGTACAGGCGGGAGACCGTCTGACCGATGGTGCCATTGCACCTCAGGATATCTTGACGATCAAGGGTCCTGGAAAAGTGCAGGAATATCTGGTGAATGAGATCCAGGAAATTTATCGTCTGCAGGGTGTGAAGATCAACGACAAACACATCGGAATTATCGTGCGCCAAATGTTGCAGAAGGTTCAGGTTCTCGATGGGGGCGACAGCCCGTTCCTGGAAGGCGATCAGGTCGATCGTGCCTCCTTCCTCGAGGAGAATGAGAAAGTCGTTGAGAAGGTCGTTGTTTCTGATGCCGGTGATTCCCTCTTCCGGGAAGGCGACCTGACGGATAAAAAGACGATCGAACTGATCAACCGGGATCTTAAAAAGGAGAAGAAAAAACCGATCAAATTCAAAAAAGCAAAACCTGCGAGTTTTATCCCGATTCTGTTGGGAATTACTCAGGCAGCATTAAATACGGAGAGTTTCATTTCGGCTGCATCATTCCAGGAAACGACCAAAGTCCTTACGGATGCGGCCGTTGCCGGAAAAGAAGATAACCTCATCGGTCTCAAAGAAAATGTGATCATGGGTCATCTGATTCCGGCCGGAACCGGGTTGGCTAAATATGCGAATCTTTTTGTCGAGTCAGAGGCAGAAGCCCTGCCAGAAGAGCAATCTCTGGTCGATGAGGAAATGGGAAATATCACAGAAACCTCTTGATAAGAAAAATATTACATTGTAAATTATGAGTCTGTCACTTTTAAGGAGGATACGTTGCCGACAATAAACCAATTGATCAGGAAAGGGCGTCAGAGCGTTATTAAGAAGACCAAGGCACCTGCTCTGGGATCCTGCCCGCAAAAACGCGGCGTGTGCACAAGGGTGTATACAACCACCCCGAAAAAGCCTAATTCAGCTTTGCGTAAAGTTGCGCGTGTGCGCTTGACCAATGGAATTGAAGTGACAGCTTACATCCCGGGGGAGGGTCACAATCTGCAGGAACACTCGATTGTATTGATCCGGGGCGGTCGTGTGAAGGACCTGCCGGGTGTTCGTTATCATATTGTACGTGGTACACTTGATACAAGTGGTGTTGGCGATCGTAAACAGAGTCGCTCAAAGTATGGCACCAAAAAACCAAAATAATCTTTCGGAGTAGTTTGTATGTCAAGAAGAAGACGGGCGCAAGAAAGAAAAATTTTGCCTGATCCGAAGTATAAGAGCGAACTGGTAGCAAAGTTCGTTAACGGTCTGATGCTCGAAGGTAAGAAAAGTGTGGCCGAGCATATTTTTTATGATGCCATGGACATCATCGAAAAAAAGGTCAAAAAGAATCCGTTGGATATCTTTAAGAAAGCCATGGATAATGCGGCACCTGTGGTTGAAGTGAAATCCCGCCGGGTTGGCGGT
>Ga0209536_100013404_pt1 | contig 11827 bp, 11 predicted proteins | sample DeeMarSeWOR28_12_FD_187461 | JGI IMG/M metagenome (GOLD analysis project Ga0209536, IMG submission 187461) | Marine sediment microbial communities from White Oak River estuary, North Carolina - WOR-2-8_12 (SPAdes) (version 2) | ecosystem: Environmental > Aquatic > Marine > Intertidal zone >...
TAAGTTTGAATATCAGGCAATTATTCGTTAAAGGGTTTCAATCTCCCGTAGCTCCATCCCTGGGAATCCGTCACATACTGAAGGCGGGTCCGTCGATGAAATGGATATTTGACGGTCAGGCATCGCTTAACTATCGCATTCCGACCCTTAACGACAGGTTCTGGGTACCGGGAGGCAGAGTGGATCTTTCAATGGAATCCAGCAGGAATATTGAAGGATCGGTATCTTTTTTATACCATTCCGGAATTGATCTTAACATCAGCCTTTCCGGTTATCATTACTGGATTGATGACTGGATTCTCTGGATCCCGGGACCATCCTACTGGGTTCCCGATAATGTGAGAAAAGTAATGGCCAACGGATTGGAACTAAAATCAAGCTTAAAATTTAGTTGGGGCTTTTCCGAATTTCAAATCAATGGCTATTTTTCCTTGGCAAGAAGTATCATCAGGGAAACACATCAGGAAGATGGCCGGGAGATTGGAAATCAATTACCCTATACACCCCGACAGCTCGGTGCTTTTGATTTTGAATGGTTATTTAATCGATGGCAGGCAGGCATTCGTCTGGATTATACCGGGAAAAGATATGTTACCACCGATAATCAATCCGCTTTGCCGGATTATATCTTATTCAACCTGAGGGCCGGAAGGAATTTTAAGATTAACAGACAAACGATATCGATCGATGTTCATCTTGATAATCTGTTAAATGAACAATACCAGAGTGTTCTGTACCGGGCTATGCCGGGAAGAACCCTGTCGATGGGCATACACTATTTAATTCAATAATATAATATCGGAATGAAAGGACCCATTAATCCAATGATAACCTTGTTTGCTTTTTCCATATTCGGTTTTTCATGTAATGAAGAGGATATTTCCCTGACGGATTCAACATACGATCGGGGCGTTTTTATCATCAATGAAGGGAATTTTTCAGATAGTGACGGATCATTGAGTTTTTTTGATACGGACAGTGCGAAAGTGATCAATAATCTTTTTGAAAAAATTAATAACCGGCCTTTTGCCGGCTTGTTACAATCCATGCATTTTTACAGGGACCGGGGTTACCTGATCGATCAATTGGGGAGGGTGGAGATTGTAAATGAAAAAGACCTGATCTCCATTCAAAGTATTTCCGGCGAACTGGAAATCCCGAGGTATTTCGCAGGATTTGATAATAAGGGATATATTACGGATTGGGGACCTTATGACGGAAATTTCGCCAATAAGGAATCATCTCTCAAGGTTTTTAATCTTTCCACACTGATGCTGGAAGAAGAGATCGAAACGGCATCCCGCCCAGAGGACATTATCCTCTTAAAAAATAAGTTGTATGTTGCGAACAGCGCTACCAACCTGGTTTCGGTATATGATCCTTCAGATAATGCACTGATTACGGAAATAGAGGTTTCGCCGGGACCTTCCCGGTTCGTCGTCGACAAGGAGGAAAACCTCTGGGCTATCTGCACCGGTGCTTACGTTTCCAGCGGAGCACTTATTGGCCTTGATACGGAGAATGATCAATTATTGTTCGATCTCGACCTGAGCAATTATCCTCCAAATGGTCGGATTTCAATCAATGGAACGGGGGATATTATATTTTTTATGTCGGAACAATGGAATCCCGATTTCAGCACGGAAAACAAGGTATACAGGGTTCAACTTATGTTCGAGAGTTTAGAACCCCTACGGGCCGGGATACCACAGGAGGTGGTTTCTGGTCAAAACTGGTATGGCCTGGGCCTGGATCCCGCTAGTGATATCCTTTATGTGGCGGATGCAGCAGGATTTCAGGGTAATGGATCGGTTTACCGCTATAACCTGGAGGGTGATCTTATTGATCAATTTTTTGTAGGCAGGGCACCCAGGGATTTTGTTTTCAGAGGTGACTGATTATTTACGAATCCTTATTGATGCTTTTATTAGCAAAAGTATTTCATTAGATTCAAGGGCGATCCGGCTACAAGCCGGAACCATACAGCAATCCCGATGTCTCATTAAAACGTAATCAAATGAAGATTAGCATAGCTTTTATTGGAGTTTTACTATTAATCAGTTTACTTGTTTCCTGTGAAAATCAGATTCCCGGCGAAGAAGCCAATACCCTCATCAGGATCCGGGAGGGATACCGCTTAACGGTCGTGCAGGATTCTATCAAAAACCCCCGATTCCTCAAATTAGGACCGGACGGAACCCTGTATGTATCCCTTCCGGGCGATGGAGAAATAATAGCCTGCCGGGATGAGGATGGGGATGGTTATTACGAGCGGCTGGCCACCTTCGTCAAGGGCCATCCGACAATTCATGGGATGACCTGGTACGAAGACTGGTTATGGTTTACCGAAACGGGTGCTATTTTTCGCGCCCGTGACCTGGATGAGGATGGGGTGGCGGATGAGGAGGAAACCATCCTTCCGGATGGAGAATTGCCCAAAGGTGGGGGTCACTGGTGGCGGCCGGTCCTGATATTAGACGGACGTTTATATACAGCCATCGGATGTTCGGGGAATATTACTGAAGAAGGGGATACGGAACGATTAAAAATATGGTCTTACAAGCTGGATGGATCCGATAAACAACTGCATGCCTCGGGACTTCGCAACACGGAGAAACTTCTTGCCCGACCCGGTACCAATGAAATCTGGGGGATGGATCATGGAAGTGACTGGTTTGGGAGGCACCTGGAGGAGAATGATTCGGTATCTGGTCAACCTATTACGGATTTTAATCCGCCGTGTGAGCTGAATCATTATGTAAAGGGCGGCTTTTACGGACATCCCTATATTGTCGGAACAAGAATTCCAAGATATGAATATATGAACAGACCGGATATCGTTGCCCTTGCTAAAAAAACCATCCCGCCTGCATGGTCGTCCGGGGCACATTGGGCACCGAACGGATTCACTTTTTACACGGGAAACCAGTTTCCTGAAGATTGCCGGGGGGATGTATTTGTTGCATATCATGGATCATGGAACCGGACCGAGAAGGCCGGATATTGTGTTACTAGAATTCTGTTTGATGCGGGGAAACCCTATGGAGAATTAAAATATATAAATTTTCTTGATGAGGAGGGCGTTGTACAGGGTCGCCCCGTTGACGTGGAGGTCGCCCCTGATGGCAGTCTGTTGATCAGCGATGATTATCGGAGTAAGATTTATAAACTGACGTATAAGGGAGGTTTATAGGAAAAAAATCAACCGGTGACCAGGGGAGAAAGCTCGGATCGGCAGACTTCTGACCGGGATTTGTATTCAGGCCCGGGCGGTCAGCTTCAGGTTTTTTTATGTAGTAGTTTTCTGAAGGCACCCGGTGTCTCCCCATTCATGGATTTAAAAAATTTACTGAAATACGCAGGATCACGGAAACCGGTCTCATATCCTATTTCTTTAACGGATTTTGAGCTGTAAAACAAGAGCCTTTTCACTTCAAAATCAATCCGTTTATGTATCAGAGTGCTTGCTGTTTCATGGGTAAGTGCCTTGCAAGCACGATTGAGCCTTTTTTCGGTTACATGAAGCCGTTCTATGTATTCCGATACATTATGGTTGGATTTATAATGATTTTCCAGTTCATGAATGAATTGACGGTAAAGGTTCACATATCCCTGGTTAAAGCCTGAAATCGAATCCACCCTGTTTTTCATACGGAAAAGCAGGAATAATAGGGATTTGGTAAGGCCCGCAAGAATTCTTTCAGAATGTAAAGGATTTTCCTGCTGAAATTCCATGATCATCAATTTAAATAGTCCCGTAAGGAAGGCCTGTTCATTTTTATCCGGGTAGAACATCAGGTGGCTGGTCAGATTATCCAGAAAAGCGTAGGTATCCTTTTCGAAGTTCATCAACGTGATGAGATTGTGATTGAAGGCAAGGATATTTACTTCCAGGTGACTGTTCTTTGGGAAATCATACCGGCTTATTTGTTTCGGGGTTCCTACAAACAAAAGATTGGGCTTGATTTTGTAAGGAACGTTATCGACGTAGGCCATTCCAACGCCTTTCACTATCCATCTGATCGCGTAAAAATTGATACGGTGAGGATCCATGATGACCTGTTTCATATCCGGATCCAGATTCACCTTTTCCACGTGGATATTTTTATCCTTACCCAGATCCCAGAAGGTATGCCGCACTATATCATCTGACTTTGCTTTATTTCTCATGAACCTGACATTGATTTGTTAATACGTAAAGAATAAGAACGATTTATGAAAATACATCCGTAATGGCATCCTTCCGGAAAAGGGGCACCACATGGGTCGAATCCGGGGTAACTGTGTATCGGTAATCCTCTTCTTTAACGAGATGCTTTAACCGGTTTCTATGAGCGGATTTGCCAAGATAAAAAGCCAGGTCATGATGGGCCATCGACCATAGATCCAGGGATGCTATTACCGAATCACATACCGTCGTAAAAATCTGATCATTCAACAGTTTCTCGGCCAAAGCACCGGCAAAAATACTGTCTTCAAGATTAAAAAGGTTCTTCCATCCGGCGCAAAGAATTACGACATTTTTATTCTGTTTTATCAGCCAAGCCGAGAGAGAGGATAAATTAACGAAGGATCCGATCGCTATTTCATCGGCATCGGAGGTCAGTTGGATGGCCCTGGTACCATTGGTAGTGGAATAGACAATTGTTTCGTTTTGAAACGATGTATGCAGGAAATCCGATGGAGAATTACCCAGATCGGCGAAATCAAGTATTTTGCCATCCCTTTCACAAGCAACCAGGTATCCCTTTTTTTTATATTCTTTTGCGATATCGACCCCTCCAACCGGAATAATCCTTTTCACTCCATTATCCAACGCGGCACAGATGGAAGTGGATGCACGCAGAATATCAACTACCACCGCAATGAAGTTTTTCCTGACCAGCTTATAAGGATACAGGCTCGGAGAAAAACAAACCTCCACTTTTAAGATCCGTGATGATGTCATGGGTATCAGGGCTTTCAAGGATCAAATAAAAGGATAATCCCTAAAATTCGCAAAAGAACGGGATATCCACTGACTTATAAATTATATGCCGACAAAAAATGAATGTAGTTGGGATGTCGCGAAAACATTGTTTGAATCGCGGTTCTTGCCCATATTAAAATCATCCTGGGAAATATTCCAACTGGTTCTGATCCTCCTTTGGGAACATTTGAAACTCAAAGAAGCCTTTCTCATTGCGAACGGTTCCCAACCGGATGCTATCCAGGACGACCGATACTGGATCATCCGCGCCTCCTTCCTCCCGGATGATCCAACGGATCACGACTCTTGGGCCAAATAATGGAGTTGACAGATGCGAAGAAGGCCCGTCAAAACCATTGGTCTCATTTGCCCCCTTTTTAGCCCAAATAAAATATATATCAAGATTAATAATAATTACTATTTAATCCAGTCTAAATAATGAGATTTGCTAGCCGCAGGAATCCCATGCCAATCAGAAGGATACTTGGAGGGTGTCGGATTGGTTTTCAGACAAGGATCGGATACCTTTTAATTCTTTGATTCGTAAGGTTCCGGGTTCACTGATTCGGACCGTATAAACTCCGGAACGAATTACTTTAGGGGTGAAAGGTTCACTTTTTGCCCGGATTGTATAAATTATGTCATTGGATCCTTCATCGATCACCTGGATCACCGGGGGATTTTTTAAGTTGTTGATTTTTAACGTGGGTAGTTTCAGGGTGGCATTTTTACCAAAATTATCCTCCAGATTGAATTGTAATGGCCAGCCGGGGTATTGTTCAGCATCCGGTTGGGAAGGATCCACATGTCTCGGCCAACATTCAATGGTAATGGTTTGATCCTTTTTGTTGATTTTTACAATTCCGTAACCGGGCGCACGGTCGTGTAATTCTTCGGGGTATATGCCGGATTTATATGGATTGGATACCGCATGTACGGTAATACGGTTTCCAAAACCATCATAATATCTGCCGGTATAATCCGGTTGGTCCGGGCTGTGGTTAAAGCCAGGGTCGGGCGGAAACCATCTCCGTGGCCATACATTGGCAACAGAAGGAACACAAAAAGAAATACCTGCATCCTCCCAGTTATCGACACCATGGTGTACTACGCTCCCCAGATGCTGATCCCCGGCAATCATGAAGGTAAATCCTTTTCTTAATTCCTCCAGGGCCCGGTTCCTCCCGGATTGTGGCCATCCGTTTGAATCCATATCCTTGGCCAGCGAATAATCTTTCGGAATAACCCCCTGGGGCAAAGGTTTGAGGCGGGGTGTACCCGCATCGGTTTTAAATGAATCGGGATAGGTTGAAACATTGGCAAATATTGTTTGTGAGAGGGAGACTTTTATGTCAGTATCTTTCCAGTCGGCGGCCCATTCGCGAAGGAACTGCAATTGTCTTTCACCCAGGAGGACTGCCTCGGATCGATCGGCCAGGTTAGCATTATAGTTTTCAATTTGAGAAAAACCATTTACGATTTTATCATTTGGCAGAATTTTCGCAGGAGGTGATTTAAATTTCCGGTCCTCCAGAATTGCAAAATTTATTCCGCCGTAGAGAACGGACGTGTAATATACGCCGATGTTGTTCTTCACCGGAGACGGATCATACGGATCCGGAAGATGGCTGGTCTGTGTTCGTTCAACCATATTTACAAATTCCGTACCCATACGATATCCTCCCTGATCCTGGATCCAGTGACTTTCAAATCCGCCGCGGTAGTGTTGAGGATAAATTCCGCCAGGCGGTTCATTGGGAGGAATGGATCCGCCATCACCCCAGAGATTGCCATGAAAGACGTCATGATCGTCGGGAATGGAAACGGAGGGCGTACTTCGGGTCAGATCACGGTGTGCCCAGCACCATAGATACCATTTGTATAAATAGTCAAGCATGGATGATTTTCCACCCGAACGGTCGGGAGGGGACGGACTTCCTTCATATAATTGATCACCGGAATAGAATAAGAAATCAGGATGGTGCAAGGTTACATGGGCCGTAAGGTCCTCATGTGGGAAAAAAAGTCTCGTATGGTCAAAATTATTTCCCTGCCAGCTGGTATTGTTATTACCTGTAAACGCGGCGATTGTCATGATTTTCTTGTCCACCGGATTTTTCCCGATCGTACCGCCGTAAATGTATTCCTGCAATTGACCGCTGTTGTCTTTCATCTTATAAACAACACGGTAATCATAATCTTTCTCATCATTCCATTGATCTACTTCGAACTCAGCTACGTATCCCATCGGATTGATAGTTGAATTCACCTGATTCTCCCATTCGGAACTTTCTTTAAATTTATATTGTAACATAATTTCATTTGGGTCTGTATCTCCGACAGGCATCATCTGGGCTGTCAGTCTGAGAACTTTCCGGCTAAGCGTATGTTGGGTAGATACAATAGGCCCCAGGGTCCGGTTTGAATTGCAGTTGATCTTGGTTCCATTGATCCGCAGGTTATTAAACCAGAATGATTGTCCGGATGCGTTATGTCCTCGGTGTGCAATGATTGCTATATTTCCTTCCAGTCTGTCGGCCGGGATATCGGAGGTGATCGTAGATTTTGCAGATTTCAGGGTTAGAGTGAGCCGGTAATCCGTCCCATCGGGTATTCCCTTTAGCGTCAAGGTAACTCCGTTTTCAAGAATAATGTATTTATTGTCTTCTTTCATCGGTGAGCTTAAGGGTTTCAATTCATCGGCCAGGTCGAGCAGGATGGGTTCCCCTTTTCCATTTATCCCAGCAATAATACCTGCGTTCTCCCCGGGCCGACTGAAAATAAGACTCCGGCCGCGGTAATCCAGATCAAGGGATCCTGCTCCCACCAGTAGCCCTGCAAAAGCATCTTCCGTGGTGGCCTCATTATGTATCACACCGATTGTCAGATTTATCTCAAATGGTTCCTTTCTTGCACTCAGTTCATGAGTCAGTAGATGAACCGTACGGAGCGCCTCCATTCCACCGATACATTCCAGCCTGCCGTTGTTTATCTGCCAGTCCTGAAGACGATTTCCCCAAAACATTTCACCCAGGAAATATCTTTGAATTTCAGGCGACCATTTTTGGATTATCGAATCGGCATGATCCGACCGGCAGGAAATTTGAATTAATGGAAATAATGCAATGATTAAGAAAAAATATCGTTTCATAACGTCAGGAAAAATTAGATCAGGCTTAGGGTAAATATAAATTTATCTGATCGATAAAAATCTTTAGATAATTCCAAATTTAAATAATATTCATAATTTAAACCTTAATTTGAAAAGAGATACACATAAATATATCCTGTTCCTGATATTATTTCAGCTCAGTGTCGGCTTTACGGGGCTATTATATGCGGAGGATGGCGGCGATTCTTTTCAGGACACCATTCATTATGAAAAGAAAATGGGGTTGGTAAAAAAGGGAAGTCTGGTGCCACTGCCCATCGTATTTTATTCACCCGAAACCAGTCTTGCTTTTGGAGGTGTACTATTCAACTTGTTCAGAACGGTTCCGGAAGACACGTTATCCAAGTTTTCCAATGTAAGAACGGCCATTATTTTTACACTCAGATCCCAGTTACTGATCGACGTGGATCACGACATTTTTACCCGTAATGAAAAGTTCCGGATTACAGGTAAGTTCCTTTTTGCCAAGTTCCCCGACTTTTTTTACGGCATCGGAAATGAGACCCTGGAAGAGCATGAAGAACTTTTTAATGCCAATAATTTTAATGTCAAAACCCAGTTCATGAGACAGATTTTTGATAATTTTTATGTGGGATTAATGTATAATTTTTTTTTCCTGGGAAATGTGGAGAAGGAGGAAGGAGGGATACTCGATTCGGAGGATATTCCCGGGAAGGATGGAGGGAAAAGTTCGGGATTGGGTCTTATCGTTCAATGGGATACCCGGGATTTTAACCTGAATTGCACAAGGGGACATTTCATTGAGCTTGCCACACGTCATTACCGTGATTATTTAGGATCGGATTTTACGTACAATATAATTGAAATGGAAGCAAGGAAGTTTTTTCCATTGTTTCCCCGGCATGTACTTGGATTACATTTTCTGGGTCGGTTTTCGAACCGGGATGTCCCTTTCCACCAGCTGAGTTTACTTGGCGGTGACAAATTGATGCGCGGATATTACCGGGGCAGGTACCGGGATAAAGTATTATTAGCAGCACAAGCAGAATACCGCTGGCAGTTTTATAAAAGGTTCGGTGTGGTGGTCTTCGGAGGTTTAGGTGATGTAAGTCCTCAATTCGAAACATTTGAATTATCGGATGTCAAGCCTTCCTATGGTCTGGGCTTGCGGTATATGATCCTTCCGAAACGAAAAGTGAACCTCCGGCTGGATTTTGGATTTGGGAAGGAAACAAGTGGAATCTATATAAATATCACGGAAGCGTTTTAATATGAAGCATAAAATTAATCTGGCATTACAGGTGATCCCAAAATCAAAAACACGGGAAGCCTACGATCTGGTAGACGAGGCCATTAAAATAATCCAGAATTCAGGATTAAAATACAGGGTATGTCCATTCGAAACGGTGATTGAGGGGGACTATCATTCGGTAATGAGTGTGGTGGACCGGGCACAGCAAGCTTGTTTTGAATCCGGCGCAGAGGAATTGCTTGTGTACGTAAAGATCCAAAGAAGAAAGGATGCCGATGTGACCATGGAGGAAAAGACCGGGAGATATAACTAACGGATTTTTTATTTTCCTGATTCTCAGTAATTTGTCTCATATATTGACGGATAACAAAAAAATGTTTGATTTTTAGGTTTAACCCCCATTATTCATGCATTATCAAAATACTGGAAATCATGCAGCAAATAATTCATTTATATTTAAATAGATATGGCATGGTCCCGATTCATCGGAGTAACCCAGGTAGGCAGGTAAGTTCACCTCTGCTCTTTATATTTAATTATTATTACATTATTTAAAGAGATACAAATCGAAAGGGTAGGCAGGCAGGAAAATTTTATGAATTTTTTATATTAATTTTACGGGGCATTGGATTTTTTAAACGAGCCGTTAGTCTGAATTCTTTTTTAATCAAAAATCGTAATATAAATGAAAGAGGAACTTGTAGCCCAATGGGATAGTGGAATGTCATTTCGCGCCGCGATCCAGGATCATGAAATAATCATTGATTCACATCCAAAATTCGGCGGGGAGGGAAAAGGACCCCGTCCTAAACCTTTATTACTTTTTTCGCTTGCGGGGTGCACCGGCATGGATGTGGTTTCCCTTCTGAAAAAGATGCGGATTGAATTCGAAGATTTTAAGATTACGGTGGCAGCCGAACAGACCGAGGAACACCCGAAATATTATCGTAAAATTCATCTGACCTATATCCTGAAAGGCGATAAAATTGATAAGGCCAAAGTTGAAAAAGCGGTTAATCTTTCACAGGAAAAATACTGCGGCGTAAGTTTTATGCTGAAAAAAATAGCTGAAATAACCTATGATATTAAAATCAATTAATACCTGTATACGTCGTGTCCGGGAAAAATTGAATTACGCTCACACTCCCATGCCTTTTGGAATCACTTTCACATCCGGCGACCTATCTGACAGAAAGCGTTTCCCATCCAGGTGGCAGGATCTGTTTTCAGAGACTTTTAAAATCGCTGACCGGATCTTCAGCGAACTGTAATGATTTTTTATTTTAAAGGTTATTTATTATTTTCACGATATATCATATAATTATAAAATTTTAACTCTCTGTTTGCAGGAAAGCCGATATCAATCGGCTTTCTTTTTTGTCCACTAGCGGACGCCACCTTCCCAAAAACGGACGATTTGCATTTATAAGTTACACTGTAAATACAGGATTAGCTTTAAATTAGGATCATTTTCTATTTGGCATATTTATTGGCTACGTAATCAGGAAAACTGAAATAATTCAAAGGAAATGATCAGATTGATTGATTTGGACAAGTATGTCGATAATAAATACCAGCGGATATTTATCCTTAAAGGTATTGATCTCGAAATTAAAGAAGGTGAATTCGTTACTGTGATGGGGCCAAGTGGTGCAGGTAAATCCACGCTGCTGAATATCATCGGTATGTTGGATGAACCATCGGCAGGTGAATATCTATTTTTAGACCAGCCTGTAAATAAATTAAAGGAACGAAGAAGATCTGAGTTACATAAGCATCACATTGGGTTTGTATTTCAAGCCTATCATTTAATTGATGAGCTTACCGTATACGAAAACATTGAAACGCCGTTGCTTTACAGGGGAATCAAGTCTTCGGAGAGAAAGGCAATGGTGGCGGAAATGCTGGATCGATTCCAGATCGTTGCAAAAAAGGATCTTTTCCCGGAACAGCTTTCAGGAGGTCAGCAACAATTAGTCGGAGTTGCCAGAGCAATCATCGGTAAACCCAACCTTTTACTGGCCGATGAGCCCACGGGAAACCTGCACTCCGAACAGGGCGAATACATCATGGATATTTTTAAAAAACTGAATAAGGAAGGGATGACCATCATTCAGGTAACTCATTCGGAGCGGAATGCATCTTACGGGGATCGGGTGATCCGCTTGGTCGATGGAGCTGTGGTGAGTGATTCCAGGATTGAAAAAGTATTGGCCTCATAGCGTAAATAATTATTAAAATATGCTACGGTTTAGTGCAGTCGTATTTTCAGGGATATTAATTATCCATTCGGGGTATACACAGGATACATTGAATCTCAGTTTTCAGGAAGCTGTAAAAATGGCCATGCAGAAGAATGTAATCCTTCGGCAGGAAAAGAACAATCTGGAAACCAGCCTGGCCAACCGCAAAGAAAGTAAAGCATTATATGCGCCGGGTGTAGCTGCTTTCACCACGTTTCAACGTCTAAACG
>Ga0209536_100013405_pt1 | contig 11826 bp, 12 predicted proteins | sample DeeMarSeWOR28_12_FD_187461 | JGI IMG/M metagenome (GOLD analysis project Ga0209536, IMG submission 187461) | Marine sediment microbial communities from White Oak River estuary, North Carolina - WOR-2-8_12 (SPAdes) (version 2) | ecosystem: Environmental > Aquatic > Marine > Intertidal zone >...
GGGTATTAGCACGTTTATGCTATTGATGATCGATAATTACGATTCCTTTACCTACAACCTGGTTCAGTACCTGGGTGAGTTGGGTCAGGACGTTCGTGTCTACCGGAACGATCAGATTACCGTCGCGGGGATTGCGGAGCTGACGCCAGATCACATTGTAATATCGCCCGGGCCCTGTACGCCGAACGAGGCCGGAATATCGCTGGCCGCGATCCGCAGCTTTGCCGGCAAGATTCCGATACTGGGTGTCTGTCTGGGACACCAGAGTATCGGCCAGGCATTCGGGGGAAAGATCGTGCATGCGCGTGCGGTCATGCACGGCAAGACATCCATGATTTATCACCACGACACGGGGGTTTTCCGAGGGTTGGAGAATCCGTTCGAGGCGACGCGCTACCATTCGCTGGTGATCGACAAGGAAACGCTGCCTGAGTGTCTGGAAATAACGGCGTGGACCCGGGATGGCATCGGGCATGTTGACGAGATCATGGGGGTGCGGCACAAGGAATTATCGGTCGAGGGTGTTCAATTCCACCCCGAATCGATCCTCACGCAACATGGCCACCAGATGCTGCAAAACTTTCTCGAGATGAAATAGGCGGCGGCGCACGCGCATGGGCGGAACCATGCGGCGTCGGTACCGGCTAGCTGACAGGCCTTAATGGCAACTGAACTGATATGAACATACAAGGTGCGATTCGCGCAATTTCCGAGGGCCATGATCTGAGCCGCGAGGCAATGATCTCGGTGATGCGTGGCATCATGACCGGTCAGGCGACGCCGGCGCAGATCGGCGGGTTCCTGATTGGTATGCGTATGAAGGGTGAGACAGTTGATGAACTGGTCGCCGCCGCCACCGTCATGCGTGAGCTGGCAACTCCTGTTGATGTCAATAGTGAATATCTTGTGGACACCTGTGGTACGGGAGGGGATGGCGCCCATACCTTTAACATTTCCACGGCAAGCGCCATCGTGGCGGCGGCCGCGGGTGCGAAGGTGGCCAAACACGGCAACCGTTCGGTCTCCAGCCGTTGCGGCAGTGCCGACGTACTGGAGGCGGCGGGTGTGAATCTGGACCTCGGGCCGGACCAGGTCGCGCGCTGTGTGCGAGAACTCGGCGTCGGATTTCTGTTCGCGCCCCGCCATCACAGTGCGATGAAACACGCCATCGGGCCCCGCAAGGAATTGGGCGTGAGAACCCTGTTTAATCTGCTCGGTCCGTTGACCAACCCGGCCGGGGCGCCGAACCAGGTGGTGGGTGTGTTCAGCGAGCAGTGGCTGGAGCCGCTTGCGCAGGTCCTGCAGCGACTCGGAAGCAACCACGTGCTTGTTGTGCATGCAGACGATGGTTTGGACGAGATCAGCATCGGTGCGCCGACCCAGGTTGCCGAGCTGAAAGATGGGCGCATCGATCGGTATCGCATTGCGCCCGCCGATTTTGGGCTCACCGCGGGCGCGACCGATGCACTGGTGGTCCAGACTGCGGAACAAAGCCTGGCCCTGATTGATCAGGTCTTCACCGGGCAGCCGGGCCCGGCGCGCGATATCGTGGTCTTGAATGCCGGCGCGGCGGTCTATGCAGCAGGTCTCAGCGAGACTCTTGCGGCGGGGGTAAAACGCGCAGCTGAAGTCATTGACGCGGGGCGCGCGAGGGAAAAATTCGCAGCCCTGATAGAATTTACCCGTCAGGTCTGATGTCGGATAACCCTGTGCGTCGAGCGGCTTAGCGGGTATGAACGACATTCCTGATATCCTCCAGAAAATTCTTAGACGCAAGGTCGAAGAAATCGTCGAGCGGGCGGAACGGCTGAATATTCGCGATCTCAGTAAACGCGCCGGGCTTGCACCGCCACTGCGAGGATTCGTGCGGGAGATCGAGGCCTTTGTCGCCCGGGGCGAACCGGCCGTGATTGCCGAGATCAAGAAGGCATCTCCCAGCAAGGGCGTGTTACGCGAGGATTTTGATCCGCCTGCGATTGCGAGGAGCTATGAGCAGGGTGGGGCCGCCTGCCTGTCCGTGTTGACCGATGTGGATTATTTCCAAGGGGCGGATGAATACCTGCAGGCCGCACGCGCTGCCTGTTCCCGGCCCGTCCTCCGTAAGGATTTCACGATCGATGCCTACCAGGTTTACGAGGCGCGCGCGCTCGGGGCTGACTGCATTCTCCTGATTGTTGCCGCGCTCGGCGATGCCACGTTGCGCGAACTGGCGGAACTCGCGGCACACCTGGATATGGACGCGCTCATCGAGGTACATGACGAAGCGGAGCTGGAGCGGGCCTTGAGCCTGCCTTCACGACTGATTGGCATCAACAACCGTAATCTGCATACTTTCGAAACGGAGCTGGATACCACGCTGAAGCTCCTGGGCCAGATTCCGGAGGATCGTATCGTCGTTACCGAAAGCGGCATCCACACGCCCGCGGACGTGGCGCTGATGCGTGAGAGCGGGGTCAATGTGTTTCTGGTGGGGGAAGCGTTTATGAGGGCCAGGGACCCCGGCCAGAAACTGGCCGAGCTGTTTGGATTCGAAAACAAGACTTAAAAATTTAACGGTGCAGAGACACGCGGCCAGCGCGTGCGGAAAACTCGCCCTGCGCTCGTACGCCGTTTTATCCCCGTTGGCACCTTTTATCTGGTTCCGAACACGACTATGGTTTTGCCCTTGGCGGTAATCAGTCCCTGTTCTTCCAGGTTCTTGAGTACCCGGCCGACCATCTCGCGGGAGCAGCCGACGATGCGGCCGATTTCCTGGCGTGTGATACGGATCTGCATACCGTCGGGGTGAGTCATGGCGTCGGGTTGTTTGCAGAGATCAAGCAGGGTGCGGGCCACACGCCCGGTGACGTCCAGAAATGCCAGGTCACTCACCTTGCGGCTCGTCTGGCGAAGGCGGGCTGCCATCTGAGTGGCAAGGGCAAACAGGATGCTCGGGTTATCCTCCGCGATCTGGCGGAAGCGGCCGTAGCTGATCTCGGCCAGTTCGCATTCGCCTCGCGTGCGCACCCAGGCGCTGCGTGTAGAGCTTTCGCCGAACAGGCCCATCTCGCCAAAGAAATCCCCGCGGTTCAGGTATGCCAGAACGATCTCGTGACCGTCCTCATCCTCGATGAGCACGGTCACAGAACCATCAACTATGTAATAAAGTACATCAGGCGCGTCGCCGGCATAGATGATGACGCTCTTGCCGGGATAGCGCCGCCGGTGGCAGTGTTCCAGAAATTGGTCAATGGATGGATTGCCGGTCGCGGTCAGCTCGTTGGTGTCCATGCGTGTCCTGAGTGCATTTGTGGTCATGGGTAAGTTCATCCTAAAAGCAATTCTAGCGTATAGAGTGTATGTAACGGCCGGCAACCTGTCGAACTGTGGTAGGCTTCACACTCGTCAGCATTAACGGAGGCGTGATGAAGGCTCGGATCAAATGGGTGCAGGATGCCACCTTTGTGGGCGAGTCTGGCAGTGGCCACTCGGTTGTCATGGATGGCCCCCCGGACAGCGGTGGTCGGAATCTCGGCGTTCGGCCGATGGAGATGCTGTTGCTGGGTATGGGCGGTTGTACCGCGGCAGATGTTGTCCATATCCTCAAGCGCTCCCGGCAGTCGGTCACCGACTGCGTGGTCGAGCTGGATGCCGAACGTGCCGCCTCGGTGCCGAAAGTGTTTACCCGGATTCATGTGCATTTCATCGTTACCGGTAACAAGTTGTCTGAAAATCAGGTCAAGCGGGCGGTGCAGCTGTCGGCGGAAAAGTACTGTTCGGCATCCCTGATGCTGGCAAAGACAGCTGTGATCACGCATGACTATGAGATTCGCAATGAGGCATAGCGGCCATGCCAGCTCGATCCTGAAGATTCCATTTCCCGGGCTAGACAGTGCCGCAACGCGATTTGACCGGCTTGTCGCCGAATACTATCAGTCCTGGTTCAGATTTCATCCCGAGGCGGCGGTCAACCGGGGTGTTTCCGGCTATGCTGGGTTGCTGCGCCCCTACGATGACGATGATGTCGGTGCGCTCATTGTGTTGCAGGAAAAGCTGCTCAACGGGCTGGAGGAGCTCGATCCCGACCGTCTGGATCCGGATCGCCAGATCGATTACCGGTTACTGGCGGGTCAGGCGCGCATTGAGCACCACGAGCTGCTGGAGCGGGACTGGCGTCGACGCGATCCGCAGGGTTTCCTCCCCGTACATGCAATCCACCAACTCACGGTTATACCGGTCGATGATTTTCGATCCGCCTTTGAGCAGCGGCTGAGACAGATACCTGGGTATCTGCGCGGTGCGCGCCGGCATCTGGCCGATATGCCCGAACTGATTCCGGTGAACTGGCTGGAGGCGGCTGTCATCTCGGCAACGACGGGAGCGCAATACCTGCGTAGTCTCGATCAGCATCCCCGCGTGCGCCGGGCCTACCCGCAGGCGGGAAGTTCGCATGATCTGCTCGAGGGTGCCGCGCGTGCACTGGACGAGTTCGGGCGGTTCATGGGCGACGAGCTGTCGTTACACGCCGACGGCGAGTTTGCCAGCGGGCAAGAGCACTTCGAACTGCTGCTGAGTGATAGGCATTTTCTGTCTGTCCGTGCGGACAGGCTCTATGCATTCGGCCAGCGCCTGTTCGCTGAAACGCGCAAGGAGCTGCTCAGCGTCACGCGGGCACTGCGGGGTGACGACGACGTGCAGGCACTGGTTGAGAAAATCCATGCGGATCACCCCGCCCCGGAAGCGTTGCTCCTGGCCTACCGGGAACAGATGCAGGCGGCACATGATTTTATCGCCGAACAGGATCTGGTAAGTATTCCGCCCTCTCAGCAGCTTCACATCCTGGAGACGCCGGTTTTTCTGCGGCCGCAGATCCGCTTTGCAGCCTATTTGTCGCCGGCGCCGGGCGATCCGGCTCAGGTGGGTCACCACTACGTGACGCCGACCTCGGATGAGGCGCTACTTGGCGAACATAACTGGTCGGGGCTCATGCACACCTGCGTGCACCAGGCCTGGCCCGGCCATCACCTCCAGTTTGTCACGGCCAATTGCCTGCCTGCGGCACGCACCCTGCCCCGGCTGATCAATACATCCGCGACCCTCTACGAAGGCTGGGCGCTTTACTGTGAGCAATTGATGCAGGAACAGGGCTTCCTTGCGCGGCCCGAGCAGAAATTCATACTGCTGCGCGATCGACTCTGGCGTGCACTGAGCATCATGTTGGACGTCCAATTGCACACGCGCGGCCTCGGCCTCGATGCCGCCGCGACCCGTATGCAGATGGAGCTGGGTTTTCGCCGCGAACAGGCGCTGAGCGATCTGCAAGCGTATAGCCGCTCGCCAACAGTCCCGATGGGTTATGCGACAGGCTGGGGCTTGATCAATGCAGTGCGTGATGAGGTGCTGTCAAACGGCGGTGAGCTCAAGGCGTTTCACGATCGCCTCCTGTCGGCAGGTTCGATCGCGCTGCCCTTGGTGATCAAACGCGTATTTGGCGAACGCGCGTGGGAAAGGGCAGAGCGGATGGTCTTTTGGCCTTGAGCGCGCAACCTGTCCTGTGAAACGGCCACAGGCAACACGAGGTCTGCGGCATCTGGCCCTGCTGGTGGAGGATCTCGAGGCCTGTCGCCGGTTCTATGTTGACCTGCTGGGTATGGAAGTCGAATGGGAGCCGGATGCCGATAACCTGTATCTTACCAGCCAGGGCCAGGATAACCTTGCCCTGCACCGGGCGCCGCCGGGCTTGGCGCGGGGTGCGGGCCAGGCGCTCGACCACCTGGGTTTCGTACTCGGGTCTCCGGAACAGGTCGATGAATGGCATGTTTTCCTGAAAGCCCATGGTGTTTCCATCAGGTTGATGCCCCGAACCCATCGCGACGGCGCGCGCAGCTTCTACTGCAATGATCCGGACGGTAACAGTGTGCAACTGATCTACCATCCCCCTGTCGTTGCTTGTGTGGGATAATCCGCGGTCCTTGAGCAACGGTGGGCTGGGGCAGGCGGGATGATGAAGAAGCTGAAGCTGCACGGCTTTAATAACCTGACGAAGACCCTGAGCTTCAATATCTATGATATCTGCTACGCCAGGACGCCTCATCATCGCGAGGAGTATCTCGAGTACATCGATGAGGCATACAATGCCGAACGGCTAACCCAGATCTTGACCGAAGTCGCGGCCATCATCGGGGCAAACATTCTGAATACCGCCCGCCAGAACTACGATCCGCAGGGCGCCAGTGTCGCCATGCTCATTTCGGAACAGCCGGCTATCCCGCTGGTGAGCGACGCAGAGGCGCCGGGCCCTCTGCCTGATGCCGTCCTTGCGCATCTCGACAAGAGCCACATAACGGTTCACACCTACCCCGAGAGTCATCCGGACAAGGGCATCAGTACCTTCAGGGTCGACATCGATGTATCAACCTGCGGAAGGATCTCGCCCCTGCATGCGCTGAACCTCCTTATCCACAGCTTCGAGTCGGACATCGTGATTGTTGACTACCGGGTACGCGGGTTCACGCGGGATGTTCACGGCGAGAAACATTTCATCGACCACAAGATCAACTCCATTCAGAACTTCATGTCGCAGGATACCTGCGAGCGCTATGAGATGATTGACGTGAATGTCTACGAGGAAAACATTTTTCACACCAAGATGCTCCTGAAGGAGTTCGATTTCGATAATTACCTGTTCGGGATGGGTGTTGAGGAACTGAACGAGCGCGCGCAACAACAGGTCCGGAAGTGGCTGCAGCATGAAATGTCGGAAATTTTCTATGGACGCAATTTCAAGGTCTAGGAGTCTGTCGGACTCCTGGCGGTTCGAGCAACGGGGAAGACAGGCGTCAGAAGTCAGGAAGCAACGCAGACCGCACCTGCGGGCGACTGCAGATCGGCCGAGCAAAGCCCGGGTGGCTGGCAGGCACCTTAGATGTTCTGCATGGCGTGAATTCGCCACGAACGCCAGGACAGAAATATCGATTTTTTGTTGACTGAGCAGCCCCCAGGGCCCCGTTTCTGACAGCCGATTCCTGCCTGTCTTCGAGGTCACACTCCAAGGGTGCCTTTTCTATATCCAGTAGGCGGTACCGGTCATGATGCGGGACGCCAGGCGCATGAGATTCTTTACGGGTCGGGGAAGTTGCGCACCGCCGGCTGCAAGCGCCATGGTTCCATGGTGCGCCTCGTCTTCTTTCATCTGCTCCAGTATCGCGCGGCTCTTGCTGTCTGCCTCGGGTAGCCGGTTCAAATGCGCCTCGATATGCTCTACAACCTGGCGTTCGGTTTCGGCCACGTAGCCCAGACTCCATTTGTCACCGAGGGCGCCAGCCAGCGCGCCAAGCGCGAAGGAACCTGCATACCAGGCCGAATTCAGGTAGCTTCTGTGACTTTCCAGATCCTTGATACGTGTCTCGCACCAGTCCAGATGATCGTTTTCCTCGCGTGCGGCCTGCTGCATGCTGTCGCGCACATTCTCAAGCCGCGCCGTCAGCGCCTGCCCCTGATAGAGTGCCTGTGCGCATACCTCACCGGTGTGATTCACACGCATCAGCCGCCCCGATTCAACGCGCTCTGCGTGTGTGAGTTCCGCTTCCGGCAACGCATCGGCCGGATTGAGGCGACCGGTGATCTGTGGTTGACCAAAAACGGTCCGCAGGGCTTGATCGAAGTTGGATATCAGGTGGTCGAGGGGCGTGTAGGATCGCTGGTTCATTTGCCTGCTTCCGATGCGCTACGCGGGTAACCGGTAACAACATACAAGATAGAAGAGTAAGGGCGCAAGGTCCCATGAGAGTCTGGCGAGGCAGGGGATGATGAATAACCCTTGTCTTCACGGCTTTGTATCTTTCCGGTTTTGCCTGAAGATTGTGTGCTGCTAACGACGGTTAACCCAAGTCAAGAGATAAACGCCATGTCCCACTATAAGTACCATCTGTTCTTCTGTACCAACCTCCGCGAGGATGGCCGCGCGTGCTGTCAGCGGTTCAATGCCAGGGGGCTGCGCGACTATGCCAAACAGCGATGCAAGGAGCTGGGGATCAGTGGCGCCGGTGGCGTACGCGTAAACACGGCGGGTTGCCTGGATCGCTGTGACGAAGGGCCGGTGCTGGTCGTTTATCCTGAAGCTGTCTGGTATTCCTACATAGATCAGGAAGATATTGACGAAATCATTGAGGAGCACCTGCTCAACGGAAGGCCGGTGGAGCGGCTTCGCATCTGACGGATATTCCGGGGCAGCGCGATATTTGATCTAGATCAAAACTCGTCGGTACATAAGGGTTGACAGGCAGATGGACATATTAGAAAATACTCACATGCTGATTCGCCGGCCCCCCTCTTTAACCGGTGAGTCAGTACTCCTCCATCCTCCTTTGGTGGTTTAAGCGCAGCTTCTCGCTGCGCTTTTTTTTACCGGGGACTAACACCTAATAGACAAGGTCTAAAGAAAGGCCGGCCGGGGCCCCGTTCGACAGATGCCCCAGTGTCGATGCGATCCTTTTGTCGTTTTGCTTTACTCTTCTATCTGTTTTTTATAATATTCTGCGTCTTCACCACGCAGGTCTTGGAGCAATTTCCGATGAAGACGTTCAGTGCCAATAAGGAAACCGTCAAGCGTGACTGGTATGTCGTTGACGCAGCTGGTAAAACCCTTGGTCGGCTTGCCTCGGCCGTGGCTCACAGACTACGCGGCAAGCACAAGGCCGAATATACTCCGCATGTGGATACCGGTGACTACATCGTAGTGGTGAATGCCGAGAAGGTGGCTGTAACCGGCCGCAAGGAGCAGACCAAGCTCTATCACCATCACACCGGTTACATCGGCAATCTGAAGACCACCAGTCTTGCCAAGCTGCGCGCACAGGCTCCGGAACGGATAATCGAAAATGCGGTGAAGGGCATGCTGCCGAAGAACCCGTTGGGGCGCGCGATGTACCGCAAGCTCAAGGTCTTCGCCGGTCCCGAGCACAGCCACGCGGCGCAGCAACCCAAACCCCTGGATATTTAATCGCGGGCGGGGTCAGCCCTCCGCCATAACGGAAAATCACGAGAATGGCTCAGGAACACTATTACAGTACCGGTCGCCGCAAGACTTCGACGGCGCGTGTATTCCTCCGCAAAGGCAGCGGTAACATCACAGTCAACAAGCGTCCTTTGGACACGTATTTCGGTCGCGAAACCGCGCGCATGATCGTTCGTCAGCCGCTCGATAAGACGGAACTGCAAGACCAGTTCGACATCTACGTCACCGTCATTGGAGGCGGAATGAACGGTCAGGCTGGCGCAATCCGTCACGGCATCACCCGTGCGCTCATGAAATACGACGAACAGCTGCGCCCCACCCTGCGCAGGGCCGGCTTCGTTACGCGCGATGCCCGCGAGGTTGAGCGGAAGAAGGTTGGCCTTCGCAAAGCACGCCGAGCGACCCAGTACTCGAAGCGGTAATGGTTTCGTTTTGAGCAGAACTGGCATCGCTGTACGGGGAGGCGCGGGTGTCTGCGAGGTGCGCGAACTTGGGAAACAAACCCCGCAGCAATCTTGCGTGAGTGTGTAGAAGCCCTGCCAGAGAGTTTGCCCGGCAAGCTGGCGAAGTCTTTCGGATGCTGGAAGGCGTGGCAGCAAAGCGATGGCGCTTGGACCTTTTGCCCTTTATCTTGTATCTTTCATTTGACCCTTGGGGGATCGTCTAGCGGCAGGACAGCGGACTCTGACTCCGCTAACCTAGGTTCGAATCCTAGTCCCCCAGCCAAATTCCAAGCCAGTTCCCATCGCGGCGCCTTGCTTTTTGGGCGGCTGCGGTCTTACCCGCAGCCGGCGCCTCCCCCGGTACGATTCGCCAAGCGGCTGCGGCAGTGTTGTGTTTCTGCCTAATGGCCTCGTAACAACTGTGTTCACGGCGCTCTCTTCCGGGGTTGTTGCTCTTTCTCGCCCAAGGTTAATGAGGGACTTCGGGTACTATATATTGGGCCAAAACTCTGTTCCTTCGCCGATTACCCCTCTATGTTGCGTTGCTATAAAGCAACAATTACACTCTTTGTAGCTTTTTTGGCAAAATCTGTTGCTTCTTTGTCGAAAGTGGTGTAGATTAACACCCGGTTTCATAGACACAGCTAACGTTTGGAAAGGGGATACTGAAATGGAAAAGAAACTTCTTACTGTAGCCATCGCGGCTGCCCTGGCAGGTGCCACGGCCGTTGCGCAGGCGGACACGACCCTCTATGGGAACGTCAACGAATCGATTAACTGGAGCAAGGTCGACGACGCCGGCCCGGAGGAAGACAAGGACATCAATATGAGGAGCAACACCTCCTCAGTCGGTGTCAAGGGGAGCGAAGATCTCGGCAACGGGCTTTCCGCCATCTACCAGGCCGAGTTCCAGTTTGATCCGGCCGATGCCAGTGGCTTCAGCGGCCGCGACCAGTGGGTGGGTCTGACGACCAACAAGCTGGGTAAGGTGCGTTTCGGTACCATCAGTCATACCTACAAGTCGCATGGCGCCATGATCGACCCGCTGTACCGGACGTCCCTGGAAGGTCGTGCTTTAGGTCTGCAGTCCAAACTGCACTCGGGCAAGGGTGAGAACGGCGAGGGGCGTATGACCCGGCAGATCCGCTACGACAGCCCCAGCTGGGCAGGCTTCGACTTCACGCTCGATTACAGCCTGGACGACGATGCCAACGACGCGTCCGACGACAACACCTATGCGGCCGGTGCCAAGTACAAGAACGGTGGCATCCTGGTGTTCGCGGACTACATTACCAGTGACGCCGGCGGCGACGACAATGCCTGGGCGGTTGGCGGCAGCTGGACCTTTGGCAACTTCGGCCTCTACGGCCAGTACGAGGGTGACGGCGGTCTGATTGCCCAGCAGGGCGTTTACAACCCCGACACGGCAGCGGCAGACTGGAATGGTGACGGTCAAAACACCTGGTTCGCCGGTGCCTCCTACACCTGGGGCAACACCCTGTTCTTCGGCGGCTATGGTCAGGCGGACGATGCGGATACCGGTGGCAGTATTCCTAATGGTATCGACACGGGCTACACCTCTTGGACCCTGGCGGTGGATCATCACCTGAGCAAGCGCACAGACGTCTATGCGGGTTATAACCGGCTGGACTGCAACAGCTATGCCGGCTCGGTCTGCGGCCGCGCCATCAAGATCAACGTTCCCGCGTCGGCAAACCAGCCTCAAGACGGCGGTACCCAGGACTTCTTCAGCGTGGGTGTGCGTCACAAGTTCTAAGCTCAGTCTGGTTTGAGTCAGAACGCGAACGGGGCCTTCGGGCCCCGTTTTGTTTTTTGATTGCAAGCACCATCGGCGCCTCGCCCGGTTCTTGGGGCCGCGAGACCGGTGCGGCGTACACATGTCGTTTATGCTGATGCAAGAATTCCGCGTAACGAGTGGGCCCCGTGTTTAATCTGCTAAGCTATTCAAATTGCTGTAGTATGCGGCGTTGCAAAAAGGCAACAACATGATTTGGGCTGTCGCTTTTTTGATAAAAAGCGTTGCATTCGTGCCGAAACTAGGCTAAATTTGGGCTTGTTTTTTTAGCCATCTGAATGATCGGGAAAGGGGATTTCGATAATGGAGAGGATACTTTATACGCTCGCCGTTGCGACTGCGCTGGCGACTGCCATGACGGCCGCCCGGGCGGAGACCACGCTCTACGGCAACTTGAATGAGTCGATCAACTCCTACGACACCGATGCCGGTGGCGACGACGTTAGCCTGCAGAGCAACACCTCTGCGATCGGTATCAAGGGCAGCGAAGACCTCGGCAATGGGCTTTCCGCCGTCTACCAGGCCGAGTTCCAGTTTGATCCGTCGGGCGGCGACAATGGCGGCCTCACCGG
>Ga0209536_100013406_pt1 | contig 11826 bp, 16 predicted proteins | sample DeeMarSeWOR28_12_FD_187461 | JGI IMG/M metagenome (GOLD analysis project Ga0209536, IMG submission 187461) | Marine sediment microbial communities from White Oak River estuary, North Carolina - WOR-2-8_12 (SPAdes) (version 2) | ecosystem: Environmental > Aquatic > Marine > Intertidal zone >...
TGGGGATCCTGACGGCGCGCACGTCCTCCCCGGTGACGGGGCCGCCGCTGTGGGTCGCGCAGATCCACGACACGAGGAACACTCCCCCGACGTGAACCACGCGCGGGCGGATCCCGCCAGCGTTGTCGCCGCCCCCGGTGGACGTCGCCACGATGTCGAAGCTACGCCCCAGATCGGTGCTGCTGAGCTGCATCACCCGATTGTTGATGATGGTCGACGGGCTGGCGTTGAACTCCGCGAGCAGTAGGATCTCGCCGTTACCATAGGCCCCGCGGATCTCCCCGACGCTGTTGTAGGCGCTCAGGAGCAGCAGCGCGCCAGACTCCAGCGCCCCATCGCTGTGTAGCGTCCACGTCGAGCCCTGATCTGTGGACTTGTAGACCACCAGCTGCACATAGACCCCGGCGCTGTCGTACTTCCACGCGACGCACAAGACCAGATCGTTGCTGACGGGGATCAGGCACGGGTAGCGGTAGCCGTTGCCAGCGCCGCCAGTGATCACAGCGGTGATCCCGCCAGTGTCCCAGGTGTCGGATCCTGCGGGCTTGCGGATCACCTGCCCACGGTAGGTGCTGCCGCCCAGGCTCGTCTCAAAGAGTGCGAGCTGCGTGCCGTCGGGCAGGGTGCAGATGTCGCGAGCGGCGCGCTCGGTGCTGCCGGCGTCGTACAGGAGCAGGCTCTGCTCAGTGATCGTCGCGGGCTGCTCCAGCCCCCTGTACAGTGTGCCCGCGTCGGCGCTGTTCTTCCAGACCATCTGCGCCCCGGCGCCGCCGACGGCGGGGTAGCCGCTGCGGTTGATCTGGACGTCCAGCGTGGTGCCGCTGGTCTGCTCACCGCTCGACACCAGCGCCAGGGATCCGGTGTTGCCGCTCGCGGCCTCAGCCAGACCAGACTCGGCGCCGGCCTGGGTGTAGCTCGACTCTGCGGGCCAGATCGTGTCGTTGGTGATCCTGGGATCCGGGATCCCGATGCCTCGGATCCTGTTCTTGTCTACTTCGGTGGCCATTTAGGATCCCCGGTGTCCTGAGCGCCGCGCCAGCGCGTCGCGGGTTCGGCTGCCGATTGTACGTGAGTTGCGGTAGAACGCCTCATCGACCACGCGGTGCCTCAGTTGCTGCACCACGCGGATCTCTACCGGGCGATCCATCGCAGCGGCCTCGGAGCGCGACAGTACGCGCTCACCCGTCAACAGTCGCCGGTCCTGCTCATCGGAGAGACGCCCCGGGGAGCTCCTGCCGAATGCGTTACCCACGACGCGCTCACCGACGTGGGCCGGCGGCGGGGCGGCGGCGATCACCGCGGCCTGCGCGGCCCCGGTGGCGATGATCCCCGCGGTGGCGATGCCGCCCGCCACCGGGCCCAGCTCGGCAAGCGCTCGCGTGATGGCGGCGGCGGTGTTGATCACTACCTGGGTCAGCCCGAGCGCCTGCTGCACGCGGTACGCCTCGAGGGCCGCGTCTGCGTTCTTCTGAGCGACGACGCCCGCCAGGTCACCGACGGCGCCGGCTACCTGTGAGGCTGTCTCAAACGTCGCCGCCTGTATCGCGGCCTCTTCGGCGGCGGCGGCGGCGGCGACTTCGGCGCGGTGCTTGGCGATGTTCTCAGCCAGTTGGCGCTCGAACTTCTCCCGCTCCTCTGCGGCCTCCTCTCGTAGCCGCTGCTCTTCTGCGACCTCTTCGCGCACCACTTCCAGCGCCGCATCCATCGCAGCCCGGCGCGCTTCGGCGGCGGCTGCGGCCTCTGCCTCGGGGTCCGTTGTTTCGACCTTGCGGCTGGCCTTCTCAATGTCGGACGACACCTCAGCCACGCGGGCACGGAGCGCCTCCTGTTTGGCCAGGTTGACGTCGAGCAGCGCGTTCAGCCGCTCGATCTGGCCCCTGAATGACGATTCAAAACGCTCGGGAGCTTTCGCCAGCTCGCGCCCGATGGTGTCAAGCTCGCGGCGGATCTCGCGTTCCTGCTTGCGCAGGTCAGCTTGGAACGGGGCGAACAGATCGCCAGCCTGTAGCGCCGCCTGTGCGGCCTCGAATTCCTCCTGGGTGATCTCCCCGAGGGCTAACGACTTCTTGAGATCGATCTGAGCCAGGCCAGCTTGGAGCCGCTCATAGTTGCGCTGTACTTCGGTGGCCTGCTGGGCGCTGGCCTCCATCGCCTCGTTAGCCGCGTCCACGTCGGCTTTCAGCTTAGTGTAGGCCAGCCCCAGCGCGCCGACGACAGCCGCCACGGGCCCCAGCACGCGCACGGCGGCGCCGCCGATCCGCACGATGCCCTCGAAGCCGCCCGCCAGGTCGCCCGCCAGGATCGCGGCGCGCTCCAGCTCAGGGTTCGCCACACCGACGGCGGCGCCCACCGCCTTGATCGCGGAGTCGAAGTCGCCAGCCTGCTCGCCCGCGTGTTTGAACGCGGATCCCATCTTGTCGGCGGCTTGCTTGCTGCTCGTCGCGGCTTTCTTCGCGCTGGCCTCTGCTCGATTGAGCGCTGTCTCGATGCGGCGCGCGGCCTGCTTAGCCTGCTTGTCGGAGATGTTGGGGATCTCCGACATCTGCCGCTTGAACTGGTCGAGCTCCGCGGCGAACAGGAGGGAGACAGTGCGGGTAGTCTCAGCCACGGCGGGCCCCCGTCAGGATGGAGTCGCCAGCCCGCTCGATGATCTCATCTGCGAGCCGGCGCTGGTTGCGCTTGTTCAGGGCCAGCTTGTGAACGTGCGTGCGCTTGTCGGGCCAGGGGCCCCGAGCGTAGCCCGCGTAGGGCTGGAGGTTCTCCAGCCGCCCGGTGATCCCGTCCCCGTACACGAGGATCTTGTAGTCCCACTTGTCCGCCAGGTGCCCGAGCGGGCGCCCGTCGCCCCGAGGCGTCGCCCCGATCAGCCGGTTGCGCTCGCGGCGCAGCGTCTCTTCGATGGCCTCGTAGGTGTCTGGCGCCGCCTGTCGGGCCATCTGCCGCAGGAAGTCGAGCCCGTCCACGTCGACGTCAATGGAGGCCATCAGACGCCCTCAGCGGCCATGAGGAACGCTCCCCAGTCGTCGCCGCTCGTGCCGTCCATGGCGACGGCGCTGGACGGTGGAGGCACCGCCGCGGCGCTCGTGCGGCGGGGGCTGGCGTCGATGGCGTGGATGGCGAGCACGGCGATCTGAGACTCTCGGGGCAGCTCGTAGAACCAGCGGGGATCGCCAGCGTAGCGCAGACCTAAGCGGACGGCGGCGCCGTCGAGGGCGCCGCGCCCGCTGCGGTAAAACCCTCAGCCTCCTCCACCTCCGCGGCTCGGGGGTAGAGGGCCAGGAGCAGCGCGTTGGCGATCTCCCCGCCCGCCACGATGATCTCGACAGGCCCGGCGCCGGCCTCGCGGAGCAGCCCGTAAACCACGCCGCCGAACTCCAGCGCGTCGTAGCGGGCCGCAGCGTAGCGGGCGGGGCCGTCGGGCACCAGGGATGGGCAGCACAGCCCCAGGCACGCCGCCGCCCCTCGAGGGCGGTGGGTGGCGATGGCGTGGGCCAGCTCGTCGCGCTCCGTGAAGCGCTGCGGCAGCGTCCACGGGTGCGCGGATCCGAGAAGATCGATCGTGTTGGGCATGTGGTCCTCCATGCCAGGGGGGGAGGGGCTACGGGTGCGCTACGCCTTGGCGAAGGACGCGCCGCCGTAGCAGGTGAAGTTGATGGTCGCCGCGGTCGCGGGGAACGACTCGCTCTGGTCAACGGTGCACAGGCACTTGTTCAGCGTCATGGTGTAGGTGTTGCCGCCGCGGCTCACCACGTACTTGATCGTCAGCATCACGCCGTCGCCGGTCGCGTGGGTGCTCACGGCGCTGGCGAAGTTGCCCAGCTTGAGGGCGGCGTCGATCGGGCGATCGGTGGAGCTCGCCCAGTCGTCGATCCGGTAGCTCACGGATCCGGTGATCTGCACGTCCTGCGTCTCAATGAGCTGGTCAAAGGTGCCGCGGTCGTAGAGGGCTTCGAGCGTCCGGCTCCCCTGGATGAGCCCGGAGACGCTAAAGTCGCCTTCCTCGTTGCTCAGGTCAACGTCGAGCGGGGTGCCGCCCGTGCCATCGTTCAGGGTGACGGTGCCGTGTCGAGGGTTCCAGGCCATGTCAGACTCCTAGCTCGTGTTCAACGGTGAAGAACAAATCAATCTGCAACCAGGCCGAGTCGCTCAGCCGGCTGCGGTTCATCCGGGTGTACCGGATCAGATAGTTGTACTGCCAGGATCCCTGGTTCATCAGGGCCTGTATGGCGTCCTGCGCGGCGTCGCTGCTGTCGTCCCAATCGGTCATCAGATCGGCGGCGCTCGGGGTCATTCGGTACAGGAACGAAACCCGAAAGCTGATCTCATGCGCCACGGTGTCGCCAGACTTGCCGCGGTGGCTGATGTTCTGGGCGCTCTCGTCAACGACGGAGAACGAGAGATGCCCCTGGGTGCTCGGGGTTTCGAGGATCCCCAGCGGGAACGACGTCTCACGCCAGCCCGATAGGGTCAGGAGCTGGTCACGGAGCGCTCGCCGCACCTGTGCGACCGTGGTGGCCATCAGTAGCGATCCCGCCAGGGCAGGCCCCGGATCCTACGATCTGCGGCGCTGGTGTCGGTGAGCCACAGCGACGCCGCGGCGCTCTGCCGCTGCTCGCTGGAGATCGATCCGTCGTGGTCGGTGTCGTAACGGAAGTTCAGCCGCGCCCAGCCCTTCTCGTAGTTCACCCGGTGATGCTGGGCGCTCTCCATCCATCGGCTGTCGCCAGTGCTGGAGTGGAACTCTTTGAAGATGATCGACAGGGTGAGATCGACGTGGACCTCCCGCAGCGCATAGGGATCCATGATCAGATACGGCAGGTTTCCCGCGCCGATGAGCCGCCCCATGATCTGCAGCCAGGCCTCGTCCAACTTCTCCTGCCACGATGTGATCGCGCTGGGCATCAACGCGGATCCCAGGTCACGATACTGCGCCTCCAGATCGGCGTCGGTGGCGACGGGGTAGAGGCGACGCAGCACGAGGGCGGCGGGGCGGCGGAATGTGTGCGTCACCCCGTCGGGCATCACCAGCGCCCACTCTTCGAGCCACCGATCGCCCACGTCCAGCGACGCGGGGAGGGTGCCGGCGCTGATCGTGTACTGAGCTACGGATCCCGAAACCGTCACCGCCACCGCGTCCAGCACGGCCCCGCCGCTGCTGTCGTAGAGCGAATACGTCCCGGCGCTCGGCTCAGCCAGCGCCCCATCGCGGTAGATCGGCAGCTTGCTGACTTGCTGCCGGCCCCGCTCCAGATACTGCGGCTGCGCCTGACGGGCGGTGTAGTTGGTTTCGGTCGTGCTCATCAGCTCGCCAGGACCGCCGCGGCCCAGTTCGCCCCGCCGTCGCGGGAGATGTACAGCACCTCGTCGGAGCTCGTGCCGTTGGTGCGAATGTACAGCACGGTCCCAGCGCCGTTGGGGGCGGCGGTCGTGCCGTTGACCGGGGCGCCGCTGCCGCTGATGATCATCGGGCTGCTGGCGTCGGCCTCGGTGGCGCTGCCACGGATGGCGACGCCGACGGCGGCGATACCCTTGCGGATCCGGTGAGAGAACGGGGAAACGGCCATCAGAAACTCCTGATACGCCCGGCGGGCGCGGCCTTACCGGGCTGGGGGTTAGTCGCGGGTGTCTCCGTGAGACACGGGGTTACGCTGCTCGCCGTCGCGGACGCGGCGGTCGTAGCGGAGGGCGGCGTCGCGGGCGATGCGTCGCGCGTCAGACTCAGACGCGCCGTTCTCCCGCAGGCGCTTGTGCATCTGCTCCATCGTGCGCCGCACGCCCGGCTGTTCGCCGCTCACTTGCTGGCCTTGGAGCTGCGGGCCGCGGGGGCCTCGGGGGCGGCGGCGGCTTGCACCTGCTCCAGCGCCTCCAGCGCGGCGCGGTGGCGAGCGCCGCCCACGGGCTCGGTGCGGTCTGCGCGGGCCTGCGCCTCGTCGATGAGCGCGGGCAGCAGATCGGGATCCATCGGCTGCACCAGGCCCCGCGCCACGAGCTCGTCAAGGAACTCGTGATACGCGGCCTCGTCGACTTTCAGGATCGTGCGGTTTCCGATCTGCTTGGGGACTTCCCAGCGGGCCAGGTGGACCGGCCCGCGGCTACCGTCGTAAACGCGGATGTACTCCGCGGGATCGACTCGCACCGGGTACCAGCCCCGGCGCCCGATGGCGTCTGCCTCAGCGTAGGCGGTGCCGCCGTCCTTATCCACGCCACCCACGCCAGGATCCGAGCGGATCTGGCCCAGAATCGGGCGGATCCTGCCGCCCACCAGGCCCCAGCGCGCGGGGTGATGCTTGAGGGTGAAGTACGGGCGGGGCGCCAGGTTGAGACGCGGGGCCGCGGGGCCTCCGCGCTGCGGGATGGAGCCCTGGAAGTCGATCGGCATGTGGTCCTCGCTGCCGTTGGGGGAAGGGGAGGTGGGGCCGGTAGGCGAGGACCAGCCTGGAGCCGGCCCCGCCTCCCGGGAGACTATCGGTCGGTGATGATCGAGACGCCGCGGCCATCTTCGATGATGGCGACGCCGACGAAGTAGTTACCGACGATCTTGGTGAGCGCCCCGGCGGCGTCGCGCTCGAACTCCACCGAGATCGGGCCGGTGGCCTGGATGATGCCGTTGTGGCCGGGGACGACGGAAACGCTCATCTCGCGGTAGCCGATGGCGCCGCGCCCGAACATGCCGCCCGCGGAGTCCGCGCCCGCGTTGGCGGTGGGGACGTGGCTGGACGCGAAGATCTCGACGCCGTTGAACATGCCCTGGAAGCCGGCGCCCTTGATGTTGAGCATCTCCTGAGTCGCGGGCATGAACTGGAGCGCGCCAGCCTCAGCGCGGATCGAGTTCTGGAGGTCGGTGAGCTGCACCGGGTAGAGCATCGCCAGGTAGGGGCCGGGGACGCTGGACTGGGTGAGGGCGAACTGAGCGTCGAAGAAGTCATCCACGGTCATGTCGGCGCCCGAGGTGCCCACGGTGGCGGTGAAGTCGTCGGTCACGTTCGCCACCATCTCGGTGAAGCGCATCGACGCGCTACCGACCATCGACTGCGCCAGGCGCTCAGCGGTGAGGCCCACGGAGTCGGTGGAGTTGGCCAGATCGCTGATCTGATACTGGAGGGCCTGCCGGGCCACGGTGATGGCGGGGCTGGCGTCGGTGAGGGCGGTGTTGGAGGTGCTCGCGTTCTCCAGAACGCTCGTCATGAGGTCGTAGCCGTCGAGGCCCGCCAGGGGCACGTCGAAGACGGTGGAGCCGGAGCCCCGGGCGTCGCCGTAGAAGGTGATCGCGGGGTTGCGCCAGAGGGAGGCGCGGTCAGCCAGGAGCAGGCCCAGCTCGCCCGCCAGGATGGTCGCGTAACGGAGGTCGCCCAGACCGGAATAGTAAATCTCGCTCGCCATGTGTCAGCTCGTGTCAGCAGGTTGGAAGGGGGAGGGTGCGTCTGTCCCTTCCGCTGTTGACGGGTGCGACCCTGGGACGGCTACTCTGGACGGTAGCGCCCGGGATCCGGGCTGTCAAGATTGTTCAACGTCGCGCAGGATCCTGTTCGCCCACGCTCGCCCGGGGTCGCCTCCCCACATCAACCACGCCTGATAGCCCTTGGAGTCGCGGCCCCAGCCCTCGCCCTCTTTGTCTACGGCGTGCCGGGCGAAGTAGGAGCGCATGCGCCGCAGCGTCTCCAACGACACCGGGCGACGGTTGGCGAGCTGGGACGCGCGGGCCAGCCCGACGGGCGTGCCGGCCCGGTTGCTCGGGGGCTGCTCCGCGCGGAGCTCCAGGCCCCGGCGGGCAGCGCGGGCGACTTCAACGGGCGGGCGCCAGGTGGGCATCGTCTACCCGTTCCCGTAGCGCGTGGAGTTCAGGATCTGCTCACGGTGCTGGCGGTACCAGTTCACGTCGCCCGCCTTCTGCGCGATCGTCTGGTTGCCCCAGGCGGCAGGCTGGGCGCCGTTGACCGGGGCGTCCCCAGCCCTGTCGCTCGGGGGCGGCGCGGCGGCGGCGGTGGCCTCGGGGGCGGCGGCGGGCGTCGAGGGCGCCGGGGCGGCGGTGGCCTCGGGGGCGGCGGCGGGCGTCGAGGGGGTCGCGGCGGCGGGTGTCGAGGGCAGCACCCGGGCCCAGATCCCCTCGCGGGCCTCAGCCCCGGCGGCTACCCAGGCGTCGAAGGTGGGCCGCTCACCCTCGGGGATCCTGTCGTAGCGGTAGCGCAGGTAGTCGGCGTCGTCGGCGTCGGTGACTCCGATGCGCGCCAGGCTGACGGTCTGCGCGGCCTCGGTGCTCGTGCGGGCCAGGTCGGCTTCCAGCGACGCCACCCGCTGGGCCAGCGCCTCAGCCTGACCAGCGCTGGCGCGGAGTTGCTCCAGCTCGGCGGTGGCCGCTTTGAGTTGATCGTTGATCGACTTGAAGCGCTCATAGGGAACGCTCTGGGGGTTGTCGGTGCTCATGTAGTCCTCTGGTGAGCGGTTAGCGGGTGAGGTTCAGGTCAATGCGCTGGCGCCGGATGGCCTCCAGCCGGATCTCTGCGGTGCGCTCGTCAACGCCGTGGAGCTGAGCATAGGCGCGGACGGGCGAGATGAGGCCCCGGTCCAGCAGCGCCAGCACGTGCTCGCGCTCCTCTCGGATCTCCTGCGGAGAGCGGGGCACGGCTTGGTAGGCGAGCCGATAGCCATCCTCGGGGAGCCCGGCGCCCGTCGAGCGGTTCAGGATCGCGGCGGTCTTGCTCACCAGCTCCTCATCGGCGCGACGAAAGACAGGCTCCATCCGCTGCTGCGCGTCCCGCTTGCCCTGGTTGGTCAGCGCGATGGCGTAGCCGCTGCGGGCGGTGCCCCCGAGGCGCTGAACGTCGGACGGCGACACGTCAGCGAACTCAGCGACGCGGGCCTCGAACTGCGACAGCGCCTCCGCGAGCTCGCCCACTTCGGCGGCGGGGCCCCACTGCCCGATCACAGCCTGGGTGGCGGTGTCGCCGCCGTCGTGCTCGAGGAGCAGCACCGTCGCCGGATCCGCGATGACCTCGTGCCGCTTAGCCGTCGAGCTGTCCACGGCCCGCGCGCCCCGAGGGACCACGCCAGCCATGTAGCGCTGGGGCCAGCTCGCGGAGCGGAGGCAGTGGAACCAGAAAGACCAGCCGACGGCGGCGTTTAGGGATCCCTCCACCACTTCGATCCCCTCGTAGGGATCCCAGAGCCGATCGCCGTTCATCGCGGCGTGGTAGAGCACGCCCGGGATGAAGGGGCGCCCGTCACTGTAGCGGTAGGGGTAGGCGTCGCCGCTCAGGGGCTCCCCGAGGTACAGCGGCGACAGATCCTCCCCGAGCCCGTCAGGGGCGCCGGGGTTGACCGCGCGCACCTCGTAGCGGGGGATCTCAGGATCCGAGATATCGAGCAGCACCCAACACCAGCCGTCACGCTTTAGCCGCGCCTCCATCACCCGCACCGGCTTGTCGGGGTTGCTGGGATCCGAGTAGGCCAGCATCAGATCGGGCGAGATCGGGCGGTAGGTGATGGCGCCGGCCTCGTCGATCTCGATGCGCAGGAAGTGCTCGCGGAGCGCGATCACGCGGGCCTGGAAGCGCTGCATGAGCGGCCAGAGCCCGGCCTCGTAGATCGTCCGGTCCATCCGCTGAGCCGCTACGGCATCCGGGTGAGACAGCGACGGCGGGCGGTCATACGTCGCCGCGAGCTGACGAGAGATCGACTTGAACACGTTGGAGCTCGCGTCCAGCTTCCCCAGCGCTGCGGCCCGGGTGTGTCCCAGGTGAGCGCGCAGGTTCTCTTCGAGGTCGGCCATCCACCGGCCTTCGATCATCCGACGGCGCAGCCGGGTGTGCTCCCAGCGGGCCGCGTCGGCGCTGTGAGGTGGGATCGGCGGGGTGGCGTCGCTGTAGTCGTTCATCGTGTCCTGAGCCTCATCTGGGCCATCGGCCGGCGGTCAATTAGCCCGATTGTCCCATACCGCATCGCGTCGATGGCGTCTTTGTGTTCCTCGCCCCCGGTCCACTTGTCGAGGCACTCCGCGACGTGGGTGCAGCTGTCGGCCACCTTGAAGTTCCCTTGCACCTGTAGCCAGTGGATCTGTGTACAGCCGTAGTCCACGGATCCGGGCGGCTTCCAGGGGACCAAGATCTTGCCGGGGAAGACGCCCTTGGGGCAGGCGTCGGGCATCTTGACGAACTGGCGCATGAGGATCTCGTTCGTCTTCCGTCCGATCGCTTTCTTCTGGGATCCGGGGTGCGCGCGGTCGCCATACCACACGTCAACGTTCTCCAGCTTCAACCCGTTACGCTGGAGCATGGCCCAGATACCCCGAGCGTCCTGCTGGGGGGCGGTGTCGCCGCCGGCTACGTACTCGTCGAGCACCCAGACGCGGGCCTCGGACTTGTGACCGACCGCAGCCACCAGCACGGCCACCTGGCGGAAGATCCCCACGCCGTGGTCAATGCCGATCCCGATCCGCACGTCCTTCCCGAACCGGCGCATGTCCTGCCACAGCTCCGCAGCGGGGCGCAGCATGGTGTCGCGCGACCACTGCTCAAACACGGATCCCTCAGCGGGCCCCTCCCACTCCCCATCGAGCCGCATCGGGCGCTGACTCGGGGGCGTCATGATCCTGAACCGCTCTATCTCCTCTTCGGAGTAGAACGGCAGGCCACCGAGTGGGGTGCAGTTCTCCGGGGTTAGCCCGAAGTGCGTCTCTGAGATCGCGCCGTCGGCCACCAGGCCCCGGAGCCAGTCGATCGGCCATTTCCAGGGGGAGGGCGTCATGGTCAGCCAGATGTCGCCCCGGCGCTTCCTGACGCGAGCGTCGAGCTCGCCCCACAGGTGCTCCGGGGGCGGCTCGTCAACCCAGATCCCGTCCAGCGTCGCGCTGGCGTTACCCATCTCGCCCGCCAGGACCGTCGTAAAATCGACGCGCGACCACTGGCCCGATCGGTGTTTGAGCATGAACGCGTGCCCGGTCCACTTTTGGCGCGCGGCGTCGTAGTGGCTGCGCTCGTGTAGGCGGTCTTTCGGCACGCGCTCCCAGATCTTGCGGGCGATGGGTTTCAGCTGATCCCACGAGTAGACCAGCACGCGGTAGTCGCCTCGAGGGTGCTCGCGGCCCGTCCACGGGTTGTACCCCGCCATCCGATAGACCAGCTCGGCGGCGCCCACGTCGGTCTTACCGGCCTGGTTGGGGCCCCGCAGCAACTTGTAGCGGGCGGTGGACGCCAGGAAGTCGCGTTGCGGCGGCGTCGGCCTCCAGTAGTCGAGGGGGCGCTGCTCGCGGCGGCGCTGGAGCTCGCGAGCGGCCCGCGCCCGTAGCATCAGATCGGCGCGGTCCACTGTCACCCGCTCGCCCGCTCGCCGTCCACGATGGCGCGCAGCTCGTCGTCGCTCATCTCGTGCAACGGGTCAAGGTCGCGCTGCTTCGGCGGCGTCGTCCAGCCCTGCGACTCGCCCTCCAGCCTGAGCAGGGTAGCGACGGCGGTGAAGCTCTCGCGAGCCAGCGCGCCCCGGCGGGCCTGTCGGATGTCCCAGAGCCAGCGCTCGCGCGTGCCGTCAGCCGGCGGGGCGTCGACTTCACCCGCGGAGCCGGGGAAGACCACCAGGCGCCCGCCGTCGGCGTCGATCGGCTGGCGCTGCCTCAGCTCGTCGCGCTGCTCCCACCACTGCCGCAGCGATCGACGGCTGGCGCCGCAGCCCCTCGACACCGCGGACCAGTTCGGGGCGCCGGTCCTCGACTTCTCCGCGCTCGCCTCCAGCTCATCGAGCGCGGAGAGCTTGTCCTGTAGTGAATACGCGGGGTTACTCATGGGGTTGGGTCCCTTTTTCGGAGGCTGTAGAGAAAAAAGATCGACGGGGCGAACG
>Ga0209536_100013407_pt1 | contig 11826 bp, 11 predicted proteins | sample DeeMarSeWOR28_12_FD_187461 | JGI IMG/M metagenome (GOLD analysis project Ga0209536, IMG submission 187461) | Marine sediment microbial communities from White Oak River estuary, North Carolina - WOR-2-8_12 (SPAdes) (version 2) | ecosystem: Environmental > Aquatic > Marine > Intertidal zone >...
GGCGGCGATCGACGCCGTGCTGACGACAACACCGCGCTCGCCCTGTGCATTCGGCTCGTTCTGCTGCATCACGGCAGCAGCTTCCTTGGTGACGTTGTAGGTTCCGACGAGGTTGATCCGGATGACCCGGCTGAAGTTCTCTGCGGGCCAGGGGCCTTCACGCCCGAGCGTGCGGCCGGCGGTGGCGACACCGGCGCAGTTCACCGCCAGCGTAATACCGCCCATGAACTCGTTCGCGGCCTGCATTGCCGCGCGCACGGCTTCCTCGTCCGACACGTCGGTCTGGATGAATTTCGCACGCTTACCCAGTGATGCGGCGCTTGTCTCTCCCTGCTCGCTGTTCACGTCAAGCAGCACGGCCTGTCCACCCGCATCGATCACGCGTTTGGCCGTCGCAAAGCCGAGGCCTGAGGCGCCGCCGGAGACGACGGCCCTCGCAGTCGATAGATCCACGTCGTCTCCTAGTCTATTTCCAGCGCTACGGCGGTTGCTTCACCGCCGCCGATGCATTGCGTTGCTATGCCGCGCTTCAGATTACGCGCACGCATCGCGTGCAGCAACGTCGTCGCTATCCGTGCGCCGGTCGCGCCGATGGGATGGCCCAACGCACAGGCGCCGCCGTTGACGTTCACCTTGGCGTGATCGATGCCGACGTCTTTCATGGCCGCCATCGTGACGCAGGCGAAAGCCTCGTTGATCTCGTAGATATCGACGTCGTCGGGCGTCCAGCCCAGCTGTTCGTGCAACAACTTGAGGGCATCGACCGGTGCGGTCGTAAACCAGGCCGGCTCGTGCGCAAAGGCCGAGTGACCGACGATTCGCGCCAGCGGCTGCAGGCCGCGCTTCTCGGCTTCCGACGCCCGCATGATCATGAGTGCCGCCGCGCCGTCGGATATCGACGACGAACTGGCTGCGGTGACGGTACCGTCTTTCGCAAATGCGGGCCGCAGGTTCGGGATCTTGTCGATGCTGACGGTGCCCGGAACTTCGTCCTTACTCACGGTGTGCTCGCCCTTGCGTGTCCTGACGGTCACCGGGATGATCTCGGCGTCGAACGAGCCATCACCGGCGGCGCGGGTCGCGCGCGTTACGGATTCGATCGCGAATGCGTCCTGATCCTCGCGCGTGAAACCGTATTCCTGCGACGTGGCCTCCGCGAAGTGGCCCATCATGTGCCCTTCGTAAATGTCCTGCAGGCCGTCGTAGAACATGTGGTCGAGGACTTCCTGGTGCCCCATGCGATAACCCCTGCGAGCTTTCGGCATCAGGTAGGGGGCGTTGGTCATGGACTCGAGCCCGCCCGCGACAGCGATGCCGACGCTGCCCGCCATGATCATGTCGTGGCCCAGCACCAGGGCCTCCATACCGGAACCGCACATCTTGTTGATCGTCGCACAGGGGACGCTTTTCGGCAGGCCGGCACCCAGCGCAGCCTGTCGGGCGGGCGCCTGGCCGAGTCCGGCCGGGAGGACGCAGCCCATCAGCACACGGTCGACGTCGGCCGGTTCGACCCCTGAGTCGGCAACGGCGGCGGCGACGACTGTTGCGCCCAGTTCCGTTGCGCTAACGTCGGAAAAGACACCCTGGAAGGCGCCGATAGGTGTGCGCCGTGCGGCGACGATGACGACAGGATCCGTACTCATTGATTCTCTCCGGGCTCTATTTTCAGGTGGCTCCCTACTTTGGTGCAATTTTTGGTGCAGCGCAACAAAGAACGCGCCAAACTAGTCTAAAGTCGCAAGCAGATCGGGTTCGTCGAGCGCTCCGAGAATGCGCTGGCGCGCCGCGTCCGCAAGGGTGTGATGATTACCGTAAGCGGGGTCGTCAGGCAAGATCGGCGGCAGGATATCGACACGTATCGGCGCCGGCCGCGGCAATGCACGGCCCGCACCCAGCATTTCGCGGGTGCCCGAAATGGCGATCGGCACGACCGGCATGCCGCCCTTGATCGCCGCCATGAATGCGCCTGCGCGAAAGCGTCCCACCCCGGGTTCCTCGACAAACGTGCCTTCCGGAAAAAAGCCGAGGGATTCGCCGCTGCGCGCGGCTTTCACGATCTGGCGCGCGTCACGGGCACTTTCCGACGATTTGAAGCGTTCGACGAAGCGGGCTCCGGAGCGCCGCATCAGGAAGTGCGCGATCGGCACGTCACGCATCTCACCCTTGATGACGAAGGAAAACCGTGCCGGCAGGAAGCCTTTGAGGAGAATCCCGTCGATGTAGCTCGCATGATTGGCGACGACGACACAGCCGGCCGACGGCAGGTTGTCGAGGCCGTCGACTTCGGGACGCACGCCGGACAACAGGAAGGAAGCGCGAGCCGCACCGGCGACCAGCCTGCGCCGGCGCTCGAGACCGGGAACGAGCACGGCCACGAAAAGTGAGAACAGGACACACAACGCGAATACGAAGATCGCGTAGAGTCCGAACAATGCGTGCAGCAGGCGTCTCAAAGGTCAGTCCCGACGCGGAACCAGCGCACGTAACACAGTGTGACGCAGATCACTTATGTTAACGCCTTCCGGAATCTGTGAAGCCGGTCACGCCCGCTGGCCGCCATCGTTATCATACTCAAAACCTTGAAAAATCCGTCGCTTGGCAAAGCGCCATCGAGAGTGTCAGGCGGGCCTGGATAAGACGCCGGATTCTGGAATCGGCGTATGCTACCAGCTGGTCCGCCGGAATGTTGCTGGCAACGCGTGCTGACACGTAGCGACGTCAACCGGGCAATGGATTGCTGGACGACTCAATGGACACTATGGCAAGCAGTGAACTGACGCAGGAACAAAGCAAACTCGTCGCGCGCTCCGAGGAGCTCGTCGACCGGTTCCTCGATGCAATCTGGATGGAACGCGGTTTGTCGCAAAACACACTCGGCGCTTACCGCGCGGACCTGATGACGCTTTGCCGCGAGCTTGCCAGGGCGGACAAGACGATCGACGAGGCCGACAAGTCCGATCTGCTCGATTTCATTGCCGGCCGCGTCGAAAGTGGTGCGAAACCGCGTTCGACGGCGCGCCAGCTGTCGAGCTTCCGCCGTTTCTTCCGCTACATCATGCGGGAAGGCATGCGCAGCGAAGATCCGACGGCGGAGATCGAGATGCCGCGTATCGGCCGCTCGTTGCCGAAGACGCTCAGCGAAGACGAAGTCGATTCACTGCTGAATGCTCCGAACACGGACGAACCCCTCGGGCATCGCGACCGCGCCATGCTCGAACTGCTGTACGCGACGGGCTTGCGTGTGTCCGAGCTCATCAACCTCAAGCAGTCGCAGGTCAATTTCAACCAGGGCGTTCTGCGCATCGTCGGCAAGGGTGATCGCGAGCGCCTGATCCCGCTCGGCGAGGAGTCGCAGCGCTGGCTCAAGGATTTCATCGAGGGCTCGCGCATGGAAATCCTGCTCGAGCGCCAGACCGACTACCTGTTTCCCACGCGCCGCGGCGATCGCATGACGCGCCAGGCGTTCTGGCACATCATCAAGCGCTATGCGGAAAAGGCCAGTATTCGCAAGAAGCTGTCACCGCATAGCCTGCGGCATGCGTTCGCAACCCACCTGCTGAACCGAGGCGCCGATTTGCGCGTCGTCCAGTTGCTGCTGGGCCACAGCGACCTCTCGACCACCCAGATCTACACGCATGTCGCCCGCGAGCGCCTGAAAGAGCTGCACGGCGAGCACCACCCACGCGGATAATCAGTTTGCTACACTTGCGCGCCGGAACTGGCGCCGTGCGATTGTGTCGAATATTTGCAGCTATCCGGCCAATGGTCTCGCCCGCTCGTAGCACTGGAAACATTTTTATGACAAACACGTATCTGAAGATGAGCGCCGCCTTGCTGGCGTGCCTGTTCGCCATGCCGGCCGCGTGGTCGGCGGATTCCCCAGGCGTACCCGCGGAAGCGCGCGAGCGGCTGGCCGGGATGTTCGAAAGCATCGCGCCGGAAGACATCAAGGCGAGTCCCATCGACGGCTGGTACATGATCCAGAGGGGATCGGTCGTCGCCTACATAAGCGATGACGGCCGTTACCTGCTGCAGGGCGATCTCATCGATCTCGACACCAAGGTCAACCTTTCCGAGGAGAGCCGCACGGACGCCCGCCGCGAACTCATGTCCCGGCTCCCGGACGACGAGGTCATCGTGTTCTCGCCGGACGAGGTGAAGTACACGGTATCCGTGTTCACGGACATCGACTGCACTTATTGCCGCCGCCTTCACAGCCAGATAGAGCAGTACATGGCGAACGGCATCGAGGTTCGCTACCTGCTGTACCCGCGTAGCGGCCCGGCATCGGCCGCGTGGACCACGTCCGAAGAAGTCTGGTGCGCGAAAGACCGTGGCGAGGCGCTCACGCTTGCGAAACTGGATCGCGAGTTCGAATCGGCCAAGTGCGACGCGTCGGCGGTGCAGGATCATTACATCCTCGGGCAGGAGGTCGGACTGTCGGGCACGCCCGCGATCGTGCTGGATGACGGCGAGCTGATCGCCGGCTATCTGCCGCCGGATGCGCTGAAGATGCGCCTCGAGCAGAAGGCCGCGATGAACGCCAAGGTCGCTGCCAGCGAATAATCGACTGCGGGAGCGCTGCTCGAAGCGCGACCGTGTTATCGATCGCGAGCCGAGGCCCACTCCTGCAGGAACGTGCCTACGAACTCCGTCGGATGCGGCGCAGTTCGTGAATGTGCACGCCGTTGTTTTCGCCGCGGTCCTCGAAGTATTTCTGTAACGCGAAGGTGCCGCTGCGAAAAGCGATGTCGTCCCAGGGGATCTCGTCTTCTGCGAACAATTCGGCTTCGAGGCTCTCGTGTCCCGCGGCGTAATCGCCCACTAGCTTGCCGGTAAAGAAGAAGTGCACCTGGCCCGCGTCGACCACGTCGACGGACGCAAACAGGTGGCCGATCTCGACGGTGGCGCAGGCTTCCTCGAGCGTTTCCCGCGCCGCCCCGCCGGCCAGCGTCTCGCCGAGCTCCATGAAGCCGGCGGGCACGGTCCAGTATCCATATCGAGGCTCGATCGAGCGCTTGCACAGCAGGACCTTCCCGTCACGTTCAGCGACACAGCCGACGACGATCAGCGGGTTCTGGTAATGCACCGTTTCGCATCGTTCGCAGACCCAGCGCTCGCGATTGTCGTCGGCCGGGACCCTGCGGGCGACGCTGGCGCCGCATGTGGAGCAATACTTCATAGTCGTTTCGAAGGCCTGGTGCCGGGAGGGGGAATCGAACCCCCACTCTGTCTCCAGAACCGGATTTTGAATCCGGCGCGTCTACCAGTTCCGCCATCCCGGCTTACATGGCCGGGGTAGAATCCTGGTGGCCCCGGCCGGAAGCCGCACAGTATACGAATATTTCGCGGCTCTGCGACCATTCCCGCGCGCCGGGCATCTAGGAATCGAGACATGAGCAAGTTTGCCGATATCCAGATCGATGCTGCGATCATCAAGCGGGCCGCGCGGGGCGACGCGCGGGCGCACGAGATCCTGTATCGGGCTTTTGCCTCTCCCGTGTATTCGCTGTGCCTGCGGTTCACCCGGGTGCCGGCGAACGCAGAGGACCTGGTCCAGGAGACCTTTATCGAGGTGATGCGCTCGATAAAGCAGTTCCGCGGCGAGGCGGCCATAGGCAGCTGGATTCGGCGCATCGCGGTCACGAAGGCGCTGATGTTCCTGCGCTCGGCCTGGACGGCGCGAAGCCAGTCCCTGGCCGACAACTGGGACGACATGACGCCAGGTGATGCGGTGAGCCACGGGATCTCGCGGCACCCCGATGACGCAATGGATCTCGACGCGGCGCTCGCGGACCTGCCGTCGGTCAGTCGCGCTGTCGTGTGGCTGCACGATGTCGAAGGATTTACGCACAAGGAGATCGCGGCGGCGATGGGCAAGACAGAGAGCTTCTCCAAGTCGCAGCTCTCGAGGGCCTATCAGAGGTTGCGGCCGGTGCTCGATGCCAGTGGCGACGAACCTGGTACCCAAGGCGCCACGGTCAGGAGTTTTTGAGAATGACGAAAGACGTAAAGGACAAGGACGAAGAGATGATTTGCGGTTTGACAGCCGACGAACGCAGCGCGCTGCGGGAAGGCCTGCGGAGCCTGCCGGACACCATGCCGCCGCGCGCCGTGTGGCACCGTATCCGCGAGCAGGCGGAAGCGGAAGGGCTGATCACGAAGCCGGCGGCCAGGCGCCCATCGACCTGGTATGTCGGTGGCAGCCTTGCGGCTGCAATCGTGCTCGCGGTACTCGTGGTGCCGGGTATGTTGACGGAAGAGGCGGTCGTTTATCCCACGACGCCGGACAATGTCGGCAGCAGCTCGCCCATCAGGCTCAACGCCCTGCAGACGTTGATGACGGAGTCGCGCGAACTCGAGAGCAACCTGCGCAACCTGCCGGCCAAGCCGCGCGTGATGCGCGCCGGCGCGGCGGCCACGATTGCGAGCCTCGAGGACCGCATTGCCGCGATCGACTATCAGCTGAACGACCCCGAATCCCAACTCAGTCCGGATGACGAGGAAATTTTCTGGCGCGAACGCGTCAGGTTGATGAAGTTGCTGGTCGGCATGCGCTATGCGCAGGCGCAGCGGACCGCATTTTGACTGTTTCAGGAGAACTGATTCGATGAAGACGATGAGTATTTTCATTCCTGTGGCGGCAGCATTACTGCTAGCCGGGCAGGCTGCTGCGCAGGGCACGGAAGCTGAAGAGGAACGCCGCGAGGCGGAGCAAACCCGGGCGCAGGCGCAGCTGGAGAAGGAGGAGGCGCAGCGGCAGATGCGCGAGGCGGAGCGGCAGCTCGAGGAGGCTGCCCGCCGGATCGCAGAGTTGAGCCAGCAGAATCTGCCGCGGGTGGTGGAAATCGAAAAATCGGTAGTGGATCTGATGGACAAGCCCCGGCTCGGCGTCACCGTCGGCGGCAACGAAGGCAAGGGGCCCGTTGAAGGCGTGAACATCCTCGGCGTGTCGCCCGGCAGTGCGGCGGATGACGCCGGGCTGCGTGCAGGTGACGTGATTACCGCCGTCAACGGCGAATCCCTGAGCGCGGAGGATGGCGCCGAGGCCAACCACCGGCTGCTCGATCTCATGAAGGGCGTCGAAGAGGGCGACAAGCTGTCGGTCGAGTATCTGCGCGACGGCAATGTCGGCACGGTCGAGGTGGAGCCGCGCGTCATGGGGCCGCACGTGTATGGCTGGGCCGGCGACGGCCAGAAATTCGAGTTCAGGATGCCCCCGGAGGCGTTTGCTCCCGACGCGATGCAGGAGTATCGGTTCGTTTCGCCGCTGCTCGGCAGCAGCTGGGGCGACATGGAACTCGTCGAACTCAACGCGGACCTCGGCCGTTATTTCGGCACCGACACCGGCTTGCTCGTCGTAAGTGCGCCGAAATCGGAAGCGCTGCAGTTACAGGCTGGTGACGTCATCCAGAGCATCGACGGGCGCGAACCGACCTCGGTGGGCCACGCGATGCGAATCCTCGGCTCTTACCAGGCGGGCGAGAAACTGGAGCTGGAGATCATGCGCGACAAACGCGGCCGAAAGCTGGACATTACAATGCCGGACGACCGCACGAGCCGACTCGCGCCGCTTCCTCCGCTTCCGCCATTGCCGGTCAAACCCGCGGAGGTGGACGTCCGCGTGCTGCGAGCGCCTCGCCCGGATCATAAAACCTGACCGGTCGCTTTCGCCCGCGCATGGGCGCGCACGGCTCTGATACCATGCGCGCCCATGCAAATTTCCGACTTCGATTATGCGCTGCCCGATGAGCTGATTGCGCGCTATCCGGCGCCCGAACGGCGCGCGAGCCGCTTGCTCGAGGTCGGGCCGGGGATCGCCGACCGGCAATTCGCCGAATTGCCGTCACTGCTCGGTCCGGGCGACCTGCTGGTTTTCAACGACACGCGCGTTATCCCGGCGCGTCTCGCCGCGGTAAAGGCCACCGGCGGTCGCGCCGAGATCCTCATAGAGCGCATCGAGAGCGAGTGCTGCGCACTCGCGCAGGTGCGGGCGAGTAAATCCCCGAAGAAGGGTGGCCGGCTGCGGCTTGCGGGCGGGGAGGAGGTTATCGTTGCGGGTCGCGAGGACGAATTCTTCCGTCTCGATTTCCCGGAGCCGGTGCTCGAGATTCTCGAGTCGGCGGGCGAGGTGCCGCTGCCGCCGTACCTCGGCCGGGAAGCAGAGCCCGAAGATACCGATCGCTACCAGACCGTGTACGCAAAGGACCCCGGCGCCGTCGCGGCGCCAACGGCCGGGCTGCATTTCGACCGGCAGATGCTCGACGACACGCTTGCGGCCGGCGTGCGCCACGCTTACATCACCCTGCACGTCGGCGCCGGTACGTTCCAGGCGCTGCGCCGCGAGCATATCGAGGAGAATCGCCTGCACAGGGAACGCCTGCGAGTGAGTGAGGCCTGCTGCGAAGCGGTGCGGGAGACGCGCGCGGCCGGCGGCCGTGTGATCGCCGTCGGCACCACCGCGGTACGCGCGCTCGAGAGCGCATCGCTGAGCGGCGAGATCCGCCCGTTCGAGGGCGAAACCGACCTCTTCATCCTGCCCGGTTACAGGTTTCGCAGCGTGGACGCGATGATTACGAACTTTCACCTGCCGAGGTCGTCGCTGCTTATGCTGGTGGCTGCTTTCGCAGGCCGCGAGCGCATACTCCGCGCGTACCGGCACGCCGTGCAGTCCGGCTACCGGTTTTTCAGCTACGGCGATTCGATGTTCCTTACGCCCGGAGCGGATGAATGAAGTTCGAGATCCTCAGGCGCAGCGGCGCTGCCCGGAACGGGGTGCTTGCATTTCGCCGCGGCCCGGTGAAGACGCCGGCATTCATGCCCGTGGGGACTTATGGCACGGTCAAGAGCGTCACACCCGAGGAAGTCGCCGCCGACGGCGCCGAGATCATTCTCGGCAATACCTTTCACCTCATGCTGCGTCCGGGTTCGGCCGTTATCCGCAAGCACGGTGGACTGCACGAGTTCATGAACTGGCATGGACCGATCCTGACGGACTCGGGCGGCTTCCAGGTTTTCTCGCTCGCCAGCATGCGCAAGCTCTCCGAAGAAGGCGTGACGTTCCAGTCGCCGGTAAACGGGGACGAGGTATTCCTGACGCCCGAGCGATCCATGGAAGTGCAGCACGACCTCAATGCGGACGTCACGATGATTTTCGACGACTGCACGCCGTATCCGGCGACTGAAAGCGAGGCCCGGGATTCCATGCAGCTGTCGTTGCGCTGGGCGGAACGGTGCCGGCGCCGCTTCGACGAGCTGAAGGACGCGGAGCCCGACCGCGGCGAAGCCCTGTTCGGCATCGTGCAGGGCGGCATCTACGAGTCACTCCGGGCGGAGTCGATGGCGGGGCTCCGCGCGATCGGATTCGACGGCTACGCCATCGGCGGACTCGCCGTGGGTGAGCCCGAGGATGAGCGCCTCGCCGTGCTGGACGCACTGGTGCCGGTCATGCCCGGGGACTACCCGCGTTACCTGATGGGCGTTGGCACGCCGCTCGACATTGCCGAAGCCGTGCTGCGCGGCGTGGACATGTTCGACTGCGTGATCCCGACACGCCACGCGCGCAACGGGCAGCTGTTTACAGCCCGCGGCGTGGTGAAATTCCGGCACGCCCGCTACGCCGACGACACCGCACCGCCCGACCCGGAGTGCGGCTGCTACACCTGCAGCAACTACAGCCTCGCTTACCTGCGGCACCTGGGCAAGTGCGGCGAGATCCTCGGCCCGCGCCTGGCAACGATACACAATCTCCATTATTATCAGAAGCTTATGGCAAGCCTGCGGGCGGCCATCGATGCCGGCACGTTGCCGGATTTCGTGGCTTCTCTGCGCAGTGCCTATGCCTGACGCGGATTTCCGCTTGGCTTTCAGAATCGCGTCCCCACGTCTTGCGCTCTGTGCCATAATACCGCGCTGATTTTTCGGGGTGCCTGTCAAGCCCCGCAACGAGAAGAATTAATACCATGGACTTTTTTATCAGCAACGCTTACGCGCAACAGGCGGCACCACAGGGAAGCCTCATCGACTTGTGGCCGCTGGTCGTCATCTTCATTGCGTTTTATTTCCTCCTGATCAGGCCGCAGCAGAAGAAGCAGAAGGCGCACAGCGAGATGGTCTCCGCCCTGCAGGTCGGCGACGAGGTCATGACCGCCGGGGGAATTCTCGGGCGCATTACCGGTGTCAGTGACCATTACGCCGTTGTGCAGATCAGCGACAACACCGAGATCAAGATTCAGAAGAGCAGCGTCTCGCAGGTGGTGCCGAAGGGCACCCTCGAAGAAGCCTGATTGACGACGCGTCGTTTCGATGAACAAGTATCCCGCCTGGCTCAACGTGCTGGTGCTCGTCGTACTGCTGACAGGCATCCTGCTGGCGCTGCCCAACCTTTACGGCAGCGTTCCTGCCATTCAGCTGGCTGACCGCCTCGCCGAACCGATCACCGAAACGCAGCTCGGCGAATTCGTCAGCACATTGGAGAGCGCGGAAATCCAGCCCGAAGCCGCCTACCTCAAGGACGACCGGGCGGTGCTGCGCTTCGAAACGCCTGAAGCCCAGACCTCGGCAGGCGAGTACCTGCGCGATCGCTACGGCCGTGATCTCAACATTGCGCTGACGCTGGCGCCGAAGCTGCCGGGCTGGGTTCGCGCCCTGGGGCTGAACCCGATGAGCCTCGGGCTGGACCTGCGCGGCGGAGTTTACGTGCTGCTCGAGGTCGACATGGAATCGGCGATCCAGAAGCGACTCGAGTCGTATCAGCAGGACTTCGACGATCGGTTGCGCGAGGCGAGGATACGCCATCGCGTCGATCTCGACGGCGACGTCATCACCGTGCGAATTGCGGACAGCGCCGAATACGACGAGTCCATTACCATCGTGCGCGACGCCGATACCGAGGTGCTGATCGACGACGGAGACGACGATAAATCGTTCACCGTGCGCATGTCCGAGACGCAAATCCGCGCCCGCCAGGACTTTGCGATCGAGCAGAACATCACGACCCTCAGGAATCGTGTCAACGAGCTGGGTGTGGCCGAGCCTCTCGTGCAGCGGCAGGGCGTGGACCGAATCGTCGTGCAGCTGCCCGGCGTACAGGACCCGACGGAACTGGACAAGATCCTGACGGCGACGGCCACGGTCGAGTTTCGGCTCGTGGACCAGTCCGGCAACCAGCCCGGGTCCCGGCGTTACCTCGGCCGCGGTGCGGAGCCTGCGCAGATCCTGAAGCGCGAGGTCATCGCGTCCGGCGACGAGATCGTCAACGCGTCGGCAGGATTCAGCGCCGAGGGACAGCCCGCGGTCAACATTACGCTGGATGCAGCCGGCGGTGAGCGTATGCTGGCCACGACCCGCGACAACCTCAACAAGCCGATGTCGACGGTATTCATCGAGTGGCGCGAAGAAGAGGTGACGCGTGGCGGCAAGACCGAAACGCGCCGCGTGAAATCGGAAGAAATTATCAACACCGCGACGATCCGCGGCGTGTTCAAGAACAATTTCCAGATCACGGGCCTGAACCCGATCGAAGCCAGCGACCTGGCCAAGCTGCTGCGTGCGGGTGCACTGGCAGCGCCGGTGTACAAGGTCGACGACCGCACCATCGGCCCTTCGCTGGGCCAGGACAATATCGATCGCGGATTCCTCGCGATCCAGATCGGGTTCCTCGCGGTGATCGTATTCATGGTCGTCTACTACCGCGTGTTCGGTCTCATCGCGAATGTCGCGCTGTTCTCGAACCTGGTGTTTATCGTGGCGGTGCTGTCGTTGCTGGGCGCGTCACTGACCTTGCCGGGCATCGCCGGCATCGTGTTGACGGTCGGTATGGCGGTG
>Ga0209536_100013408_pt1 | contig 11826 bp, 9 predicted proteins | sample DeeMarSeWOR28_12_FD_187461 | JGI IMG/M metagenome (GOLD analysis project Ga0209536, IMG submission 187461) | Marine sediment microbial communities from White Oak River estuary, North Carolina - WOR-2-8_12 (SPAdes) (version 2) | ecosystem: Environmental > Aquatic > Marine > Intertidal zone >...
CCAATGCATTTTTCTTTGATTATATTGTATGCGTCTTCACCTTCTTCTATGGCGTTAACCTGACAACGTTCATCTGCGCAGGTTCCACAAGCATCGCATAGGCTCTGGTCTATTTGTGCGTAATAGTGGGAATTGATGACATTCGGAAGACCCATTTTAGCCGCCCCTAAAACTCCGCAACAGCATCCACAGCAGTTGCATATAAACCAATGACCACTTTCAATATTACTGGTCAGATGCACAAGCCCGGCTTCCTCGGCCTTGTTCAATACTTCATAAGCTCGTTCTCTGGAAATAACCTTGCCGCCCCACGGGTTCTTATCAAAAAATCCTGGCTCAGGGTCCAACGCCAGACAAACTTCAAGGGGTTTGCTGCAGGGGTTGTCTAACAATCCCTTCTCTTTTTTGCAGACACATTCATTAACCATGAATGATTGAGCACTTTCGATGAGATCAGAGACCTGTTCATAGCTCAGAGCCTCCTGTTTAATCTGAATCTCTTTTTCGATAGGAAGTACCTGCATGATTTCAGGACCATGACTTAAAAACTGCGCTCCCCAATGCATTGAATACTCCTGGCTCATTTGAGCAAATTCCTTGTCCATGCGGCGAAGCTGAAATTCCCATATCCCTATAACCCATGGAATCATCTTGAAGGTTTTAACACCTTTAACATCAGCCCTCCAGATTTCACCTCGCTGCCACATTGAAGTGAGCATCTCCTCAAGACCTTCAATTGGCCTTCCGGTGCGGTGTGAAATTTGCTCAGGAGTTTCCGGAGTCATTCTCAATTCACAGAATAATTCAGCTTCTTCCGGCGTAAATATCCTCTTCAGCAGTTTGATTTCTACCCCACTTTCGGTTGACGGAAATCCATTTGGAAGTGTATCGAGAACTTTGGCCAGCTTATAATAAATCTGGTCATCCATCATTTAAAACCTCCTTTCTTGATTTGGGTGAGTGTAATTTGTTTCTCTGAACGACTGCTTTGTGCCGATATCAGAACTGTGTAACCAGAGAAATAGAAATTCGCGGTACAGTGCAGAAAGTATAAGGGTGAAGTTTTCGAATCCGACCAAATTCAGCGTAGTATTATGCTACAAAAATTGTAACTATTAAATAAAATTTAAAATTTGTCAATTTTTTATTGGCAGGAACACTATAGCATGACCCATGTTTAAATCATATCGTTCAACGCCTCGGATATCCCAGGGCCGACCAAGTTGAATCCCTCAAATTGACTTTGTAGCCTGATTCTCCCTCTTGTTCGGGCACTTCGGTGGCGAACTGAATTGCGCCGACGGGACAGACTTCCACGCAAGCCTGTTTCCCCCCTGGTCCTCCTCCCAGAGGGTCCCAGTGATAGGGAGCATTGGCGCAAAGTTCGCATTTGCGGGCTTTTAAATCTCCGCCATGGTTTTCAGCAGGCACCATGATCGGTCGACTGGGTGTATAGGGGCACTCCTCAACACACGCTCCACAGCCGATACATTTTTCCACATCCACTACTCTTCTAACATTACCGAAACGTGCATCGGCTTTTAAGGCTTCCTGCGCGCAGGCGTTGACACAGGCGGGATCGACGCACTGCCGGCATGGCTCGATCGTCACATCATCTGGCCATTTATCGAATGAATTCTGAATGACCTGTATCCTGGACAGGGAAAGATTCTCCACCCCTTCGTTTACCAGGGAGCAGGCCAGCATACAGGACATACAACCCTGGCACTTTTTTACATCGACGAGTAGATAGCCTCCGGAAACAGGTATCCCTGATCGGCCGTCGGCTAATTTGATGATCTTCGGCAGGGCCTCTTTTACAGCGGTATAACCGCCTACACCCACGCCAATGGCTACGGTACCGGCCACTCGCAGGAAATACCGGCGCGATACTCTTTTATCAGTGCCTGATGTCATCTTTTGATTAATGTCATTCATAGTTGATATAATCAAATTTCACAATCCCTCCTCTGGATATCTTCACGGCCATATCTTCCAGAGCTGGCCTGTTTACCCTTTTCCCAATTTTCCATTTTGCTCAAGCTCAACAGCAACGGAATTCAAGCCCAGCGATTTCAGGGTGCCGGCAGTCGGATATCCGGTGTTTGTATCCCACCCTTGCTGATGATAAAAGCGGGTTTTAAATTCTTCAAATTTATCTTTATCAAAATGCCGGCCCAGCGTTTGGATATATTGCCACTTTCCGTTTTCTCGTCCGGGCATATACTCGGGATGTCCACTAAGAGAAAAACTGGGCTGCGAATAGTAATAGTCGGCGAAATGGACAATGTCCCGGTGCCTTCCCTGAAGCGTCCAGATGGCATGATCTAGGTTCCATATTTTTTTCCCCAGCTCAATACCGTCAAGGAAAGAAAAATTCCCGCCGGTGACGGCGTTTAGGAATTTGGGCTCGGCGATACCGGTAGAACCGACTTTGTTGGGGGCGTAAAGATTCAGAAAATCCGGCCAGCGCCAGTCACAGAACTGGGCGGACTGTTTCCAGAAACGGGTATAATACCGGTGCCAGGTGACCAGCTTGGCAATGTGCTCGGAGTACATATTCTCAGCGCTGAAATCCAGCATGCGCATGTCTCCCTGAAACGGGACCATTTTATCTGTGTAGATTTTGACGACCTCTTCCGCTGACCCATACAGAGGAATTTTCCATCGCTTATTATATGTGGGGTTACTTCTTAGCTGATCGAAGCCATGTTCGTTAATGTCCCTGTCTCCTAAAATGGTGCCATAGGCCCAGTCGAGCTGAGACCTAGCTTCTTTGTGCCGTGGCAGTCCCCAAAAGGGAAACAGTAGTCGTCCGGTTTTCAGATCTCCATTGTCGCCGTCCAGCCGTCCCCACTTTTTTGCTGCCCGAACAAAGCCCTCGGCTAAGTCGTCACCGAATGGATGTGTCTTCCCAAGTCCGTCGTTTCGATAAGCAATCATCTTTACCAGTTGCTCGGCAAATTCGAACTTGCCGTAGTTTTCAAACTTAAGAGGACAATCAATCTCTTTGCCCGGTCCTAAGATATCCGCCCGGTGCAGATCTCTGAGGTAGAGCTCCCCCCAAAGCATCTCGGCAGCGTTCAGCCCGTATCGGTTCAGCAGATCGCAGGCTTTGCGTTGAACATCAAGCGTATCTGCGAAAAGATAAAATATTGTCGCAAAGCAGGTGGCCTCATTACCAAGCCCATCTTCGTATCTTCCCCGGCAGCCGGAATGACAACCGATGCATGCCTGCGGTCTTTTTCCGGTTGATGGCTTTCCTTGCCTATACATAGTGCCCGGTGTGGGCGGGCTTTGAAAATCAACTGATAGAAATCTCCTTTTCAGATGATCCAGGTTAAACGCGTAATTTTTTTTCTGCCACAGTCGGGCTTGCAAGAGGCCCTTCGGATTGTTGACCCGAATACTGCCGGTCCCAATGACGCTGACGGCTTTCAGCCGTTTTGATCCCCAAACAGCACCAAAACCGCCCTGGCCGGCTCCGCTGCCTGCATCGTGGATCATACACGCTATTCTGCTTAAATTTTCTCCGGCAGGACCGATTGTCAGAACAGCAGGACGCTGGGTGGTCTGCCCGCCAAGTTTGCCGGCCGGCTCCATCCAGTCCCCATATAACTGGTTGCCGGCAACATATTCCCAAATCTTTTTCTGACATTCCCAAGTGTCTGTGCCCCACAACGATAAATCGCTGCAATTTCGAATGGTAACCGTGTCGTTTCGAATATCCAGCCAGACCGGCTCATCCGCCTGGCCCTCAATCACAATCCCGTCCCAACCGGCATACTTCAGCATGGATGAAAACCGTCCCCCAAAATTACTTCGGGTAAACCACCCAATGGGCACAGATTGGACGCCGATTCCCTGCACCTCTGTCCTTGCGGCACCGGCCGGAGTCAAGGTACCTGATAGAGGAGATGTCATCAAGGTGACGACATTGGCAGGATCAAAGCCGTCGATTGTTTTGTCTTTGACCAGATCAAAGAAAATTGCCGAACCCATGCCGTGGCCGCCAATCCATTGTTCATACTTGCTGGTGGGTATGGTCGCTATTTTTCTATGGGTCAGGTTAACCTGTAATATTTTACCCGCGTAACCATTCATAATATCGCTCGATTCACCAAGAAGTAAAAAATCCCGCTCTCAAGTTCGAGAAGCGGGACTATAAATTTCGCCGAATCATTTCTAATCCTTTTATGGGCTTAAAGGATGAAAGGCTAATATATCGTTGATTCCGTCTGATTGTATCAAAAGTTTCTGAAAAGTCAAGATATACTCAATCCTGTTTGGCGCGGGGCAGCGGAGCGGAATATAAAGTACCTAGATGAAAATATCCGGATTGATAATTGGTTTAACTGGCTTAACCTATTTTTTATTTACATTGAGTTCTCAGACAGATATGGTAATCTTTGGTCACCAAAGCACAAATTACAAAAAAAATTTTGCATATATTTCCTAGCTTGTGACAATAGGCATGAATCGCATTCTACATCGGCCAGCGCTTGAGGGCACTTAAGAAAATACTCCAACCGACAAAAACCGGTATGAACGAGATTACGAAAAAGGAGATTAAATTCTTTGTTTCCTACGCTCATGAAAACGAACGGTTAGCTACATCGTTTATCAAAAAGTTTATTGCTATCACCAAGCCGGCAAAGAATTATGAGTATTCCTTCTGGACAGATAAGAATCTTCTCGCCGGTCAAAAGTGGAAAGATACAATCCAAAAGGCTCTTGATGAGTGTACCCTTGGCCTGTTACTTGTCAGCCCCGAATTTCTTGCATCTAAATACATCACCAAGCAAGAGTTGCCAAGATTTGTGGGCAACGACGCAAAGCCCCTCATACCTGTCATGCTGTTGAAAGTCAATCTTAAGCGTCATGATCTTAAAGGTCTTGAAGAATTCCAAATTTTTATGCTTGAAAAACGTAATTTCAAGGAATCAAAGGCATATTCTCAATGCAGCACCAAGCAACGCGACGATTTTATCAATGATCTTTATGAAGAGGTTGAATCAAGACTCGACACCCTCGATTAGGTGAATCTGGAAAACTCTGTAAAAGTAAAGGGGACGGTCATGAAAATATGCATTTCTATTATGCAGAGCGAAGGATATGCATATATTCATGCCCGTATGCTCAACGGCCAGACGAAACAACAGAAAAGCATGCTTCTCCGTTTCATATTCCGGCAAAGATTTTGCTGAAAAATCCCACGAATGGCCAGATCAACCCACCTAGTATGGACACCCCTGTAAATTGTCCGAGTACAATTAATCCGATGAGGATAAAAGGACCATATCGTTCCAAAAAATAGATTTTGCTTTCATGTTTGGAAGGTAAGAGGCCGAACAAAATTTTAGAACCATCTAGAGGGGCAATTGGAAGCACGTTGAATATGGCTAGGGCCAGGTTGACCTGCAGGCTCATAATCACCATGAGTGTAAATACACCGCTCATGGAATGCTGATCAGGCTCTCCCATAAATGTGAACACAAGCCTCAGTAACATACCACTGACAAGCGCTAAAACCATGTTCGCAAGAGGACCCGCGGCGCTGATCCAGAGCATGTCTTTCTTGGGATTTTTCAACCTGCGAGGATTCACTGGGACCGGTTTGGCCCAACCGAAGTGTACCAAAAAAATCATGATGGTCCCCATCAGATCCAGATGGGCAAGCGGATTGAGGGTTAAACGGCCGCGTTGTTTTGCCGTATCATCCCCATACCGATTTGCAACAAACGCATGGGCATATTCGTGAAATGTTAATGCCAGCAAAATGGGCGGAGCAATCAAAAGGAGTGTTTGTATATTCATTTTTAAACCGTAATTTTAACCTGGTTACCTAAAAAGTCCAAGCTACCATTAAACCAACTTATCGGTATGAGCGGCTTTCCAGCCGTGGCATTTGATCTCGCGGGTGGAAAGCCGCTCTCACATCCGATATCACTTGTGCATTCTATATAACCAGATTTTTTAATTCAGCTTACTGTAAAAAGATAATCACTGACCATCCGGCTGGAAAGGACCTAATCTAATAACTGCATTGAAACCTATCTTGCAGTCTCAAAAACCAATTGCATATCAATGTTTTTTCAAAGGTACCGGAGCTCGGTTGAGGCCCATGGAGAAAACCGGACCATTGTTAAAAATGATTTTCACTGGAGGTGTAATGGTTGGCACTTAGGAATTCATTAATTTATTGTAATCAATGGCTCTTTGGATGGCAACACCGCTCTGTTCAGCTACAGCCATGGCAAAATTGATATCAGCGTCGGAAAAATAGCGAACCTCCGCCGTGAGCAGCCGTAAGATACCGATGATGTCGTCTTGGATGGATATAGGCACGGCAAGTATGCTGCTGATGCCCTCACTTTCGGCTTCCTTTTGATAAATGGTATGGATGTCTTTCTTTGCATCAGGGATGATCACCGGTTCCCCTTTCTGGAGGTAATAGGTGGATAGCTCTTCATCCAACGGCCCCCTTTCCAGATATGATTTTCTCAAACCGTAGGCCGCTTTCAGTTCCAATTTGCCTTTGCGTGGTTCGATGAGTCTTATGGTGGCCGCTTTCAAGTTCATAACAGTTGGCAGGCGGGTAACGATAAGTTCCAGAATTTTATCGAGCTCATAAGTTGCATTGATCGTTTTACCAATCTCATGAATGGCTTTGAAATAATTTAACTGGATCTGCTGTTCTTGGAAAATACGCGCATTTTCAATTGCGATGCCGCATTGTTCGCCCAATGCCGTAACGAAATCGATTTCTTCCTGATTGTAAGAGCGAAAGCTTCTTGTCAGCAGTCTCAAAATGCCATTGATTTGGCCTCGGATTGGGATTGGGACCACTAAAATACTTTTGATGCCCTCCTGCTTTGTAGCCTCTGGATAATTGATCCGAGGATCTTGTGTGGCATCTTCGATGACAATAGGTTCACCTCTCAGTGCCTTGAAAACAGGTTCCTCCGTATCAATGGTGCCGCGGTTCAGGTAAGCCTTGCTCAGACCGTGGGCCGACCTTAATACCAGGTTTTTTCGCGAAGCATCCAGCAATCGGATGGTTGCCGCATCGACATTGATAATTTCAGGGATCTTCTGTGTGATGAGTTCAAACACTTCGTCAAGATCAAGACTTGATGTAATCGCTTTGGTTACCTCGATAATCAAATCAAGATATGTTGTTTTGCGTTCCTCAGCCATCGAATTGCACTCCTTATGCTCTATTTAAAATGCCATTTATGGGATTTAATATAATTAATTATATGTGTATGCGTTTCCTGACTGAATTGCCATTTTTTGATCATGTACTCCTGAAACAAATAATTTAGAACAACGGGTACAAATGCAAAATGTGGATTTAAAGTAGGGTTAAAAAACTTGTTAAATTCATTTATAATCCTGCGCTTTTTTTGCCCTCCCGCGCATTTTTTCGACCGCAATAGATGCTTGATCTTTGGCAAATTCACACCCAAAATTGCACCTACTAGTGCGCCACAGGCTCCACCTTGGAGGCCTACACCACCATCAAAGACAAAAGAAAGCTGTTTAAGAAGATCATCGCCGATGCCTGTTTGTTCCTTTATTCCAACTAAAACTCGTTGGGCACAGTGTACTGTTTTGTCCTGTTTTTCATCTTATTCCCCCATTTGTTATTGAAAGCCTAAGCAACATATAAAAAAGAAGAATTAGAGGTTCAGAAACGCTTCGGCGAATGAGTGGCGTCCGTTCGTAAATCAGGAGCAGATAAGAAAGTCAACTTTTAAAAACAAATATCAGGCAGTTTTGTACGTGGAAATGAATTCAAATGATCTTCCTACACAAAACCGTACTGCTTCCGCAAGGTTGTGGCTAGCTCGCTTAATAAATCCAGTATTCGCTCAGCTAATGGTACCGTAAGCACACCTCCCGCACCACAGCTTGGCGTGATAAGGGCCCGCCGCAAAAGTTCGTCACGGTCAAAGCCCGTAATTGCCAAGGATTCCACACCTTTTTCGAAACGATCGATTAGCGAAGTGGTCGTTTCAGATGCGGCGGCTTCTCTGTCCAGCGTTGGCACGATTCCCCAGCCCAGGCAGCCACCTCGATCGAAGAATTTCATAAGTTCAACGGGATATAGGGTAATTCCTTGCAGGTGATCGTAGGCATCGAAGTCGAGGATATCAAGATCGGTATCCATTAGCAACGACCAGTCGGTATTCTCCTCGCAATAGATACCGGCTAAACCACCGCGGCTGTGGACAGCTGCTACCACCTCATTTATATCTTTGATGACATTTTCACGACTGATCGTGATAAAGGTCTGTTTCCCGAACCCAAGCAACGAAGGTTCATCAAGAAACATCAAAACCGGAAGACCGAAATTGTTTAAGCGATGTATCTGCTAATTTTGGATTAGAAACACCATCCTATTAGTTGGAAGAAGAAGATAAACTCATTTCAGCTCTTTTGACTCAGCATCCCCAGCTTAGCAATAACCCTACTTGGGAACCATATGGCCCGCAAAGGTTTGCACGGCAATTTTACTATTGCGGACGACGAAGGTGTCTGTTCCCAACTCGACGACTAATTTGGGTGTTTCAGCTTTCCAGACGATGTAAGCGACATCTCCATGAACTTCCTGCCGCTTCATCTCAAAACTGTAGTCACCCGGAACAAATGTTTTATATATTTCTGTAAAAAATGCTCTTATCTCTTGTAAACCTTTGACAACGCCATCCGGATGCAACAAAATCGAGTCCTCAGTGTAGTCCTTCAGAGTCTCTTCAACGTTACCCTCTCCGAATGCAGTTAAATGGTGGCTCAAAACATCAGTTGTAGACGTGCTCATAAAGTCCTCCTTTCTTATAGGTTACATTATTCGCCGCTGGCAGCCATCTCCCTATTGATATTTCTCCCCTGAAAAGTATGAATAAAACGCCCTTTTCAAGCTCAACGAAGTGGGGATTTACACTTACCCGTTTCATTAGCAGCCAAAGATCCACACAGACAGAAACAGACAAGCGTCTAGTACTTCGCAGCTTATTGTATAGCGAAGCGGAAATCCCGTCCAACGGGGCGGCGATAGATTCGATAAAATCAATTGAACAATACTCCGCGGCTTGCCGCGGGGAGATTCATTAGAATAGTTGTTGCATCGTCGATGCGATCGTCAAATTATGCCCGCTTAGCCGTTCTTTCTATCGACCGGTGAAGACCGGGGCTCTTTTTTCCATGAAGGCCCGCAAGCCCTCGGCGCAGTCCTCCGAATTTTGGGTCAGGGCAAACTGGTCCAAGTCGGCGTGGCTGGCAGCGGCGTTGAGGGCGTTGGCGTATGCATTGATGGCCATTTTGCACAGGCGAACTCCGTTGGGCGGCAGCGAAGCGGCCCGGCGTGCCATCTTTAGCGCGATCTCAAGCGCGGTGCCGTCGGGCACCACCTCGTCGGCCAAGCCCCAGTCCACGGCACGGGTCGCATCGAGCTTTTCGGCCAGCACGACGATGCGCTTGGTCTTGGCCGGGCCTACCAAATTCGTGATCCGCGGCACCGAGCCCCAACTCATGTTGAAGCCACGCTCCACCTCGGGAACATAAAGATGCCCACCCGCCCCGATGATGCGCAGATCACACGATACTGCCAGAGCCACCCCACCCCCGACGCACCACCCCTCAATAGCGACGATGGTCAGAGGGTCCAGCTCCTCCCACGCCCGGCACACGCGCGGTCCTGCTTTGAGCGCAACACGGCGCTCGGCCAGCCGGGCGCTGGCGCTTTTGATCACCTCCTCGTCCTTGAGGTCTATCCCCAGGCAAAAGTTGTCCATCCGCCCGGTCAGCACCACGGCGCAAAGGTCGGGGTCGTTGGCCAGGTCCTGCGCAACTGCGCTGAGCTCCCGCATGATGGCAAACGACAAGGTGTTGGCATGGTCCCCCCGATCGAAACGAACAATAGCGATGCGGTCGGCTTTTTCAACGGTAACTGGATTGGCCGTCATGTCAACAAACTTCCTTCTTGATGGATTTCAGACAGATTTGCATATTCTGCGATTTTTTATCTCTTTTGCGAATCACACTTGCTTCGGACATATGCAGATCTTCGCGAGGGTTCTCGACTATACGCAACTTATCGTATCAGGAAATCCTGTGTCAAATTGAAATCAGAAAATATAGGCTGTCAGAACTAAAAAACAGCAAATCCGGGTTGCCGAATTCACCACTTTCCGCGGATCTCTAATTTGCAAATCGCATAGATTTTAGCGGCTTGCTATTGTTTTATCTGTTTATATAGAATGTGCAAGTAACATCGGATGTGGGGGCGGCTTTCGACTCGGCTGAGCCCCTCGGCAGTGAGCTCAGGATCGAACGACTCTGGTATAATGATGACAGATTGGCCGAGTTCCGGCGTTACACCCGCTTTGACTTGAGTTTGAGCCGCCGTCCGATTCAATACCCTGCCCGGCGCACGAGTCTAAATAAATATGGCCTCATTAGTAACTGGGCAAGCACAGATGATTAGCGGCCAATCCGTATCCCAATACCACTACCCCCGGACCCAACTCCCACGCCAACGCCCGTTCCAAATCCCCAATCCTCATCTCTCAGCCAGGGAGTATCGGTTTGGACTGATACGATTTTAGCCTGGTTATCAATTTTGAAATTCCTGATTCGTAAACTAGAATACCAATATCCGATCTGATTTCCCGATGAATCCGTAAGGTATGATCCATAGGCATTAGAATAATTGACCGGAAACCTTTTGACGAGCTCCACAATCTTTTCCAATTTATCGGTTTGCGGATCAAATTCCGTCCATTGCTTGTCCAAAATCGAGTAACTTTCCTCCAAAGCAATAACCGCGTAAGGACTGTTCTCTAAATGCAAAAAATAATACCGGTGCTTCGGATAGACATGGTATGTTTCAAAGGCCTGCGTGACATCTCGGCTGTGCTTCAAACGACCGTAATTTGCCCCCGAACACCCGAAGCAATATAACAGCCCGATTAAACTTAAGATAACGAAAATTGCTCTGAAATCGCGTCGATAGTCTTTAAGTCGGCTCAACATTTGGGCTTGCGATTCTCTGTTAGGTTTTATCCTGCGCATGTGTTTCTCCTTTTGATCCTGCAATTGACATTTACAACAAAATAACCATTGGTATGAAAATTTTCAGTGTCAATCCTAAGATGCTAAGATAAAAAGGGTGGTGATGGGCGAAGTGGTATTTTTCGGGCGCTATTTGCCATGAAGCCAAATATCACCCAAATACAAATTGATGCTGGATGAAAACCAAAAAGGTGCTACCCATATGATACGTTTACAGTATAGATAGCAAAATGATAATTAGCGATTAAGTGGTTTAATTGCAATATCTACTTGATTTTTCTATAAAAAGAAAAGCAGGTAGATATGCAATACCAGCAGTTTTTAAAAAGGTCTCAAAGAGTGGATTTTGGTTGCCAACCTTTGAATTTTCAAGGGCATTTTCTTTGCGATGATCCAAGACCACATTCCCACTGGCCAGCCCACAATCTCAATGTGAACTTCACCTTCCTAACAAACGGGAACGATACCGTACGCGATTGATCGCAGAGATATCCAGTCTGACAATTCCGGGTAAAGATCACTTAAAGCGTTATATCCTGCACAAGTTCAGGACACCTTACCTCTGGGAAGAATAACTGACACCTTGGGCCTAATTGGGAGATGTATATCCCCTGAGTTCGTATACCAGTTGCATTTCTGTTCCGGGATATTTTATTTGGGCCCTTGCAACCTCTCGTAATCAATCAATACGTTCTTCCTGCGGGGCTGCTGGATCTCGTTATAGCCGCTGAAAGACCACCTTGATGG
>Ga0209536_100013410_pt1 | contig 11823 bp, 10 predicted proteins | sample DeeMarSeWOR28_12_FD_187461 | JGI IMG/M metagenome (GOLD analysis project Ga0209536, IMG submission 187461) | Marine sediment microbial communities from White Oak River estuary, North Carolina - WOR-2-8_12 (SPAdes) (version 2) | ecosystem: Environmental > Aquatic > Marine > Intertidal zone >...
CAACCGTACAGGATAATGCTGGATACGACAAACGGTGGATTTTTCATAGCCTTCAACCAATTCAATGAAGAAACCGAAAAGACAGAGCAGACGATAGTACGCGACCTGTACTCAAAACCGGTGGAATTTCCCGATGACATCAAATTCGAGGATATTAAGATAATATCGCTTAGTACGGATTCTTCCGATGAGCAGACAGAAATAGTTTTTTTACCCAACGGCACGGCACAACTGGCTATCATTCAAATTGGTGACGGTGAAAACCATTATACGATAAATATTAATGCTGCGACAGGCAAAGCAGCGGTAAAACCTGGCACGACCGAAGATATTCAAGTCACCACTGTGGATTTGGACAAAGAATGAACACGCGGACAAGAAAAAACAATAAAGCCTTTACTCTCGTGGAGACTATTACCTCCAGTGCTATCCTTTGCGGAGCTGTGCTGACACTGGTAGCAATCTCGTCGCGTTCTCTGACTGCAACAAGAATCAACAGGCAATACGAGGTAGCGGCCTCAATAATAGACAGGCAGCTAAGTTTGCTCGACTATGTCGGCATCGATGAATTCATCGAATTAGGACAGGCAGAAGGCACGGTTGAAGATTTCGAGCCTGGATATCACTGGGCTGTTTCTACAGAATACCAAGGCATAGACAGTCTCTATCTGGTGACAATAACTGTTACCTGGGTTGAACGGAACCGCCCTTATAGCGTCTCCGTACAAACAAGGCTCAACGGTGAGAGTACATACGTTGAAACCGGTACGGAACAAGGTGCCGGCACAGAACAGGATACGGGCACAGGGCAAGAAAGTGATTAAGGGAAAAGTGATTTGAGAAAGACAGGATTTACATTGGTGGAGGCTCTCGTTGCCTCGACTATAGGCGCCTTTATTGCATTGGTGGCCGTGGGTACACTGCGGACTGTCACAACCAGCGCTGAAATAGTGGATGAAAATATCGAAGCCGCTGCCGAAGTAAGGTTTGCCTCGAATATGATCTCAAACGACCTTGTGAACCTGTATCGCGAACAAAACTTTAGAAATATGAAGTTAATCGGAGCGATTAACAAATCAGATGAAAGCAGTAGTATCCTGACCTTCTATACCGTCGGCAGAGCAAAGGCCAGGATCGACCAGCCGGAAGCGGATGTATATGAAGTGGAATATTTTCTGAAAAGAATTGAAGAAAAATCAGACTTATACCGGCGATTGTGGCCCAATCCCGACCCAAATGATGAAGACCCGGGAGGAATCTTGAGCGTTATCGCCGAGAATATTGAATTTTTTGAGGTCAGGTTTTTTGATGGTGAGGAGTGGGCAAACGAATGGCCGGAGGAGATGGAGGTCACTCCTCAATTAATGGAAGTAAATATAGTTGGTAAACAGCCAAGCCGGGGAAATCCGGCTACTGAATCTATTATGTTCAATCTGGTCAGGTCCGCGGGGACAACACTCGAAACCGTTGAAAGTGGCGGGCAAAGCTTCGGTGGACAAAACAGCGGTAATCAAGGCGGCACACAGCCTCAGATGAGTATGTAAAAGGAAAGTTAAAAGAAAAAAGAATGACTGGTAATCGTAACAAAAAAGCTCTTGTTCTTGTCGGTGTGCTGTGGATAGTAGCCGTCCTTACAGTAATCGCTACATCTGTGGGCCAAAACAGCCGGCTCGATATGAAAGTCAGCTCCGTGAGAACAGAAGAGCTTCGGTGCAAATGGGCCTGCCGGGCGGGAATAGAGACAGCCATCGGTGTATTGAACGAGGACTTGAGAGAAAGCGACAACCTGATGGATGTAACTATTACCCGTTTCCTGCGTTATCTGGTAATTCTATTCTTCATTGTGGTTACAGGCTGGCTACTTTACAGCCTCAGTTTTATCATAACCATACTAATCATAGCCACACTGATTGCCTACATTTTGGATCCTATTGCCAGCTACTTTGAGGCCAGGGGATTGTCGCGTACGACAGCAACCGTGATAATTTTTCTCCTGATCTTCCTAATAATCGGCCTGGGCAGCTGGCTTTTACTGCCGGGATTATTCAGAGAGCTGATAACTTTACAAAACACTTTATCTGCTGATGCTACCAATGATATTATAACCTCGATTGAACAGTTTCTGAAGGATAATTTTCGCTTCCTGGAAACCGAGACATTAGATTTGAGTGGAAAACTGGATGATTTACTCAGTTTCGCAGCAGAGGAACTACTCATTTTTCTCAGCAGTATCGTATCGATTCTTTCGGCGGTGGTTATTGTTCCTTTTATTGTCTTTTTCCTGCTGCGTGACGGCCGGAATATGAAAAAGACCTTTATTTCTTATGTACCGAATCGTTATTTTGAAATGACCTTAAATTTCTTACATAAGATTGATCAACAACTTGGCGGGTATTTGCGCGGCCAATTTTTTGAGGCATTTGTAGTTGGTCTATTATCCGTTATTGCCCTGTGGATTCTCGATGTTAAATATTTTACGATTATCGGCATATTTGCCGGCTTAGCCAATATGATACCCTATGTCGGACCGTTTGCCGGTGCTATTCCGGCTATAGTTGTAACCATTATTCACGACGGAAACCTGAGTATGGTGCTCTATGTGATTATGGCATTTGTGCTTATTCAGATTATCGATAATGTCGTATTACAGCCCACAGTCCTGTCCCGGTCGGTGAATTTGCATCCACTGACCATCGTACTGGCAATCCTGGTTGGCGGACAATTTTTCGGTTTGCTCGGTATGTTACTGGCTGTCCCTGCGGCAGGAATACTAAAAGTAACCGCCAGTGAATTATATAAGGGAATCCGCAAATTCAGGTTAATCTAGCTATCGCACATAACTTATTTTAAACCTGTCAGCGGGTTAGTGTGTTGTATTATCCCGATAAAATAGGGATATGAAAAAATACATTTGAACTAAAATATAAAATATTTTAAAACGCTGAGATCGCAGAGTAGGCAAAGAAAAATATTAATATTAATGCATGAAAATGATATGTCGGAGAAAGTCATTAGCTGCGATATTTATGTACATCTGGTATTTTATAATCTAAAAGAATAAAGAAAACTGTGCGGAACTGAGCCTTCTCAACACTTAAGAAGACTTGGATTATTGAACAATCATGTTGTATTTAACAATATTTTAAATAGAGACTACGATTAGTGTCTCGAGGATAAAACATGAATCAAAAAAATACCGACATTGAAGAGAAACAGGAAAAACTGAAAACCTACTTTCCGGTTCTCATTTTTATCGTTTTAATATTTTTATTCGAGGCCTTTGGCATCCAAAAATCCACCGGTCTGGCCATTTCAGTATTTGTTTCCTCATTCATATACGGAATACAGGCGGCTAAGGTACGTGAAGATTATGGCAATTTGCCGGTAATGAAGCCACTAAATCTATTCCTGGGTATCCTTAGTCTGTTATTTATATTGGTTATAGGCGTTACCTTCCTGCACTTGTTTAAGATTCTGCATATCAATATTCGCTGGTTGCTGTTTTTCGTCGTACTGTTGATCTATTTTATTGTTCTGTTCCGTGCGGTTCATACCTTGCATAGTATTAAGCAGACATTAAAAGACCATCCCAAACAAAAAAAGCCGGTCTAGATTTAAAATCAAATCATGGGTATAGCTCAGGAAATATCAATCTCACCTGTTATCAGTGAACGGATCCCCGGGCTTATACTGGGAGTCTTGGAAGCAGATCAGATCAGTGTAACGAGTAATCCATCGGAAATCGAGCCCTATTTTGCCGATTTATTTCATTTTATAAAAAATAAATTCACAACAAAGCGCCCATCAGAAGATGAAGTTGTTTCCGCAGTAAGACGGATGTACCGCCGTATCGGCTGGGAGCCAACACGTTACCGCCCCTCATCAGAGGCAATGATTCGCCGTATTTTAAAGGATAGGGGGCTTTATCATATCAATAATGCCGTAGATTTAGGTAATATTGCATCTGCCCGGTTTCATATTCCGATGGGTTTGTACGATCGGAATAAAATTAATCCTCCGGTGCTGTGTGATGTGGGTCATCCGGGTGAGTCATATCAGGGTCTGAGCATCGATCTGATTCACGCCGAAGGTAAAATGATTTTACGCGACCAGGTTGGTGTTTTCGGCAATCCTACTGCTGATTCCAAACGAACCTGTATCAGAACAACGAGTAAAAATATTGTTGCCATTTTCTTTGGCCCGCCGGAAGTCAAAAAAAATCATATTCAGGAAACATTAGACTTTCTGGAGGATTTATACCGAAGTTTTTTCAGGCAAATGCATTCAAAAATCTCAATTGTCAGCTGTTAATGAGCCACCCAATTTTTCATATGTCAGTATAGCTTTCCTTGCCATGTATCGCGGCGTTCTAATTCAGCCTGGATGCCCTGCAGCATTTCCGGATTTCTTTTATTCCAGTTTGGGGCAATCAACACATGCGGCGGGGCTTCACCAAATAAACGCTGAATAATTATATCGGGATTAAACCGCTCAAGGAAAGATACCACGATAGAAATGTACTTTTCGTAGGAAAGCAATGAAAATGGTTTTTGGGCATACTGCCGCGCCATCACTGTATCTTTGACGATATGTAACTGATGAATCTTCAGAAAATCGGTTTTTATTTTTGAAAGTACACTGGCTTCCTTCAGCCAAAATTCCTCACTCTCCCAGGGAAATCCCAGAATTATGTGTGTACAGATGTTGATTCCTTTATCTGCAGTAAGTTCAACCGCATCGAGATAAGTCTGATAGTCATGACCGCGGTTAATTTTTCGCAACGTTTCGTCGTCGATCGATTCAAGACCATATTCAACTGTAATATCGTATTCTCCGGCCAGTCTAGCCAGATATTCTATTTTTTTCTCATCAATACAGTCAGGACGTGTACCGATGGTCAGGCCGCAAACCTGAGGGTGGGATAAGGCTTCCTCGTATAACCGCTTTAGCCGGTCCAGCGCGGCATATGTATTACTATAAGGTTGAAAATAGACGATATATTTATTTGCAGCATAGCGTTTGCTTAAGAAGGCAATTCCCTGCTCTATCTGCTGAGTGATGCTTTTAGCCGCGCTGTTATACCCCGGATTAAAACTTTCATTATTGCAGTAGGTACAACCGCCCCGGGCAACCAGTCCATCACGATTCGGGCAGGTAAATCCTGCATCGACAGTTACCTTTTGGATGCGTTCACCATATTTTTTTTGCATGTATGTGGCGTAGGAGTAATAGCGGTTGCCATTAAAGTGCAAAGGGATTTTCATATTTTTGCTGATCTTCATTCCAATTTTTTTAACTGTAACCGGATAATAAAATTAAGTGCAAAATTATCAGTTGAAGTGTGCGTTGTCAAAACTAAATACTCGTCTCAATAATTTCAGCTAAAGTTTGCATCCTATGACCAGGGCATTCTATTTTTCGATAGGATGATCCCGGATATTCGGGATTAATTCTGCGAAAACATATTTATATAGTATTTTATATTATCAACTCTATCTAATGGAGATTAAAATCAATTGAATCATCTTCAAATTACAACTAAATTTAGGCTGGCAAGGAATAGCTATTTGTTAAAAATAAGATTTTCTAATGGATTATTTAGAAAAATTTTTCACGCCTAAACACATTGCGGTAATCGGAGCCTCTCGCCGGCCGGGAACATTAGGCAGAATGTTTCTCGATGCCTTGCTTGGTCTAAATTATAAAGGTATGGTTTATCCGGTCAATCCCAAAGCCAATGAAATAAATGGCATCAAATGCTACCCTGATATATCCGGTCTTCCCGAAACGCCTGATCTGGCGGTAATCCTGCTGGCCAAAGAAATGGTTTTGCCGGCAGTAAAGCAGCTCGGTAATTCCGGTATTAAAAATATAATCGTAGTTAGTGCCGGCTTTAAGGAAATCGGTGAATCAGGCGCTGACCTTGAAAAAACCCTGGTCGATTTGGTAAAGAAATTTGATATGCATATGATTGGTCCCAACAGTATGGGACTATTCAACACCCATTCTGATGTTGCCCTGAATGCGACATTCTCACCGACACCTCCTCAGGCCGGACATGTCGGATTTATATCCCAAAGCGGGGCGCTGGGGGTGGCGGTTCTGGAGCTGGCCAAAGAAATGGATCTGGGATTTTCACTATTCGTCAGTACCGGAAACAAAGCGGATATTGGCGATACAGACGTTCTGGAATACTTTGGCCGCGAGGCGAATACACATTGCATCATTTTATATCAGGAAGCCGTAGATCATCCCGACCGGTTTCGTCAGGTAGTACAGAAGACGGTCAAGAACAAACCTGTAATTTGCCTTAAGGCCGGCCGAACAGAAAGTGGTATGCGTGCAGCTTCGTCGCATACCGGTTCGCTTGCCTCAAGTGATGAAATAACCGATGCCTTCTTAAAACAATGTGGTGTTATCAGATGTCAGACTCTTGAGGAGCTGCTTTGCTCGGCACAGGCATTTACTTCACTGCCCTTGCCGGCAGATAACCGGGTTGCGGTTGTGACCAATGCCGGTGGACCGGGCATTTTGGCCAGTGATGCCCTGGAAAGAAGCGGCCTAAAATTGATCAGCCTGTCCGAACCGACAATAGACCGGCTTAAAGCGGTACTTCCTCCCGAAGCCGGTTTCAAGAATCCGGTTGATATGATTGCCAGTGCCACACATGATACCTATCGCAACGTCTGTGAAATACTTGTTGATGACGATACAATTGATATATTGTTCATCATTATCGTAAAGCCTCCGGTTGATACCACACCACTGGCAATTATCAAAGAAATGGCACCATTGATTCAAAAAAGCGGTAAACCATTTTTATTTACGGTAATGGCTGATCAGGATCAAGCGGTCGGAATTGAATATTTCCGTAAATTAAATATTCCGGTGTACAAATATCCGGAGACGGCAGCCCGGGTATTAGGCAATATATTGCGCTACACGCAGATAAAACGAACGGAATTCAAATCATCAGTTATAGAGCAGCACAGAATTGTATCTGCCGCAGGTCAAACGCGTCAGGCAACGATAACGGAAATAATTAAATTGTTTGATGACTATAATATCACCTATGCCCCTTTTGCTTTAACGGAATCTTACGAAACTTCACGATCCTTTTTCACCGGGAATCACCCGGTGGCGGTTAAGATTGCCAATCAGGATATTATCCATAAATCTGATCTGGGACTGGTAAAAACAGGAATAAAAACCATAGAAGAACTGGCGGACGCCTTTAATGAAATTGAAGAAGCCGCAACCGGAAATCTCCCGGTTGGATCCAAACCGGATTTCCTGGTGCAAAAGATGATACCGATTGGTCTTGAATTTATTCTCGGGGCAAAATGGGACATCAATTATGGACATATAATTATGTTCGGAATCGGGGGAACATTTGTTGAAATATACCGGGATATTGTTTTCCGGGTATTGCCTGTTTCCCTGGATATGGCAACTGAAATGATAAATGAAATTAAAGCTCAAAAACTGCTTGATGGCTTCCGGGGCGTACCTGAAATTAACCGCCGGGATCTGGCAAAGATGATTGTTGCTTTCGGACACCTGATCCAGGACAATCCGCAGATAACAGAAATGGATATAAATCCTTTGATTTGGCCGGCAGAGGGCGGGCAATTTTGGGCTGTTGATACCCGTGCGACTTTCTCAGTATAGAATCTGATTACCGGAAACGACATTAATGCTGATTAAAATTATTACCTTTTACCTCGTCATTGTTATTGGTTCATCGGCCCAGAAATATTTATGGCCTACCGATGCCAGCACCTACCTTTCTTCCAGCTTTTGTGAATTCCGTGAAGGTCATTACCATTCTGCCATAGATATAAAAACCTGGCTGCAGGAAGGTTATAAATGTTATGCTGTTGCCGATGGTAAAATAGAGCTAATCAGAGTATCACCATTTGGCTATGGCAAAGTACTTTATCTGCGCTTAAACGATGGTAATATAGCTGTTTATGCCCATTTAAAACGCTTTTCACATAAAGTAGAAAAGATGGTCAGGGCACAGCAATTAAAAAACGAACAATACCGGCTGAACTGGTACCCGAAAAATTTATATGCCAAAAAAGGCGATATTATTGCTTACACCGGCCGCACCGGTATCGGTGTACCACATCTGCATTTTGAAATCCGTAATAACGCCGGAAATCCCGTTAATCCGCTTAAGTATTATTCTCAGGTTAAAGATCGGCTGCGGCCAAAACTGCAGTCACTCATGGTGGTTCCCCTGGATGCTCAGGCGCGGATAAATTCGCAAAACACGGTTCAGGTATTTCCTTTGACCTACATCCGTGACGGTGTGTATATTATCAAAAAGGCAATAAAAATATCGGGGCGTGTGGGATTAGCCATCAGGGGCTTCGATCAGGCTGATGATGTATCTAACAAATATGGTTTTTATCAAAGCAGCCTGACTGTCGATGGTGAAGATATCTTTAAAATAACCTATGATGAACTTTTCTTCAAAACAACATCGCACATCTATAGTGAAATACATTATCCTCATTGGGTATTAAATAATGAAGTCTATAACAAGTTATATATTGAACCTTACAATCCTTCAAAATTTTATACCCGCTACCCGGACCAGGATGGTTCAATAACCGTTGGTGATAAATCCCGGCAGTTTGAGATAAGTATAAAAGATTTTTGGGGTAATCAAAGTACGGTCAGAGGGGAATTACAGGCCGACTACGCAATCCCGGTCAACATTTCCGGATACACAGCAGACAGCACTAGTGTTTATATTCAACTTACATCGGGTCCAATCCGGGATTTAGCTCTGTATTCCGCTAAAGAAGCGGGCAGGTTGCAGACTATCAACCGATTTGAAATTATCGATGGTAAAATCAGCAATCCCGACCAGGGGATATTGCTTAAGGCCGATCTTGCCGACTCATATCATGACCGGTTAGTTATCAGAATGGTCTCTCAGGAGAATGAGACGATTGAAAAGCAATTATATTTTCCTGTAGATATAAATCCGGATCCTGAAATTGTTTATACCGGTAATCGTATATTAGTTATCTTCGATCAATCCATCCCTACCGGTTTATTAGTGATATCATCTGAACCAGACGTCACGATTGCAGCTGAATTAACAAGTGATGGTAAAACCCGGTTCATCATTCCGGATCCGTTTTTCAACAGTCAAAAGGTCCTTGTACATCTGGTAAATAAACAGGACACATTGTGGCAGTATCAGTTTGACTGCAGATTAATCAAAGCAAAAAACACCCAGAAAATCGCCTGGTACGATTCTGCATTTGCTCTAACGCCGGATCACCATACCTTTTTAGAATCTTTCCTGGTGGAAGCCAGGGCGGAAGCCTCCGATTCCATATCTGCCGTTTTACCGGTAGCCAGTAGAATATTCAGCTTACACCCCGCAACTATCCCGGTTTTTCAAAACGCTGATATAGAAATTGTAGCGGATTCTTTACCGGTTTGGGGAAAATGGGCTTTATTCAAGACCAATGGTACAGATAAACTGAGCTATATCGGCGGCCGAATTGATCCCGTTCGTTTAAGTATCTCGGCCAATACCGACCCGTTTGGTAATTTTGTAATTGCCTGTGATACCATCCCGCCAGAATTACTTGTTGAAAGTCCGGTGGCGGGACAAGTTTATCGCAGAAATCCCAGAATCAAATTTCTGGCCAGCGACAGACATTCTGGTATTGGAAGTGAAGAGAATATTTCACTCCAGATTGACGGCCGGTTTGTCTTACCTGAATGGGATCCCGAGGATGATCTGGTTGAGGCTACTATAGACACGGCGCTCAATCAGGGGAATCATACCCTCACGATTTCGGTTAAAGATCAGAGTGGAAACATTATGCGTCAGGCTATTTATTTTACGATCAATTAAGTATTTCAATACCGGTATATATCAATTGTAATCAGACCGAGATTTAGTTATATTTTATTCAGATATATTGAGTGCGCCATGAATCTCTCCCAAAATATACGACTCCCGGCCGTTGCGGGCTTATTTTATCCCGGTAAAAAAAACGATCTGGATCGTGAAATTGCCATATTTCTTGAAAATGCACCGGAACTTAATATCTCCGGCCCTATCCGCGGTCTGGTTGTTCCGCATGCCGGTTATATGTACTCTGGTGGTGTAGCTGCGCGTGCGTATCGCCAGCTGTTGGACTCGGATATCGAAATCGCTGTTGTTATTTCACCGAGTCATCGTGAATATTTTACCGAAGTCTCGGTTTTCAACGGATCGGGCTATGCCACTCCGTTGGGTACGATTCCGGTCGCCAGAGAATTAGCTCAAAGTTTAGCTGACACAAATCCTCAGATTATCATCTCAGAAAAGGGGCATCGCTTCGATGAACATGCCCTCGAAGTACAATTACCGTTTTTGCAGAAGGTACTTGACGAATTCGAACTTTTACCGATCGTAATGGGTGAACACAGTTATGACAACATCCAGACGCTTGCTGAAGGATTAAGCACCGTCTTACGTGATAAAAAGGCTATTATCATCGCCTCCTCAGATCTTTCGCATTTTTATTCCGCATCAAAAGCACAATTGCTCGATAAAGTTGTCGCTGACCATATCGCAGATTTTGATCAGGATGCTTTATTTCATGACCTGCAATCCGGTCAGTGCGAAATGTGCGGTGGTGGTCCGGTTGTCGCCGTTATGAAAACCAGTAAATTGGTGGGTGCTAAAAATTCAAAAGTCATAATGTACCGCCATTCTGGTGACGTCACCGGAGATAATTCGGAAGTTGTAGGATATTTATCGGCCTTATTTTACGATTAATCTTTTTAACCGGATATGGGTCACTATGCCGGAAGCATATCTTTTGACTTCAGAAGAAAAACGGTTTTTACTTACTTTAGCTAGAAATACAATTAAATCTTCACTTGTAAATAAAAAAATTGATGATCCCGCTTTTTTTTCCGACACTCTGAGCAATAAACATGGTGTGTTTGTCACGCTTAACCTGGGTAACCGATTACGCGGTTGTATTGGTTATATCGAGGGTGTAGTTGCCCTGCAACAGGCTGTGAAAGAGATGGCATTATCAGCCGCTTTCAATGATCCGCGGTTTCCGGCCCTGACAATTGAAGAGCTTCCTGATGTGGAGATAGAAATTTCTGTCCTTTCACCATTGCACAAAATAAGCACCATTTCCGAAATCATGGTCGGCGAGCACGGAATAGTCATAGAACATGGTATTAATAAAGGACTTTTACTACCCCAGGTAGCTGTCGAATACGGCTGGGACCGGGAAAGTTTTTTAGCGCACACATGCCAAAAAGCGGGCCTGACGCCTGATGCATGGCGTGATTCGGCGGCAACCATTCATATTTTTTCGGCTGAAATCTTCTCAGAAAGCGAACTAATCGTCAGCTAAAACTACAAATCCTTTTTTTTCATAACCAGATTTTCATAGCCTAATGCCGTAGCAATGGTTATGATAGTGCCGATAGCGACAAACCAGGTCCAGTGCACCAGCGCATCGCTTCCGGCCAGCCGTGGTATAATAATAATTACCAACATACCTAAAATACCTAAAGTAAAACCGAACAAAGCGCTGTTTTGGGTGACCGATTTAAAAAACAAACCAAGCAGGAAAGTTCCAAGTAGTCCTCCATAGGTAATTGAGGCTATACCCAAAGCAATCTCCACCACTGATTGTTGCACTTGAATAAACAAAAAGGCTACACAGGTCAGGATACCAGCCCAGATCAATGTAAAAATCCGCGATAACTGCAACTCGTTTTTTATCCATTCCTTTTTACCAAAAAGCGGCTTATAAAGATCGAGCATTGCTGATG
>Ga0209536_100013411_pt1 | contig 11823 bp, 8 predicted proteins | sample DeeMarSeWOR28_12_FD_187461 | JGI IMG/M metagenome (GOLD analysis project Ga0209536, IMG submission 187461) | Marine sediment microbial communities from White Oak River estuary, North Carolina - WOR-2-8_12 (SPAdes) (version 2) | ecosystem: Environmental > Aquatic > Marine > Intertidal zone >...
TCTCCGCCAAACAAAACTTTATTTGTTGTTACGTCTGACATAATTAATTCCCTTATAATTTTTTTTGTTTAATTCAATACTTCAAAAATTCCGGCTACACCCTGCCCGCCGCCAACGCAGGCTGTGACCATTCCATATTTTTTATTTCGTCTTTTTAGTTCATTAAGAATTTGTACAGTTAATTTTGCACCGGTACATCCTAATGGATGTCCTAATGCTACAGCACCACCATTAACATTTACGATTTCTTCGTTTAATTTTAGTTCACGTATAACAGTTAAAGATTGAACAGCGAATGCTTCATTCAATTCGATCAATTCGATATCGTTTAACTTCACCCCGGCTTTTTTTAATGCTTTAGGAACGGCAGCAACAGGACCAACGCCCATTATTCTAGGATCAACACCAGCCACAGTATAAGTAATCAATCTTGCGATTGGTTTTAAATTTAGTTCTTTCACCATTTCTTCTGACATTAAAAGCACAAATGCCGCTCCATCGGAAGTTTGTGATGAGTTGCCTGCTGTAACTGTTCCTTTATCAGCAAAAACCGGTTTTAATTTTGCCAACGCTTCTAATGTTGTATCGGCTCTTGGTCCCTCATCTGTATTAACAATAAATTTTTTGGTTTTCTTTTTATTATCCTCTACATAAACATGCTCTACTTCTATTGGAACAATCTGATCTTTGAAGTAACCATTTTTTATTGCGTTAACAGCTTTTTGATGTGAATTAAATGAAAAAAGATCCTGATCTTCACGGCTAATTTTAAAATCTTTTGCAAGTTCTTCAGCAGTTAATCCCATCCCCAAATAATAATTGGGATTATTTTTTGCGATCATATAATTAGGAGCTAGTTTCCATCCTGTCATTGGTACAAGAGACATTGACTCAACTCCTCCTGCAATAATACAATCCATCATGCCAGTTTGAATCCTTGAAACTGCGGTTGCAATTGTTTCTATTCCTGATCCACAAAACCTGTTAACCGTTGAACCAGGAGATTCAATTGGAAGAGACAAAAGTGAAATCATTCTTCCCACTTGAAGTCCTTGTTCTGCTTCAGGAAAAGCGTTACCAACAATTACATCATCAATACGATGAGGATCAAGTTCGGGAACAGATTTCATCAAGTGTTTAATTACTTCTGCGCCTAAATCGTCCGGTCGGTAAAAACGAAACCCACCTTTTTTTGCTTTACCAACAGCAGAACGAAAAGCGGCGACAATATATGCTTCTCTCATAATAATTCTTCTTGTTTAATTTTAAAATTCATTACTTATTAATTTCTTAAAGGCTTACCGGTTGATAAGATGCTTTGGATTCTTTCCATAGTTTTCTTTTCAGCAATTAAACTTAAAAAGGCTTCTCGTTCTAAATCCAGTAAATATTGTTCTGAAACCAAAGTACCTTCAGAAAGATCTCCTCCGCACATTATGTATGCAAGCTTTTCTACAATTTTCTTATCGTGGTCGGTTATATAATTTCCTAATCTGAACGAGTGAATGCCCAATAACAGCGTTGAAAGTACAGTGCGACCTAAAACTTTAATATCAGTTCTTGGAATCGGTTTAGTATAACCTCTGTCAGCCATCACTATTGCATATTTCTTAGCTTCAGCAATAACTCGATTTGGATTAACTGAATAAGAGTCGAGTCCCCTTCTAAATATTCCCATATCAAATGCTTCTTCTGCAGAAGTGGCAACTTTTGCAGTAGCAATGTTCATAAATCTTTTTTGAAGTTCCGGTAGTTCAATTCCTCCTTCAACATATGAATCAGAAGCACGCAAAGTCATTTCCTTTGTTCCGCCTCCTGCGGGAATAATTCCTACACCAACTTCAACTAACCCAATATAAGTTTCAGCAGATGCATTAACTTTATCAGCATGCAAACAGATTTCACAACCTCCGGCAAGCGCTAATGAATGTGGTGCAACAACAACCGGAATGTTAGAATAACGGACATGCATTGTTGTGTTTTGAAATTGACGAACAGCAACATCTATTTCGTCAAATTCCTGTTCTGTAGCAAGCATCAACATCATTACTAAATTTGCACCTGCAGAAAAATGCTGTCCGTTATTTCCTATCACCATTCCTTTAAAATCTTTTTCAGTAATTTCTATTGATTTGTTTACAGCTTCCAAAATTTCCGAACCGATTGAATTCATTTTTGTTTGAAACTCAAGATTAACAATTCCATCTCCAATATCGTGCAGCGTTGCACCGGAATTTTGCCAAACAGGTGTGCTATCTCTGTAATTGTCAAGAATAATAAAATCACCCTTGCCTGGAATTTCTTTATAGGATTTAGAAAGTCTATCGTAATACTTTTTCTTACCATTCTCAGATTTATAGAATGTTGTAAATCCGCCTTCCAGCATTATTAAAATCCAATCAGCGGGTTTAAAATTTTCAGCTGTCATCTGCTCAACAGTTTTCTTTACACCCAAAGCATCCCAAACCTCAAACGGTCCGAGTTCCCAACCAAAACCTGCACGCATTGCATCATCAATTTTATAAAGTTCATCAGAAATTTCAGGGATTCTATTCGAAGCATATTGAAAAACGTAAAAATTGAGTTTACGTAAAAATTCAGCTGCATTATCTTTGCCGCTGTTCAATGCTTCTAATCTATCTTTCAAATTATCAATTGGCTTTGCAACGGTAACAGAAGCCATCTTTGATTTAGTACTTGGCTTGTAATCAAAAGTGGCAGGATCAAGTTCAAGTATTACTCTTTCCCCTTTTTCATCTTTCGACTTTTTATAAAAGCCCTGCTTGGTCTTATCACCCAACCAATTTTTCTCGACTAGTTTGTTCACATAATCAGGGATTGCAAAAAGTTCTCTTGCTTCATCCTTTGGACAATCTTTGTAAATGTTGTTTGCAACTTTAACAAGAGTATCAATTCCAACAACATCTGCAGTTCTGAAAGTTGCAGATTTTGGTTTTCCTGTTAATGGTCCGGTTAAAGTATCGATTTCTTTAATACTCAATCCTAATTCATCTTTTAATTTGAAAACTGCCATAATGCTGAAAACACCGATACGATTAGCGATAAAAGCCGGTGTATCTTTGCAAAGCACGGGAGTTTTGCCAAGATACAAATCACCATACCACATTAAGAAATCAATTACATCTTTACTTGTTTTAGGAGTTGGTATAATTTCTAATAGCTGCAGATATCGTGGCGGATTAAAGAAGTGAGCTCCGAAAAAGTGCTGCTGAAAGTCTTCACTTCTTCCTTCGATCATTAAATGAATTGGAATGCCGGATGTGTTTGTAGTAATGAGTGTACCGGGTTTTCGAAACTTTTCTACATTATCAAAAACTTTCTTTTTGATATCCAGATTTTCTATAACAGCTTCAATTATCCAATCAGCATCTGAAAGCCAATTCATATTGTCTTCAAAATTTCCGGTTGTAATTCTTGAAGCAAAATCTCTTCGATAAATTGGTGATGGCTTTGCTTTAAGAACATTTTGTAGATTTTCATTTGCGATTCTGTTTCGAACCGCCGGGTCCTGCAAAGAAAGACCTTTTTTCTTTTCGGTATCGTTTAATTCTTTCGGTACTATGTCCAGCAAAAAAACTTTGCATCCAATGTTTGCAAAATGAGCTGCAATCCGAGAGCCCATTACACCGGAACCAAGTACAGCAACTTCATTAATTTTTCTTTTCATGATACTTTTTTCTAATTTGTATTTGATAGTTCTGAATAAATTTTTTCAATCAAATTTTCATATTTCTTCTTTATAGCTTTTCTTTTTAGTTTTAATGTTGGAGTCAGTTCACCTGTCTCAATTGTCCAATCTTCTTCAACAAGTTCAAACTTTTTCACCTGTTCGATATGACTAAAACGCTTGTTATAATGCTCGATTTCTTTCCATATCCTTTCCTTAACAGCTTCATTAAGAGTTGTCCCTTTTTCCAAATAATCTTTAACACTTTTCTTTTCGCACCATTTTTTAATAAAGTCAAATTCAGGAATAATAAGCGCAGCACAGAATTTTCGGTTTTCACCAATCACCATAATATTTCTTATGAAAATTGATTCTTTCATTTTATTTTCAATCGGTAAGGGTGCAATAAACTTACCGCCGGATGTTTTAAATACTTCTTTTAATCTGTCTGTAATTTTTAAATACTTATTATCAATCATAACTCCTATATCGCCGGTATGAAACCAACCATCCTCATCAATTGCAGCATTAGTGGCTTCAGGTTTGTTGTAATATCCCAACATTACATTAGGACCTTTTGTCAAAATCTCACCTGTATCAGCAATTTTTATTTCTACATCCGGAATTGGTATACCGACAGTCCCGATGTAAAAGTCCTCGAAGTGATTGCACGTAATTACCGGAGATGTTTCGGTTAAGCCGTATCCTTCAATCACATTTACTCCTGCTGCAGTAAAAATTCTTCCTAATCTTGGTTGCAAAGCGGCTGCTCCACTAATAATTCCTTTCACTTCTCCTCCAAGAGCCTCTAACCATTTTGAAAAAACAATTTTTCGCGCTACCCGAAGTCTGACATTATAAAAGAAATTTGTTTTACCTTTTGGATGATACTGATTAGCCAACCTGACTGCCCATCCAAATATGGCTTGTTTTGGCTGTTTAAGTTCTCTGCCTACCTCCATTATTTTATCAAATATTTTTTCCAGTAACCTGGGAACAGTGGTAAAATAATTTGGTTTTATTTCTTTAAGATTGTCACCAACTTTTTCGATACTCTCCGCATAATAAATTCCACAGCCAAGTCTCATATAAAAATAAATTGCTGTACGCTCGAAGATATGACAAATAGGTAAAAAGCTGATGATACGGTGAGTTTTATTCATTGGCATAATTTTACATAATGAATTAACATTACTTAATATATTATTGTGTGAAAGCATCACTCCCTTTGGAGTACCGGTTGTCCCAGATGTATAAATTATTGTTGCAAGATCGTTTGATTTAACATTGTCCTTTATTTGATTTAATTTGTTGTTTAGCGTTTCATCAGATAAATCCAGAATTTCTTTCCAATGTTTTTTACCTTCCAATTTATCGAACGTGTATATATCAATTAGTGAACTTACCTTCGATTTAATAGAACTTATTTTATTATATAAATCCTCATTGGAAACAAATGTATATTTAACTTCAGCATCGTTTAGAATGTATTCATACTCTGATAGACTTATATTCGGATATACAGGAACATCAACACAACCTAATTGCAAAATTCCCAGATCAACAAAATTCCATTCGGTTCGATTCGGTGAAATTATAGCTAACTTATCTCCTGGATTTACCCCTAGTTTCAGTAAACCTAAACTAAACTTATTGATTGTTGACCGAACCTCTTCAGTACTATAACTAATCCACTTACCATCCTTTTTATCAGATATGCAATCGTTACGACGATAATTATTTAACTGAAAAGTAATTGTATCAAAAAGTCTTTTTGGCTCACTCATTGATAACCTCGATGTTTGTTGTTTGATGAATGGCAAGTAAGATTTTTTTCCTTTTTTAATATAAGTCTAAAGGTAGTGTTAAACAAGCGAAATTTCGCTTATAATGAAAATTTGCTAATAATTGCTAAAGATTTCATATATTAGTGTAATCGAAAGAAATAAAGTGGAAAATAAAAAAAGCTACATAAAGCTAATATTAGGTCTAAAATTGAAGCAGCTTCGTCTGGAAAAGCAGCTCTCATTAAATGAACTTGCAGAAAAAAGTTCACTTTCGGTTTCTTACATTAATGAAATTGAAAAGGGTAAGAAATATCCTAAAGCGGAAAAGATTGCCCAGTTAGCGCAAGCCTTGGGTGTAAACTACGATAATCTGGTTTCACTCAAGCTATCTAAGAATCTGACACCCATTGCTGAATTAATAGATTCAAATATTCTTGAGATGCTGCCGCTCGATCATTATGGAATTGATCTAAACAAATTCATTTCTTTAATGTCTGATGCTTCCTATCAATTAAGTGCCTTAGTTTCAACTATAATTGACCTGGCACGCAATACAGAAATGAGTCAAAATAATTTTAGTCGAACGGCATTAAGGATCTATAAAGAAATTAATGAAAACTATTTAGAAGATGTTGAAAGTGCAGTAAATAAATTTGTTGGAGAATTCAATATAGATGCTAATAGTCACTTAAGCTATGAATCAGTAAGTAATATTTTGATAAATCGATATAATTATTATCTAGATGAAATCAGGTTTAAAGACTTTGCCGAGCTTAAAGAACTACGTGGTGTAATGAAACCCGGGAAACAACCGACTTTATTTCTGAATCCTAGCCTCTCTAATGCCCAGAAATTATTTATTGCCGGTAAGGAGCTTGCATACAATTACTTGGTCATCAAAAATAGAAGCTATATTCATTCTAGTTTAAAGCTAAACACTTTTGACCACCTTCTTAATAATTACATATCTGCATATTTTTCGACTGCTTTATTATTAAATAGAAATTTATTTATAAAAGATATTGATGATTTTTTAACTCAGAAAAAATGGGACGAAAAATTTATAATTAATTTGATTAATAAATATGACGCGACTCCTGAAATGTTTTTTCAGAGATTAGCTAATCTTTCCGGAAAAGTATGGGGATTAAAAAGATATATTTTCCTTAGGTTTAATACTAACGGAGGAACAAACCGATATGAGCTTACAAAAGAAGTACGATTAAATATAAATCAAAATCCCGGTGGTTATCAAACCAGCGAGCATTATTGCCGTCGCTGGATTTCAATCGAACTATTGAAAAATATTAAAGAAGAGATAAATCGAAATGATAGTGGCAGCAATATGAAAATCGGAATTATCCATTCCAAGTTTCATGAAACTGATGATGAGTACCTATCATTTTCCATAGCTCAACAAAATATTTTAGATGAAAATACTTTTACCAGCGTTACACTTGGTTTATATATGGATGATCAACTGAAGAGTAAAATTAAATTCTGGAATGATTCAAACATTCCTTTCCGAATTGTGAATAACACCTGCGAAACGTGTAATCTATCCGACTGTGCAGAGAGGGTTTCCGAACCAACGACTTTACGAAGAATTCAAAAATCCTTAAGCATAGAAAATGCAATTAAAAAACTTTAATCGATTTTAAATGGTTATTCCTTCAAACTCCGAAATAATTTTTTTCGCTTTTTCAGGAATTTGCATTGTCGTACGAGATACATAATCATAATAAACTAGCTTTGTAACTGAAGTAGCTGCTTTTATTAATCCGGAATCTTTTCTTATTACTATAATATGTTCAACATTAACACTTTTATGTCCTATTTCCGAAATACGTGTAAACACTTCAATATCATCTCCCAAGACTACCGGACGAAGATAATCGATTTCAATCTTGGCAACAACAGCTTCAAAATCCAATCTTTCTTTGTTACGATGGAAAAGAGTGTTAAAATAATCAATGCGTGCTTCTTCAAGATAGGTAAGATATGCAGCATTATTAACATGGCGCATTGCATCTAAATCAGCAAATCTCACCTTGATTTCCAATTTATGTTTATAATTTGAAAAATCATTCATAATAAACCTTAAAGATTTTAAATTTAAATATCTTAACACATAAAATTAAACTAATTATATGATTGGTTAGTAGTTTATTTTACACTTTTAAATCAGGTTTCCATTATATTTATAAGAAATTACTAATTCATACTTTGAAAATTTTTAATGCCGCATAAAAACTGTTTAATCATTGCACATCGGGGTGAATCTTATGATGCACCGGAAAATACTTACGCTTCTATAAATATAGCTTGGGAGAGAAATGACGATGCCGTTGAAATAGATGTCCGTTTGACAAAAGATGAGAAGATTGTAGTTATTCATGATAAAACAACATTAAGAACCGGAGGAACATTTAAAAAAATATCTGCCAGTGATTATTCTGAACTGGTAAAGGTCGACGTAGGCAAGTACAAGGGAAAAAGATGGAAAAATGAAAAGATTCCTTTGCTCGGTAAAGTTCTTGAAACTATGCCTAAACATAAATATCTATTTGTCGAAATAAAAAGCAGCGCAACAATTATTAAACCGTTACAGAAATTAATTGCTCAGAAAAAGGTTAAATCCAGCCAAATTAAGTTTATCGGATTTGATATCGATATAATGAAATCGTTAAAACAAATCCTTCCCGAATTCGGATCATACTGGATAATCCAGGGTAAAGATTATAAAAAGAGAATCGATCTTGAAAAAACGATCAGGAAGTGCAAGTCTGCCGGACTAAATGGATTAGATGTAGAAGAAAAAAATTATTTAAGCAGAGAGGTAATTCAAACGGTAAAAAATTCCGGGTTAAGAATTTACACCTGGACTGTTGACGATGAGGTCAGAGCAAAACAATTATTTAATCATGGTATAGATGGAATTACCACAAACAAAGCTTACTGGATTAAAAACAAAATTAAAGAAGCAAAGATTTTTTAAGTTTACGCAATGGAAAAAATAATTCTTGGTATTCATGGGCTTGGAAATAAACCACCAAAAGATTTGTTAGAGAAATGGTGGCGTCTGGCAATTGGAGAAGGATTGAAAAAGATAAGACGTTCCGGCCATGAGTTTAAGTTTGAACTCATCTATTGGGCTGATTTATTGCATCCGGCTCCTTTAGATCCCGAGGAGATAGACGAAGAGAGCGAATTGTATATAAAAGAAAGATACATACCTTCCGTGCAAAGTGGACAGAAAATTAAAAACGGTTTCAAAGAAGATTTCATTAACTTCTTCAATAAACAACGGGATAAAATTCTATTCAATGAATCAATACATTCAAATTTTCCTTCATTCACAGATTTTATTATCAAACATTTTTTTAAGGACTTAAATATCTATTTTACCCAGCAATGCGTTCATGAGAATAAGTCTGAATATCTTGCCAAAGATATTATTCGTAAAAGAATTACAGACACACTAAAAAAATATAAACAGAAGGAAATATTATTAATTGCTCACTCAATGGGAACCATTGTTTCATATGATGTTCTAATACATTCAGAAAATGAAATCAACATAGATACGCTCGTAACAATTGGTTCTCCATTAGGCGTTCCTTTTATATTCAATAAATTAAAAGATGATATAAGCAGTGATAATGAGGATAACAAAAATTTAAGGACTCCTGATTGTATATTGACTAAATGGACAAACCTCGCAGACCTTGAAGATAAAGTAGCCCAAAGTGCTGATTTGAATAAATTATTTAGAATGAATTCACATAATGTTGCCCCAATTATGGAGCTAGTTCAAAATGACTATGAAAGTAAAGGTATAGAAAATCCGCATAAATCATATGGATACCTGAGAACTCCTGAACTGGCACATATAATTGATGAATTCTTAAGCCGCGAAAGAAACAGATTTGCTATCTGGTTATCCAGAAAGTTTAAGCTGTTAAAGATTTGGTTAAAGGGACCTTAATAACATTGCGATCTTTGCATTAAAATTTTTTAGCGTAGTTTGGATGAAACTTTTAATGTTGTAGCTTTCTTTTCATTTATATGCTTTCCCTGAAGTTAATTCACGAAAAGAGTGCAGAGAATAATTTTCAAAGTTCGTAGATACAAATTTCATAGCTAAATAATACGATCAATTGTTACCAAGAGAAAAAATATTGGATAGATTATCAAAGAAATCTGCGAAGTGGGATTTTATAATAATAGGCGGTGGAGCCACAGGGGTTGGTGTTGCAATCGATGCTGAGTCACGGGGTTTGAAAACTCTCCTTCTGGAACAACATGATTTTGGGAAAGGAACTTCGAGCAGAAGCACAAAGCTAATTCATGGCGGAGTTCGTTATCTGCAGCAGGGAAATATCTCATTGGTTTTAGAAGCATTAAAGGAACGAGGATTACTTTGCCAGAACGCTCCGCATCTGGTTCATAACATTGCATTTGTTGTTCCTACTTACGATTGGTGGGAAGGAACTTTTTATGGTGTTGGCTTGAAACTGTATGATATGTTAGCCGGCAAATATGGATTTGGTGATTCAAAATCACTTTCCATCGAAGAAACACTTGAACGGATCCCCACATTGGAAACTAATGGACTAAGAGGCGGAGTTATTTATTATGACGGTCAGTTCGATGATTCTCGCTTACTCATTAATATGGTTCAAACTGCCGATGAACTTGGTGCCGATTTAATTAACTATATGAAGGTAACTTCGCTGATAAAGGAAAACAAAATAATTACAGGCGTAACTGCATTCGATACAGAAACCGGGAAAGAATTTGATCTTAAAGCAAAAGCCGTAATTAATGCAACTGGTGTCTTTTCAGATTCAATAAGAAAAATGGACGATAATAATGTAAAACCAATAATTACACCAAGCCGCGGAACACATATTGTCTTGGATAAATCTTTTCTTCCCGGTGATAATGCAATTATGATTCCTCATACTTCCGATGGAAGAATTCTTTTTGCTATTCCCTGGCATAACAAAGTAATAATCGGAACAACGGATATTGAAGTAAATAATCCAGTGCTTGAACCAGTTGCAGCAGAAGATGAAATCGATTTTCTGCTAACTACAGCTTCAAAGTATCTTGTTAAAGATCCTTCAAAGAAAGATATATTAAGTGTTTTTTCGGGTCTGCGTCCGCTTGTTACTTCCGGTGATGAGAAAAACAGCGCTGCAATTTCCAGAGAGCATACGGTTTCCATTTCGAGCAGTGGATTGATAACGATTGCCGGTGGTAAGTGGACAACTTACCGTAAGATGGCAGAAGACACAGTAGATCAGGCACTAATTGTTGCACAGTTCGATAATAAACCGTCAGTGACCAAAGACTTACATCTTCACGGTTATATCAGGGGTAAGATTGAAGAAAATGATTTTTCAGTTTATGGTTCAGATGCTGATAGTGTAAATAGAATATGTGATGAAATGGCGCTAAACAATTTACTTCATCCAAAATTCAATATAAAAGAGGGAGAAGTTATTTGGTCTGCACGAAATGAATTCGCAAGAACCGTCGAAGATTTTTTAGCGCGTCGAACCAGAGCTTTATTTTTAGATGCTGAAGCATCAATTAATATGGCACCGAAAGTTGCAGAACTAATGGCAAGAGAAATGAATAAAAACAGTGCTTGGATAAAAGAACAGATACATACGTTTAATGAGGTTGCAAAATGTTATTTGTTTAAGTGATTGCTAAATTGTTTTATTATTATATTATTGAAATAATTTTAGATACAAAACAATTAAGCAATAAAACAATTTAAAGATCAAAGATTAAATAAACACCTCAGTAAGAATATTTGCAGCGTTTTCAATATCCTCATCATTCACATCAAGATGAGTTACAGCACGAATTGAATCAATAGTTCCAGGAGTAAGAATTAAACCTTTTTCTTTGCATCTTTTTATTCCTTCAGCAGGTGACATATTTAATGGTTTGAATAAAAGTATGCTCGTCTGCACGGCTTTCATATTTATTTCAAGATTACTATTTGCATTAATTCTATCAGCCAGTCTCTTTGCCCTGATGTGATCTTCTTTCAATCTTTCCCTGTTGTGCTTAACTGCATAGAGCGCTGCAGCAGCGAGTATTCCAACTTGTCGCATTCCTCCACCCCAGGCTTTTCTTACACGATAGGCCTCTTTGATAAATTCTTTTGAGCCAGCAATTGCTGAACCAACTGGTGCGCCTAGTCCTTTCGAGAAACAACAGGAAACAGTATTAAAGTGTTGAGCATAATCTTTGGGAGACAATCCGGTTTCGACACATGCATTCCAGATCCCAGCACCATCAAGATGCCAAAAAAGATTGTGTTTC
>Ga0209536_100013412_pt1 | contig 11822 bp, 9 predicted proteins | sample DeeMarSeWOR28_12_FD_187461 | JGI IMG/M metagenome (GOLD analysis project Ga0209536, IMG submission 187461) | Marine sediment microbial communities from White Oak River estuary, North Carolina - WOR-2-8_12 (SPAdes) (version 2) | ecosystem: Environmental > Aquatic > Marine > Intertidal zone >...
CACAAAAGTGCCATTGGTACTACCCATGTCTTGGAGCTCGAAGCCATCTGGCGTCTGAGTCAACTTAGCATGATGGCGCGAGATCTCCGGATCTTCGATGACGATATCGGAGATAGGATCACGCCCAATGGTAAGGACATCTAATTCCAGGAGAAAAATCTGACCCGGCCGCGGGCCTTTGCGGACAACTAATTGGTACACTTCGTTAGCCACTTTTTCTAATCCTTTGCTCGCACATATTGATGAGAGGATTCAAACGGCACGGCGGATAATAAACTTGCCCACCAACCCAACAAAGGCATTTTACACTATTTACTGCTCTGCACCAAGAGAGCCCAGTAATAACGTTTAGCCTGGTGGGTGAGAACGGCGCCAGACGAAATTCCACAAGGACTTGGCATCCTTCATATCAAGGATGAAGATCAGGGCCAGGTAGGCCAGCAAGCCAGCTAGACCAGCTACCGTGACGAGGACCAACTTTCCGAAAAATGTATCATCTGGTAAGGATGGGGCGAGGAGGGTTGCCACGGCATAAGCAGTCACCCCGGTGAAGAAAGCGGCTACCATTGATTTGAAAAGCGTGGGTGTGATTTCGTAGCCAGCCAGACCGCCAAGCTGTCGCTGGAAAATCAACAGCATGAGCGTAGTGTGGACGATGTGTTTCACCGCATCGGCCACCATCAGGCTCAACAAGCCCAGCGAATCCAAGAGGGCAGCGGCGACAATGGTGTAGATCACGATGCTGATGATGCCCGCCAAAGCCGGGCGCCAGGTGTCTTTACGAGCATAAGAGGCAAATACCAGCATCTGATCCACGGCGGCAAATCCCAGGCCGATGAGATAAACCCGAAGCACATTGGTCGTAATTTCTGTATCCATTGCTGTAAAGGCACCATGCTCGAACAACAAGGCGACGATCGGTTGAGCCAGGACAAAAAGGCCCACGGCCGCGGGTAGACCCAGGACGATGACCAAACGCAGTCCGCTGGCCAGGGTCTCCTTATAGTCGTTCAAGCGATCGAAGGAATCTGGTGTATTTTCTTCGACGGCCATGCGATAAGCTGTAGCTAATCGTGAAAGGTTCGGTAACGTGGCGATGGAAAGGGCGGTCACCACCAGGCCCAGGGGAAACTGGTAGAGTGTCGTGGCATAAGCCATGTAAGTTACGGCGTTATCGCCAGTGGTGATGGCTAAGTTGTAGCTTATCCATATGGCGATCTGGTTGATGATCAAGCCCACAACGATAGGCGCATAAAGGAGGGTAATCCGTTTGATGGCCGGGTGTCGCCAGTCGAACGAAATTTTAAAGTGCCCATCTCTCAAACCGGGTAATTGCAATAACACTTGTAGGATAGAGCCAAGCAGCAGGCCCCAGACCAGGCTTGTAATCTGGTCTGGCCTTAAGAGGGCTACCACGACGATCGTAGCGTTAAAAACAGCGGTGGTGAAGGCGGGTAGGGAGAACCGGTTTAAGGATAAGAGGGCTCCTGTCAGGATACTGGCTACGCTGAGGAAGAGAACGGCCGGCGTTGCCAATCTCATCAAACCTACCGTTAAGGCGAACAGCCTTTGGTCGTCAAAATTGCGGGCCCCAGCGAGCCAGGCGATTTGTGGCGCGAACCACTCGATAAAGAGGACAAGAATGATGAGCACCACGGTAGCCAGGGTTAAAAAGGTACTTAGCAACTGCCATAATTCGTGCCGCCGTTCTTTCGTGGCGTAGTCACTGAAGACAGGCACAAGGGACGAGCTCACCATCTCCCCGCCAGAGATCAGGTTGAATAACGTCATCGGCACCAGCACCGCTACGGTATAGGCCGCGAGCAATGGGGAAGCGCCGAACATATTTGATTTGACGATCTCCCGCAGCAAGCCCAATATCCGGCTGGCAACATTGCCAACCGCTAAGATGGCTGCAGCACGCACGATGCCTGGATCGTCGCCCAATGTGGCGGGCACGGGGGTCTGTTCGGCCGGAGAGACGTTTGTCGACTCGATCACCGTTGGGTTTTCCACTAGGTGGAGCATTCTAACTGATGGCTCACTTGCCAGCAAACGTGAACGAGCGGTGATCGGTCGATGTTTGACCTACGATTCGACAAATTGATGTTCTCTAATCTGAGACATGCTGTCCGATGAAGAAGCACCAACTTAGTTGGCGCGCCATCAGAGTAGGCGTGCCCACTCGCACAGGCCTGATCCCCAAGTATAATTGGTTTAAGTGTGCGACGGCTCATATTAGGAGAACAAATCAAATGTATGACAGACAAAAACTGGCCGAAATTAAGCGTAAGGAAGATAAATGGGCAGAGACGACTTTACAGCGCAATCTTTCCCGCCATCCAGAGCGCCTAGAGAATTTTTTGACCACTTCTGGCGAGCCGATCAACCGTCTGTATACGCCACTCGACGTTGCCGACCTGGATTACATGGACGATTTGGGTTTTCCTGGGGATTATCCTTACACTCGTGGGGTTCATGCTTCGTTGTACCGGGGCCGGCCGTGGACGATGCGCATGTTTGCCGGTTTTGGCACAGCTGAGGAGACCAACGAACGCTATAAGTATTTGCTTCGCCAGGGCAATATGGGCCTGTCAGTCGCCTTCGATCTGGCGACGCTCATGGGATACGATACCGATGCTCCGCAAGCATTAGGGGAATTTGGGAAGTGTGGTGTGGCGGTTAATAGCTTGAAAGATATGGAGATCCTATTTGACGGCATACCATTAGATAGGGTTAGCACCAGCATGACCATCAACGGACCAGCCGCGATCCTGTGGGCCATGTACATCGTCGCCGCCGAGAAACAGGGGGTCCCGATGGAGAAGCTCCGTGGCACCCTCCAAAATGATATTTTAAAGGAGTACATTGCCCAAAAAGAGTATATTTTCCCTCCGCGACCGTCGATGCGTTTGGTGGTAGACACGATCGAATTTGGCACACAACATCTTCCATTTTGGAATACGATATCCATCAGTGGCTACCATATTCGCGAGGCTGGTGCGACCGCGGCCCAGGAATTGGCCTTTACCCTTGGAGATGGTCTGGAATATGTACGCTGGTGTATCGATCGCGGTTTAGATATCGACGAATTTGCCCCTCGTTTGAGCTACTTTTTTAACTGTCACAATGATTTTTTCGAGGAGATTGCCAAGTTCAGGGCTGCTCGCCGAATTTGGGCTCGCGAGATGAAGGACACTTTTGGTGCTAAAAATCCCCGCTCCTGGTTATGCCGATTTCACACACAGACGGCCGGCGTTTCGCTTACGGCTCAACAGCCGGAGAACAATATCGTGCGGGTGACGATTCAAGCCCTGGCGGCCGTGATTGGGGGGACTCAAAGCCTGCACACCAACAGCATGGACGAAGCCTGGGCTCTGCCCAGCGCCGAAGCAGCGACCATCGCCTTACGCACCCAACAGATCATCGCCGAAGAAAGCGGTGTTATCAACACCGTCGACCCGCTGGCTGGTTCCTTCTTCGTGGAACATGAAACCAATAAGATCGAAAGACAGGTTTATGATTATTGGGAACAGGTTGAAGCCTTGGGAGGAGTTTTACCGGCCATAGAGCGGGGCTTCTTTCAGAGTGAAATCTCCGAGTCCGCCTACCGATACCAGCAAGAGACCGATGATAACCAGCGGGTAATCGTCGGCGTGAACGGCTATATCGATCCAGATGAAGATCTGAGAATTCCCATCCTGGAAATGGACCCACAAGGCTACGACCGCCAATTGGAACGGCTTCGGACGTTGCGCGATGAACGGGATAATGAAGTCGTTTCTGTAGCCCTTCAAGCGCTAGGGCGGGCGGCTGAGGGCAAGGAAAACACCATGCCCTATATCATCGAGGCGGTACGTGCCTATGCCACCCTTGGCGAGATAACAGACGTTTTCCGGGAAGTTTTTGGAGAATACCGGGAGCCGAACTGGATATAGTCAACGCTGTCACCACTCTGCCACCCAATTTTGCTTGACAAGAGTGTCAAAAATCTAATATACTAACACGTGTTACTAACGCGTGTTAGGCGCCAAGCATTCCCTTAAATTGGCGCAACGAGAATGGGTATCGACGGTTAATCAGAACCAGGGGATGGTGCGCATGTCGCGGAAGCGCGCAACTAGCCTTGAGGTCGCCAAGGAAGCTGGTGTATCGCGAACCACGGTTTCCCTTGTCTTGAACAATGCTCCACGGAGTGGTATACCGGAGGAAACAAGGCGCCGGGTTCTTCGAGCGGCCGCCCGTCTGAATTATTATCCTAATGTCACTGCCCGGCGATTGGCCAGTGGCCGTACCTATACCATCGCCTTTGTCATGCACCAGAACCCTGAACGGGCGGCGGCCGATCTCTTTTTGCCAGAAGTGCTTCGTGGTTTGAATGCTGCCGTAATGAGGCATGGTTATCATCTTCTTTTCCGGCCTGTTGACCCTGACTCATCCGAAGATGGCTATTCTTACCTCATCTATGAAGGCCACGTCGATGGGATCGTTCTCTCTGGTCCACAGTTAGAAGAGCGAGAGGCAGTCGAGCTTTACGAACAAAATCTGCCGGTCGTGATCACCGGGCGTCTACCCGGTCACCTAGTGCCTTTCGTTGATGTGGACAATTATCAGGGCTCACAACTGGCTACCAACCATTTGATATCCCTTGGACATCGACGCATCGGTCTGATCACTAATGCCCCACTTACTTACGTGGCCAGTCGAGAGCGATATAGAGGCTATCAAGACAGCCTTTTAGCGGCCGATCTCTATTACGACCCATCTCTTGTTAAGGAGGGTTGCTTCACCAGTGATAGTGGTTTCCAAGCCATGAATTTGCTGTTAGGGCTTGACGATCCGCCGACGGCCGTTTTTGTGGCCAGTGATGTGGTTGCCTTTGGGGCCATGCAAGCCATCAGGAGCTATGGATTGTCCATTCCCGAAGACGTGGCCATCGTCGGATTCGATGACGTGTCCATCGCTCGGTATATGCAACCTTTTTTGACCACTGTTCGCTTACCGGCTTATCGCTTGGGATGGAAAGCAGGTGAATTAACATTGCAATTGATTAACCACGAGGTACTTCCTGAAGAAGGGCTTCTGCTTCCCACTAAATTGGTTGTGCGTGCTTCATGTGGAGCGATACAATAATATAATATCGTTTTGAGCGTGAATAAGATTAAGATGTGTTTCACCAGGCAAATCGCATCCTCTAATGGTCACCTGAATGAAGTGAAGGATCCCTCTCAATCTGCAAAATGGAAGAGATTCCTCGGCAAAAAGCGCCTCGGAATGGCATGTTTTTTTACGGTTCATCTTAGAATCGATTTGGTTTACCAAGGAAACAAAACCATATAAAATGAATACGTGGTTGCCCTGTGAGTTCTGCATAAAAGGAGGTGATATTAGGGATAAATGATCCATTTGAAAGATGTTTATAGAAGGATGGGTTCACGATTTTCAATACTCTAAAATGGAGGACGAAGATGTTCAATCGAAAATTGTTGATTTTGTTTAGTTCACTGGTAATCCTGGCGCTGATTTTAGCGGCTTGCGGTGGCGGTGCTGCTCCAACCGAAGCTCCCGCTGAAGAAGCCCCGGCCGAAGAAGAACCAATGGAGGAGGAAGCGCCGGCCGAAGAAGAACCGATGGAGGAGGAAGCACCGGCCGAAGGAGATCTTGCTGGCCAGACCGTTACCATCTTCACTGCTGCCGGAGAGGAGCAAGCAAATGCTATGGCAGATAGCATGGTCCCATTCGAAGAACGCACTGGAATCGACGTCGTCATCGAGGGCTCCGGTGACTTCGAGACCCTGGCGACGGTGCGAGCCGAGGCGGGCGACTTGCCTGACATCATTAACTTCCCCCAGCCTGGCTTGATGGCTGACTTCTTCCGTGAAGGTTTCCTAGTGGACCTGGGTCAATTCCTGTCGGACGAATACATGCAGCAGCAATACTCTCAGTCCTGGATTGATCTGGGCACGGTGGACGGTTCGCTGGCTGGCGTCTGGCACAATGCCGATGTGAAAAGCCTGGTCTGGTATGCCAAACCAGCTTTCGATGCCGCCGGTTATGAGATCCCCGAAACTTGGGATGAATTAACAGCCTTGACGCAACAGATCGTCGACGATGGTGGCGTCCCCTGGTGTATCGGCATCGAGAGCAGTGGTGCCACCGGCTGGGTGGGCACTGACTGGGTCGAGGACATCATGCTGCGCACCGCCGGTGCTGAGGCCTACGATGCCTGGGTTGCTGGAGAATTACCCTTCGACTCACCTGAGGTGCGCAACGCCTTTGATACCATGGGCGAGATCTGGCTCAACCCCGATTACGTTCTCGGCGGTACGACTTCCATCCTGACCGTGGCCTTTGGCGATGCGCCGCTGCCAATGTTTGACGATCCGCCAGGCTGCTACATGCATCGCCAGGCCAGCTTCATCGTCAACTTCTTCCCTGAAGGCACAGTCGTTGGTGAGGATGTAGATTACTTCTATCTGCCGCCCATCGACGAAGCCAATTACGGTAAGCCTGTACTTGGCTCCGGATCGATCCTCAGCTTGGCTAATGACACCCCCGCTGGTCGGGCGACGATAGAATTCCTGACCACTGGTGAGTCCACCAAAGCTGAGGTGGAGGCCGGTATTTTTGTAGCCCCGCATAACGACGTGCCCTTGGATTGGTATCCGGACGATGCTTTGCGTGGTTTCGCAGAGATCCTGGCCAATGCCGATACCTTCCGCTTCGATGGCTCGGACCTGATGCCAGGTGAGGTTGGCACCGGCACTTTCTGGACCGGCATCGTGGAATACGTCAGCGGCACGGACCTTGATACTGTCTTGTCAACCATCGATGCCAGCTTCCCGAGCCAGTAGTTGTCCTGACTTTGGCGAGGTAAGCATTACAAAGTAATGGCATTAGCGTAGTATTGGAGGATGAAGCAGGATGGCTAGACGGCTATCCTGCTCCATCCCTCTTCTTGATTCCCAAGGAGGGAAATATGGCCCAAACAGTTAAACAACCAGAAAAAACCGGGGGGGTTGGAGGGGCGATCGTAGCCGCTGTGCTCCGGATTGCCGTAGCCATACTGATACCTCTTTTGGCCATCGCCATCCTGATCTGGAGCGTCACCTTCATGACCAACCGCGATGCCAACAAAGCCCTGGTGGCCATTGTGGCCCTGATCGTGGGTGTGGGAGGAGTTTGGGTGCTTTATATCGCCTTTGATAATCTGGTCTCTCTTTTGCCTGAGAATTTACGCGAGGCGGTGCGGCCATTTGTGTTCGTCGGTCCGGCGTTGTTGATCCTGGGCTTGTACCTGGTCTTTCCAGCCGTTGGGACCATCCTTCGCAGCTTTCAAGACGCCAGATCGGAAGAATTCGTTGGATTAGCAAATTACCAGTTTGTTTTTACCGATCCTACCATGTTGATCGCCCTGAGAAACAACGTGCTTTGGCTGGTATTTGTGACCTCTTTCGTGGTTGGACTGGGCTTGATCATCGCCGTGATGGTGGATCGCCTGCGATTAGAGGCGGCCTGGAAGGCCATCATCTTTCTGCCCATGGCCATTTCGGCCGTCGGTGCCAGCGTCATCTGGAAGTTCGTCTATGCTTTCAAGCCTGCCGGCCAGACCCAAATCGGTTTGCTCAATGCCATTTGGGTCGCACTCGGCGGCGATCCCCAAGGCTGGCTGATCCTTCAACCATGGAACAACTTTTTTCTGATCATCATCATGATCTGGATCCTGGTTGGATTTTCCATGGTGGTCATTTCCTCCGCTGTTAAAGGGGTACCTGGAGAGTTGCTAGAAGCGGCCCGCATTGACGGCGCCAATGAAGTCCAGATTTTCTTGAGGGTCATCATTCCCTATATCAGGGGCACATTGATCACCATTACCACGACGGTGATCATCATGGTGCTTAAGGTGTTTGATATCGTCTTTGTGATGACCAGCGGGCAATTTAATACCGAGGTTATTGCCAACCGCATGTACAGAGAGATGTTCTCCTTCCGGAACTTCGGGCACGCCAGCGCCATTGCCGTCATACTGCTTGTGGCGGTAACACCGGTCATGATCTATAACATCCGTGGTCTGCAACAGGCAAGGAGATAAAGCGATGAGCGTAACAATACAAACAAAGGAAAGCGCCTCCAGGGATGGAATTCGTCGATTCTTCCGCTCGGCTCCCCTTTGGATCGGCATCTTGGTAATCGCCTTCATCTGGACCTTGCCGACGGTGGGCTTATTTATTACCTCTTTCCGGCCGGAGGATGACATCAACAACTCTGGCTGGTGGACAGTTTTCCAGCATCCCTTTGATTTCACCCAGTACACCCTTGAAAATTACGATAGGGTGATCAATACTAGCGGGATGGGAGCCGCTTTTGTGAACAGCCTTTTGGTGACCATCCCGGCGGTGGTCATTCCCATCACCATTGCCGCTTTTGCCGCCTATGCTTTTGCCTGGTTACAGTTTCCCGGGCGGACCTTCTTCTTTGTCCTGGTGGTTGGCTTAATGGTGGTTCCGTTACAAATGTCGTTGATCCCATTACTGAAACTGTACGTTGACCTGGGCAATGCCACTGGAGTTGAATTGAACGGTAGCCTGCTGGGGGTCTGGCTGGCCCACACTGGCTTTGGTTTGCCGCTGGCCATATTCCTCTTATTTGGTTATATCTCGTCCTTGCCGGGCGAGATCATCGAATCGGCCTATGTCGACGGGGCCTCGCCACTGACAACCTTCACCCGCCTGGTGCTACCTTTATCGGTACCCGTTATAGCCGCCTTCGCCATCTTCCAGTTCCTGTGGGTGTGGAACGACTTGCTCGTGGCCCTGGTATTTTTGGGCACCAATCCGGATCGGGTGGTACTGACGGCCAAGTTATCGGCATTAGTCGGCGAGAGAGGTCAGGATTGGTTCCTGCTCACCGCCGGGGCCTTCGTCACCATGATCGTCCCGCTTATCGTCTTTTTCTCGTTGCAGCGGTACTTCGTGCGCGGTCTGACGGCCGGATCGGTGAAAGGTTAAAGATCATAATGAGGGCTAGAACAGGTCTAGCCCTTTTTATTAGCCTTATAAACTACGGGCACACCACCGGTGGCACATTGGTGTGTGATCCTGCAAGGCAGGTTTTATCCTCATGACCAGTAACTGGTATCAGGAAGCAGTCTTCTATGAGTTATACATCCGTGCCTATTGCGACGGAAGTGGCGATGGTAATGGCGATTTTCGGGGCGCGATAACCAAGTTGGATCACATTAAGTCACTGGGGGTGGATTGTGTCTGGATCCTGCCGATGTATCCCTCACCTTTGCGTGATGACGGCTACGACGTGGCCGATTACCGCGATATTCATCCTGATTTCGGGACCCTGGAAGATTTTCGAGCCTTTTTGTCTGCCGCCCACGAACGGGGCTTGCGGGTGATTACCGACCTGGTCATGAACCATACCTCGGATCAGCATGCCTGGTTTCAGGCCGCTCGCAACGATCCGTCATCACCTTACCACGACTATTATGTGTGGAGCGAAACAGGCCGTGAATATCCCGATGCGCGCATCATCTTCCTGGATTATGAACCATCAAACTGGACTTATGATGAAGCGGCCGGAAAGTATTTCTGGCACCGCTTTTATCATACGCAACCAGACCTAAATTACGACAACCCGGCCGTTCATGAGGAGATGTTTCAAATCATTCGATTCTGGCTCGATATGGGCGTCGACGGATTCCGGGCCGATGCCATTCCCTACTTATATGAACGGGAAGGCACCAATTGCGAGAATTTACCGGAAACCCATGCTTTTCTGAAGAAATTGCGCCGGATGATGGATGAGGAATACCCCGATAAGGTTCTTATCGCCGAAGCCAACCAGTGGCCTGAGGATGTCATCGAATATTTCGGCGATGGCGACGAATTTCATATGTGTTTTCATTTCCCGGTCATGCCTCGTTTGTACATGGCCCTGAAACGAGGGGACAAGAGCCCCATCGTCAATATCCTGGATCGTACGCCAGACATACCCGCAGGAACTCAATGGCTGACCTTTTTACGCAATCATGATGAGTTGACGCTGGAAATGGTGACGGCGGAGGAAAGAGAATGGATGTGGGATCAGTATGCCCCGGACCCTCGAATGCGCCTCAATCTGGGCATCCGGCGCCGGCTGGCTCCCTTGTTGGATAATGACAGGCGTAAATGGCTGTTATTAAATGCCTTGCTCTTGTCGCTACCGGGAACGCCTATTATCTACTATGGAGATGAGATAGGTATGGGGGACAATATCTGGCTGCCTGACCGGCATGGATGCCGCACGCCGATGCAATGGTTGGCCGAAAAGAATGCTGGCTTTTCCTCGGCCGACGAAACTTACCTGCCGGTCATCGACGATGAGGAGTTTGGGTACCAGCGGGTCAACGTTGCCCGACAAGAAGACGACCCGGATTCTTATCTGTGGGCTTCTCGATTTCTCCTGCAAGCACGGCGGCAACAGCCAGCTCTGCAAAGAGGTGAGATGGAACTGATACCGACCGATAACCCCTCGATATTGGCTTATTGGCGGGTCAGTGAAGAGATGGACAAGGTAGACCGGCTGCTTTGCCTCTACAATCTCAGCAACCAACAGCAGTCTTTAAGTCTCGATTTGGGTACTTATCGTGGGGGGTCGATGAACGATCTTTTGGTCAGTGGCGAAAAAGTCATTCTTGGCGAGTGGCCCACTGTCAAGATCCTCGGGCCTTACGCTAGCCATTGGCTGCAAATCGAATAATTTTGTTGGTTATCGGCGGCGCCCGCCCCCAATGAGCATGAGATAGTACAAGAATTGGCCGACGGCGGCGATGGCAGCTGCCACATAGGTTAATGCGGCAGCGTCGAGCACCTTATCCACGCCCTTTATTTCATCGCCAATCAAGATGCCGTTATTGACCAGGAGCTTTTTTGCTCTTTTGCTGGCGTCGAATTCGACCGGTAGGGTAATTAAGGTAAAGATTACCGCTATACCGAAGAGGATGAGGCCCAGCCAGGCCAATTGCATAAATTGCAGCAAGAAGCCGATGATGAAGAGCCAGGGAGCCAACATACTACCTACCTGCGCCGCTGGCACGATAGCACTTCGAATTTTTAAGGGGAAGTAGCCTCCGGCATGTTGTAAGGCGTGGCCCATCTCATGCGCGGCAATACCGGCCGCGGCGATGCTCGGCTGCCGATAAACATCCGGACTAAGCCGCAACACCCTTTTGCGCGGATCATAATGATCGCTCAAGAGGCCTTTAGCCTCTTCGATCTGGACGTTATACAGACCTTGATCGTCCAGCAGTGTCCGGGCAACCTGGGCACCAGTCACATTCCGTGCGGTTCGCACCTTGCTGTATTTATTGAAAGCACCTCGAACCCGTGATTGTGCCCAAAGCCCTAATATCAGGCCAGGTAAAGCGAATAGTAGCCAATAAGGACTAAAAAACATTTTTCCTCTATTAGTTCCGGTCTTGTCTCGCCTTGATTCTGACAGGGTTCAACTGGGCAGACCGTTTCTGCTTGATCAATCTAGCAATGCCGATAAGCGACAATCCGACAAACCAGGCGGGTACTAATACGTGCAAGGGATTTAAACTTAGAGTCATCGTTAATCTTTCCTTTTGTTCGAGTGCATATACAAATATGCACTTGACATAGTTGTTGAATTTTTTCACATAACTAATTGCGCGTCAATATAGTTGATGCTGTTTCAAAGGAAGTTCTTACATAAAACTGCCCGAACTCATCCGGTATTAAGATTTGCATGTGTACAACTTCTGTCATCTATTCCCGCTGGCAGCGGTCATGTATAATCAATCTGCTTAA
>Ga0209536_100013413_pt1 | contig 11821 bp, 9 predicted proteins | sample DeeMarSeWOR28_12_FD_187461 | JGI IMG/M metagenome (GOLD analysis project Ga0209536, IMG submission 187461) | Marine sediment microbial communities from White Oak River estuary, North Carolina - WOR-2-8_12 (SPAdes) (version 2) | ecosystem: Environmental > Aquatic > Marine > Intertidal zone >...
ACGGCATCATAGGGAGATGAGGCCACGGGATCAAAGTTGCTTTCAATGAGCGCCAGGTAGGCGAGCTCTTCCGGTAGCCCTTCTTCCTGCAAAACCCGGGCGATCATCGGAAAGTATTTCCCCGAGCGCGACAAGCACTTGGCAAAATAGCGAGCCTGGGTTCGGGAAAAATAATTGATGAAATAACGAACCCGTGGATGATTGATTACGGCTTGAGAAAACTGGAGTCGGCGGCTTTGAATGGGCTGTTCCAGAGCTTTATCCAGATCCTTTTCCAACAGATCCAGGAGACGATCGTCTGCGCGCGGACCCTGGGCCTTTTGCAGCGCGGTGGGAGTGCCCTCACGCTGTTGGAGGGGCTTGGTCTTCGGCTTATAGGTCGCCGGGTTTTTCACCATTCCTGTCTTATTTGCTGCCGCTGGCGTAGGGGGGATGGGAGCCGTCCGATCCTCTTCCTGGATTTCTTGTTTCTCTACCCCTGCCTGTAGCTCAGCGGGGACTCTTGGAGGGCTTGCAGGGTCCGAGGCTAAAGCTCCGGAGGGCTTTGGTGGTACCGATGCGATCTTGGATTTTGGGCTTGGTTCGGGTAGGACGACCACTCGCGCGCAGCCGAAAGTTCCACAAACTGCCAAGGCGAGCACAAAAATGACCGTTCGGGCTGGCATACGAAAACCCTAGGAACCTCGGGGACGATACTAGAATTGGATTAGCGATGCAACCGCAAAATGACGTCGGTGGTGGGAAGGCAAACGCGTTCAACCGGGATTCCGCAGTAGAAAGTTTTTTAACGAGCCTGAGGCGGCCGGCCGAGACGGTATCTGCAACTGCGAAGTCCGGGTACTCCCTTAATCGTCGTGTGCCCTCGATACCGCGGAATTGAGACTCAAGTCTTAAAGTCGGGATACCCGATCTGAGCTGTCTTCTCCTTGTAGTCCTTGACTAACTGTTCCCTCGGCACTTCGTGGGCCCAGACGGCTTCGGTGAAACTCCAGAGGGTAAAGGGATGGGCTCCCAAGGCGTAAAGCTTGGCATAGTCTTTCGTCGCAAGTGCTTCGCGTTCTTCGGCAGTCAGTTTGAGCTTCTCGCCCTTTCCCCACTTTTCCAAATATGCGCGCGGACGCTGCTTGTACTCTTTCTCCGCCGACTCGTTCATGTTCACGTGATGAATAAATTTGTTCATGAGGTACTTGCTCATGGCGACTCCTTCGCTATGCCCTGAATAAGGTCCAGATACCAATGGCGATAAAACCGATGCCCGCCACGTAATGCAAATGTTTTTCGCTGACATAATGGGAAATGGCGGAGCCGGCAAGAACGCCGATAGCGGAAGTGAGGATCAGCGCCAGTGCCGCTCCGGCAAATACCGTGAACTTACTGATATCCTTGTCCGAGGCAAATAACATCGTGGCAAGCTGGGTTTTGTCCCCGAGTTCAGCGATAAAGACCGACGTGAAAATCGTCGAAAGAATTTTCCAATCCATGGCAGTAACCCCGCGATCCTTTCTCTTGTTGAATTGTGCGTTTGATTCGACAAACTAGCTATTCCGGTCCCAACTGAAAAAGGGAATTGCCGGAAATCCTGCATCCAGGCCTTCGGCATAGGACGGCTGTGTTGCGTTGGCCACCCCCATCATCATGAGAAAGTTCAAATAGCCGGTGGTCATGTTGCCGGCGCGGAGCAGTTTTTCAGGAGTGCACCCTTGGGATGCGGCATGAATATCACCGTGTTGTACCCAGGCGACGGCGGCAGCATCGAATTCAGGGTCCATGAGCCGGCGCTCGAATTGTTTCGGTCCACCGACTTCGAGCGAGAGATGGCCGCTTACGAGCACGCCGATTCTTCGGTCTCCCGGAATGCTGTCGATGGCTTTGCGAATGGCAAGGCCGACTTCGTAAAAGCGCTTCGGCCGCGGTAGGGGTGGGGCGATGCAGTTCGTCAAGATGGGCACGATGGGGAGGTCCATTTCGGGCCGGACAAACATCAGCGGCACGATGATCGAATGGTCGATGGTCAGTTCGTTGGAATAGGAAAAATCGACGCCCTCATCGAGCGAACGTTCGAGAATAAAATCGGATAATTCCGGGTCGCCGGGAAGCTTGCAAGTGGGCAGGCCAAATTCGCGAGTTTCGTCATAAAAAGTGCCGTCGTAGCTATCCATCTTGCCGATCATGAACGGCGGCATATTGTCCATGAAAAACTGATGCAAATGATCATTGCCAATGGCCACGAGCACGTCCGGCTTGGCGTCCGCAAGCTTTTTGCGCATCATTGCAATGCGCTCCTTGACCTTAGCTGCACCCGGCGGCTGTTGGGCTTGTTCGAAAAGCCGCGGCATGAAGGGATTGTGGGTGATGCCAATGATGGTTGCGAGTTTGGCCATGGCTACCTCCTGGCGTTGCTTATCCTCGTGTCTAGCATGCAGGGTTCGCTTTTGTAAACGGCCGCGAGTGCGTGCAGCGGTGAATTTCTTGCCTAGATTTCCTTCTGGTTCGAAATCTCATGGAACTGCCGAAGTCCTACTGGAGCGAACCTTAAAGACGCATGGATAAACATTTGACATAGGATCATCAACAACATAAAAGAAGCAAACGCCCAGGTCGGATACATTCGACCCCGCATCATTATTGCCAAAGGAGTGCACAAAGGTGTCCACACAAATCGCCGATATCCAATCTCGAAGCGAAAGCTGGAATGTTCGATTAGTTGGCCACCATGATCTTAACGGGCATGGCGACGGGATGCAGCTGCTGAAGAACGGCCGCTACGTCTATATTGCGCATCTCGGCACGTCTCCCATGGCTTTAACCATCGTGGATGCTGCAGACCCGTCGGACCCGAGAGTCGTTAAACAGATGCCTCATCCGCCCAATACCCATGCGCACAAGGTGCAGATCGCGGGTGACGTTTTGATCCAAAACCAGGAACGGCCGTACTTTGACAAGAGTCTCGCTGCCAGTGTGCCCAACGAAGCGGGCATCCGCATCTATAGCATTGCAAATCCGACCGAACCGCGTGAAATCGGTTATATGAAGCTGCCCGGCAAGGGGGTTCACCGCATGTGGTTCACCGATGGAAAGTACGCCCATGTCGGTGCGATGCTGCCCGGGATCAAAGAGCGCGCTTATCTCATTGCGGATCTCGCAGATCCCTCGAATCCAAAGCAAGCGGGACTATGGTGGATTCCGGGAACCAAAGAGGGGGAGGAGACGCCGCCGGATTGGGTACCGTTTCCCGGAGAGCATTTCCACGTTCATGGGGCGATCTCCCACGGCGAGCGAGCCTACGTGGCGCTGGTGGATGCGGGAATGGCCATCCTGGACATCTCTGATACCAGCGCGCCGAAAACCGTCAGTCGCATCGATTGGAGCCCCCCCTATGGCGGATACGCCCACACGACCCTGCCCCTGCCGGGAAGAAAGCTCGTCGTGGCGGTCGACGAATCGGTGAAGTACGACTGCCAGGAGGGGGAAAAGCGAGTTTGGCTCATCGATATTCGCGAAGAACGGAATCCGGTGATCATCAGCACATGCCCGGTTCCCCAGGGCGACTTTTGTCGACGTGGGCTCCGGTTCGGTCCGCACAATGTGCATGAGAACAGGCCTGGTTCTTTCCAAAGCGAAAACATCATCTTCGTCACCTACTATAATGCGGGTCTGCGGGTTTTCGACATCAGAAACCAATACCGTCCGGAGGAAGTTGGCTTCTTCATTCCTCCACCGCCGGCCGACCAAAAGGCGCCCATGTTCAATGATTTATACGTTGATACCGACGGTTTGATCTATGTCACGGATCGTATCAAAGGCGGGCTTTACATCCTGGAATATACCGGTCCGAAAATTCACTGACCCGTGAGCGCTCGATAAGCACACTTTTTGTTATGTCGGATCGTCTGCTCATTAATGTATTCAACGTGGATGCGGCTCTCCACGTTGCTCGTGCCCGAGGGCTATTTAACGCTGCAGGCCTAGAGGTCGAGGTCCGCGTGACCCCAAATTCCACAGATCAGATGCGCGGGCTTGGCAGGGAGTCGTGGCCTATCGTCTCGACGGCCTTTGACAATGTTCTGGGTTGGTCGGGTCGCGAGGGGGCCGAAATCGTGGCCGTGGCGCAGGTCGCTCAAGGCGTTGTCTTGCCGATTTTCGTTCGGCCGGAAGTCAAATCTTGGGATGATCTCCGCGGCAAGCCTCTCGCGGTTGACGCTGTGGACACCGCCTACGCCTTGGTGCTGAGACGCATTCTGTTGGCTCATGGCCTGGATTTGGATCGGAAAGACTACACGCTGGTCCCCGTGGGGGCCACCGGCCATCGCCTTGATTCGATGATTCGTGGGGAAACCTTTGCGGGAATTCTCAATCCGCCCTGGGATGCGAGGGCGAGCGCCGCTGGCATGGTGCGCTTTGCCGATCATCGCGATGTCTTACCCAATTATCCCGGGGGCGTCTTTGCCGTCTCGCGGCAATGGGCGGCGCAAAACTCTAATCTCTTGGTTGGGTGTCTCAGGGCTTGGCATAAAGCGCTCTGTTGGGCGCATGATGAAAAAAATTACGACCCCGTCGTCAAGATTATTTCGGCTGCGGAAAAGCTCGACGAAAAGGCAGCGGCGAGGCGTCTGCAACAATCGCCGACGAGCGGGCAATTGAATTTACCGGGATTGGAGACGGTCCTGGATCTTCGTGTGCAATTCGGCCTCACGCCGCCCCTGGGCAATAACCTCAAGGTCTATTACGACGAAAGCTATTACCGGCAGGCGGTGACGACTCTGTCGGGGATGGCTTGACTTTAGCACCCCGGATAGAGAAAGCTAAGGCTGCCCTTGCGGTCTGGTCAATGGACGCGGGTCATGGTTGCAAAAACTACAAGGAGGTCAAGGATGAAAATAGTTAAGAGAGTCGGCACATACGGGCTGTCTCTGGTGATGGCGATTCACGCGGCGGGGCTGGCTTATGCCGGGCCCCTGGAAGATTTGATTGCCGGAGCGAAGAAAGAGGGCGCCATCGAATTCTATGGTCCATCAACGCTTGGCCCGGAAGGCGCCAAGGCTCTGAATGATGCCTTCAACAAGAAGTATGGCCTGAATATCAAGCTTCAATATAGCCCTTCGGGAAATATGACTCGGGATACGGGTAAACTTGTTGGCCTCGCGGCCTCAGGCCAGCCGCCGGAGTGGGACATTATGGTCGTTACCGATGCCCATCATGGTTCCCTGTGGCTGAGAAAGCTCCATGATCCCTTTGACTATGTGGCTCTCGGTGTGGCCAAGGAGCGTATCGAGTACGACAGAGGCACCGTCTCCGTGGCCAATCAATTTGCTCTTCCCACTTATAACAAAAAGCTCCTGCCGGCCAAAGACGTGCCAAAAAAATGGGAAGATCTGCTCGATCCTAAATGGAAGGGAAAACTCGGGGTTATCAATTCGACTCATCATTGGGCGCGATTGGCAGCGGGGGCGTGGGGTGAAGAGAAAACGACCGACTTCGTAAAAAAACTTTCCGACCAAAAACCCATTTTAAGCCGAGCCGGAGAAATGGCGCAACGCCTCATTCTCGGCGAGGTGCTGATCTCGGCGACCTTGCAGGATAGCCAACTTCATGAGGCGGCGGAGTCCGGGGCTCCACTGGCTTTCGCCGAAGACATTCAGCCCGTCATTTCGCCAGAATATCATGTAGGCGTCCTCAAAGGAGCCCCTCATCCTAATGTCGGCCATTTGTTCGTCGCCTTCATGGGATCGCCCGAAGTCCAGCCCATTTGGAAAAAGCATACGGGGCATTCGTCCGCCTATGTCCCAGGCACTGACGCCTACAAATTCGCTCAAGGCAAACAGGTCGTTTACATGAAACAAAGCCAAGCGAAGCTGGTTGACAAGCTCGCGCGCCAGTATGGGAAGATCCTGGGTTTCAATCGCTAGCGCGCCTGGGTTCGGGATTTTCGAGAGTCCTCCGTGGAATTAGAAGCCCGTCGAAGCGTGCCCGTAGCCGCCTGGGAAGGGCTCAACCGCCTGAGGCAGGGCGGGACGGGCCTGTTCGCGGCGGGTTTGACCGGGTTTTTGCTTTTATTGATCGGGGTGCCGGTGGGGATGGTGGTCGTGATGAGCCTGCGCACCGGCTTTCCCGGCGAAGACGTGCCCCTGACCCTGGAGAATTTCGTTGAAGTCTATCTCGATCCTGGGACCTACGAGATTTTGCTTAACACGCTGTTTTTCGCGGTGGCCAGTGTCACCGTGACTCTCCTTTTTGCCGTGCCCATCGTCTGGATTCTGATGCGCACGGACATTCCGCTGAAGAAAACGATCTATGTCCTGCTGACCATCGGGATTCTGATTCCCGTTTTTCTTCGAACCATTGCTTGGATTCTGCTCCTCAGTCCGCGAATCGGCCTGCTGAATCAGTGGTTGCAGCAGCTATTTTCACTCAGCAGCCCGCCGTTTAATTTATACAGCTTGACCGGCATGGCGTTTATCCAAGGCATCTCCTTTGTGCCCGGCGCCTTTTTTATGCTCGCGGCCGCCTACCGCTCCATGGATCCTTCCTTGGAGGAAGCGGCTTACACATCGGGCGTCAGCAAGCTCAGGACATTCTTAAAAATCAACATTCCGATTACGCTACCCGCCATCGCCGCGGTCATGGTCTATCTCTTTATGACGGCGATCGCGGTTTTCGAGGTGCCAGCCATCATCGGCATGCCGTCGCGCATCCTGGTGTTGAGTTCGCTCATCTATAGCGCCACGACGCCGGCTACCGGCCTGCCCAACTACGGTATCGCGGGAGCCTACGGCGCCATCATGCTGGCTCTCGGCCTGACCTTGGCGTTTCTTTACGTTCGGCTGGTCAAGCAGGGGAAAAAATATACCGTGATCACCGGGCGAGGTTATCGACCCCGCGAAATCGCGCTCGGGCGCTGGAAATGGGCCGCCCTGGCCTTTGTCTTTTTCTACCTCGCCATCGAAGTTTTTATTCCGTTCCTGGTCTTGCTTTGGGCGTCCGTCCTGCCCTATCTCCAGCTTCCTTCTGCTGCCGCGCTTTCTTCGATGACGCTTCAGCATTACAAGGAAATTCCCCTCCACGTGGGGGCTCTCCCCTTTATCAACACGTTGATTCTCATGTTCACCGTACCCACGTTGACGATGGTTTTGAGTGTGCTCGTGTCGTGGGTCGTTATTCGAACCCAGGTCTCTTTCCGAGGCACTTTGGACACCCTGGCGTTTCTCCCTCATGCCGTTCCCGGCATTCTCATGGCGGTCGGACTCGCTTATCTTGGGCTTGCTTACCGCAGCGTCTTTCCCTTATATGGCACGGTGTTTATCATTGTCCTTGCCCATACGATCAATTGGATCGCTTACGGCACGCGGACAACGAACAGCGTGATGATCCAAGTTCACCGTGAGCTAGAAGAAGCGGGAAGAGTTTCCGGAGCCTCGGCGCCGCGTGTGCTTGGGCGCATCGTGCTGCCTTTGATCGCCGCGGGTGTCCTCAACAGCTGGATTTGGATCGGCATGCTCTCTTATCGAGAAGTCACGATGGCACTGACCCTCTACACGCGCCATAATGTTGTGATCTCTACGGTCGTATGGCAATTTTGGGGAAGTGGGTGGGTGCCTCAAGTGTCCGCCTTGGGAGTCATTTTGATCCTCTTCGCAACCCTTGTTGTCGGTGGCGTCCGTTTGGCGCTTGCGCGGGTGGGTGAGATCGGGTCGGCGTCCTAACGGGCGGCCTGAACACTTCGTGATGCTCCATGATAGATGTCGGTGACCCTTAGTCAAATTGGGTGTTCGCTGGAATTAGGGTAAGGGCCAACGGCGAGACCCATCGTGAAGAACGGTTTTTTCGGTCGTAGGATCTCGGGTCGGCGATTTTGAATGTCCGAGCCGTAGTGAGGAGAAATGATTAGTATCAGAGAGCTGCAGAAGTCCTTTCGCGCCCAGCAAGGCAAAGTCGACGCGCTAAAGAAGATTGACTTGGAGGTCGGCGAGGGCGAGTTTTGTGTTTTGCTGGGCCCGAGCGGTTGTGGGAAGACAACCACGCTTCGCTGTGTGGCGGGTTTAGAGCGTCCAGACGGCGGCGAAATCGAAATCGCCGGACGCCTGGTCAATTCGCCAGGCCGAAGAGTTTACGTCCCAACGGAACGGCGGGACATCGGTATGGTTTTTCAGTCCTATGCTATTTGGCCGCACATGAACGTGTTTCAAAATGTCGCCTTTCCGCTCACCCAGGGGACCAAGCGCTTCCCTAGGGCCCAGGTCGCCGAGAGAGTCCGTAACGCTCTTGCCCGAGTCAAATTGGAAGGGCTTGAAAACCGCCCGGCAACGGATCTGAGCGGCGGCCAACAGCAGCGTGTGGCCATGGCCCGGGCGATGGTAACCGAACCGAAGATTCTCCTGATGGACGAACCCCTGAGCAACCTGGACGCGCGCTTGCGGGAACAGATGCGCGTGGAGCTCAAGAAAATCACCAAGGCCATCGGCGTGACGACGCTATATGTGACTCACGACCAGTCCGAGGCCTTGAGCCTCGGGGATCAGGTGTGTGTCATGAACGCGGGCGAAATCCTCCAGGTGGCTCCACCGCACGATATTTACGCCCGACCGGTGAACCTTTTTGTCGCACAGTTTGTCGGCGAGATGAACTTTGTCAATGGCAAAGTCACGGGTTCGGATGAAGTGGAATCCCCTTGGGGGCGAATGCCTGCCACCTTGCCCAGCGGAGTGGCGGTCGGCGCGAAGGTCACGTTGGCGATTCGCCCCGAGCATGTGAACGTTCTTCCTCTGACCACGAACTCTATGCCCGTACACGGCAAGATCGCGAGTAAGAATTACCTCGGGGATTCGGCGCTTCTCGAAGTCGAGAGTAACGGGGTCACCCTGCTAGCGAAGCTCGCCGGTGACTCGGAACTTGTCGTGGGACATGAAGCGGCCATAGAATTGCCTGCTCATCGCTGGCATGTGTTTCCGTGACGTGCCCGGAGACCCGCGGCCTTGTAGCCAATTCAAGTCTGTGCAAAATTAGGGGCCATTATGATGACGACAAGTGTTGCTCCATTCACTCCTAAACCTGCGGCGAATTTACTGCGCGCGCGCTCCGTGGCCATTGTCGGCGCCTCGCCAAAAGGCCGCTGGCCCATGGGTATTCATCGGAATCTGAAGAAGGCCAAATACAACGGCAAAATATTTCTGATCAATCCCAATTACCAGGAGATTGCGGACGATCCCTGTTACCCGAATCTCGCCGCCTTGCCGGAAGTGCCCGAACACCTGTTGATGTTGATCCCCACCAAGGCGGTCCTCGGCACTTTGGAGGAGGCGGCAAAACTCGGCACCCGAGCCGCGACCATTTATAGCGCGGGTTTTGGCGAAGGCGACGATCCGCAGGGCAAGGAGCGGGCCCAACAAATGAAAGAGCTTTGCGAGCGCACGGGGCTAGTCGTCTGCGGCCCCAACTGCATGGGCTCCTTTTCTTTGCCCGAAGGCCTGTGGAGTTTCCCGACACCCGTTCCCCTTCTTAAACCGGGGCCGGTGGGACTGATCTTTCAGAGCGGCGGCTCTCTCGGGAACTGGATCAAGGGAGCCGCCGAGCGCGCTATCGGCTTTAGCTATGCGGTTTCCAGCGGCAACGAAGTGAGCCTCGACATGGTGGATTACCTCTCCTTTATGGTCGACGACTCGAAGACGAAAGTCATCTTGCTCATGGCCGAAGGCATCCGTAGGCCCCAGGAGTTTATGGCCGTTGCCAGCGAGGCGCTAAGAAAGAGCAAGCCGATTCTCGTGGTCAAGCTCGGTCGCTCCGAGATGGGGAAACGTCAGGCGATTTCTCATACCGGCGCTCTGGCCGGGTCCGATGAGGTTTTTGATGCCGTGTGTAAGCGGCTCGGCTTGGTTCGCTGTCCGACCCTGGAAGATCTGACGGAAATGACCCTCGCTTTTCTGCCCGGCCGACACCCCCGTGGCAGCCGCGCAGCGATCGTGGTGAATTCCGGGGGCATGAAGGGGCTCTTGTGCGATCATATTGAGGAGTTGGGGACGGATCTGGCGATTTTACAGGAATCGACGAAGCAAGCGGTACGACCCTTGATTCCGGCGGAACTCGCGGTGGAAAATCCCCTGGAGTGCGGGGTTGCCGGCTTTGGCGATGAGCAGAACTTCGTCAACATCGTCAAGTTTCATGCCGAAGACGACGGTGTCGATCTGCTCGCCATTCATGGCGAGCTGCCGCGGGGGGAGACACGGGATCCGAAACTGTTTAAAAGTCTCGCCGCGACGACCGACAAGCCGATTCTCGCCTTCGCGCGCTCGACCTACAGTTGCACGGACGAGAGCCGGGCGTTTCAAGAAGAAGCAGAGATTCCATTCTTGCAGGCCATTAAACCGACTCTGCGGGCGCTTGCCGGCTTGGGGCTATACGGTGAGCGCCAACAACGCGGTATCCCGTCGCTCTCTGCGGCGACGGGCCTGGCGGAAGATTGCGATGGCGACAGGCTCACTTCCTTGCTCCGGCATCACGGCATTGATTTCCCGCGGCAGGCTCTGGCTGCCAATGCAGCGGATGCCGCCAAAAAAGCCGGGGATATTGGGTACCCCATAGCGCTCAAACTCGTTGCCCCCGAGATCGTACACAAGACCGAGTCCGGCGCGGTTGTCCTCGGATTGACGAGCGGTGCGCAGGTAGAGACACAAGGTCAGGCCCTGCTTGCAAAGGCGCCCGGCAACGCTCAATTACTCGTCCAAGAGATGGTCCAGGGTACTGAAGTCTTGCTTGGGGCACGCACCGACCCACAGTATGGGCCATTCCTCATGGTCGGACTCGGGGGTATTTTCGTAGAGGTTCTAAAGGACGTCGCGATTCGTCTCCTCCCCGTGGATGAACGCGAAGCGCGTACCATGCTCGCCGAGTTGCGGGGCTATAAGGTTCTGCAGGGCGTCCGCGGCCAGCCCCCTCGAGATATCGATGCCCTGGTGCGCGCGATGGTCGGGCTGTCCGATTTTTTCGCCGCGCACCGGAATCAACTCTCGGACCTCGAAATCAACCCTTTAATGGTGCGTGCTCAAGGGCAAGGGGTTGCGGCCGTGGATGTGCGGCCGGTCAGGAAATAACCGGTCCAATTAGCGATTCAAGCGTTTGAGGAAGCCCTCATCTTCGACCGCCTTGACGATGCTCGAATCGATAAACGAGGCCGGGTCGGCTTTTACTACCTCGGGACGAGTTCGTCCCATTTCCGCCGTCAGCGTTTTCATTCCCTCGAGGGTAGGGTACGGGTAATCCGGTACGGCCGATTTAACATAGAGGTAAGCGCTGTCCAGAGCACTGGCGTCGACCTTCGCGTATTTTCTCAAAACCCCGATGCTTTCGCTCTTGTGCGTTTTGAAAAAATGAATCGCTTCGACCGTCGCGCGCCCGAAGCGCACCATGACATCGCGTTTTTCGCGCAGGATCTTTTGGCTCGAGATGACGCCACTGTGCGGGTAATGAATTCGCTTGCTGGCAAGATCGGCTAAGATTTTAAATCCCATTTTTTCAACGAGCTCACGCTCGGCGGTGCTCACCACGGTGAACTGCACCTGTCCTTGCTGCATGGCGATGATGCGCAGGTTGGTAGCACCGACGACTCTCAGGCTGACGTCCCGGTCCGGATCCAGTCCGACGCCGCGCAACCCGAGCCGCATGGCGAAATCCGCCGATGTCGCAGCGCTGTGATTGGCGCCGACTTTCCCCTTGAGTTCTTCGACGCTCTTGATTGCGGGCGTCGCCACCAGATAATAAGGGAGAAAAACCTCGAACCCCATGATCATGGTAACGTCGGCGCCTCTGAGTTTAGCACTGACGACAGCGGGGC
>Ga0209536_100013414_pt1 | contig 11820 bp, 11 predicted proteins | sample DeeMarSeWOR28_12_FD_187461 | JGI IMG/M metagenome (GOLD analysis project Ga0209536, IMG submission 187461) | Marine sediment microbial communities from White Oak River estuary, North Carolina - WOR-2-8_12 (SPAdes) (version 2) | ecosystem: Environmental > Aquatic > Marine > Intertidal zone >...
AGAACTTGAGCAGGACCGGGCTGCCCGACGTGCTGGCCAGCGCGAAGGGGGCGCCGTTCTCGTCGGGTGCGGTCACGTCCGGGAGCCGTGCGCCGACGGCGATCGCGTCGTCGCCCAGCTCCTGGCGGCTGACGGCGACGGTGAAGCTGAGGAAGCAGCCGACGGCGATGGCCAGCGCGGCCGCCGTTCCCGAGAGGGCCCCCGCGCCCTGCACCAGGCCCGCGATGCCGAGCAGGGCCCCGCCCAGCCACGCGGCGACGAAGCCACTGCGGTTCGCCGGAAGTCGGACGGCCATGGCCCGCCGGAACCACACGCTCACCGAGATCAGGACCAGCGCGAATGCGGCGAGGGCGAGGAGGTTGCCGGTCACGAGTCCGCCCCGTCCGGTCCTGTTGCGAGAGGGCGCTTCACGACCGGGAGGGTATCAGGCTGGGGTGGAGGGGGAGAATCGCTTTGGTCATGTCCCTCGGGCTCCTCGGATCTCGCGACCGGGCCTCAGTCGCGCTCGGCGATGCGCGCGAACAGGCCCGGGTCCACGAGCCGGCGCTTCCTCAGCAGCACGCAGCGCTTGGTCCAGCTCGCCAGGAACCACAGCTCCACGAAATCGAGGTCTGCGTGGAAGGGCGCCGCCTCGAGAGAGACGAGTCGTGCGATCAGATCGTCTCCCGCCAGGCCCGGCCAGCGCAGGCCGGCGCGGACCGCGCCGGCGCCCAGCAGGTGGTCGTCGCGGAGGCTCTCGACGTCGATCACCCGGAGCTCGCCGTCGGGCGTGCGCAGGAAGTTCGCGGGTCGCGCGTCGGAGTAGTCGCACCCGACCCAGATCGCATCCGGGCTCCAGGCGCGCGCCCGGTCTCGAAGGCTCGCATCGAGACGGGCGTCCAGCACGCCGGCCCCTCGCAGGAAGTCGAGATCGCCTTCGATCTCGCGCCCGAAGTCGCGCTCGTCGCGACCCACGCGCCGTGGCTCGTCGCGATAGAGCGTCGCGAAGATGCGGGCCAGCTCGTCCATGGGCGGCGGATCGCCGGCGTGGAGGAGGTCGCCCTCCAGGTACTCGAGCCAGAGCTCGTTGCCGAGGTGGGCCATGAGTCGCGGCGCGACGCGTGCGTCGCGGAGGCGGCGGAGCACGGACGCCACCTCGGCCGCCGCCGACCTGTGGGGCATCACGATCTGCTTCAGGACGACGTCTCCGATGTCGACCCGGTATACCCGCTGGGTCTTCACCGCTCCCCCGCTGAGGCGAGCCAGGGCGCGACGGGCTCGCTGGGAGAAGGGCTCGAGGCGTCGCCGCCGGATGGCGAGGGTGCCGTTCCAGGTCATGGGCGGGGCAGGCGGGCCGACCCGGCGGGCTTGCGAAGCTTCAGCACGAAGCGATCGGTCTTGCCGCGCAGGCCCGGCTCGAAGACGTTGCGACTGCGGTCGTCCTCGGGATGGCGGAGCGCCGGGCTGGTGGCCTCCACCTCGAAGCCTGCGCGCTTCGCCGCCTCGACCACCCGCGACTCGTCGATGCGGTGGAGCTCCGCGTCGTCGCCGACACCGCCGGCGTGATCGACGATCCCGAGCACCCCGCCGGGCGCCAGCAGGGCGAAGACGGTCTCCAGGAAGGCCGCGGCGGCCTCGGGTCCGCGCGCGTTGTAGATGTCGTGGAAGTTGAGCGCCGTGACGGCGGCGTCGAGCGAGCCCGGCTCGAGCCCGAGGTCGTCGATCTCGCGGTCGAGGCGCGTCACGTTGGGGAGACGGCCGTCGGCGAGCCGGGCGGTCATCGCCCGGTCGTTCGCACCGTCGCGCATCTCCAGTACGTACCGGGTGTTCTGGGCGTAGACCCTTCCGTCGCTGCCCACCGCCAGCGCCAGCACCTCCGTATACCAGCCCCCGGCCGCGATCAGGTCGATCACCGTCATGCCCGGCTCGATCCCGAGGAAGGCCACGACCTCGGCGGGTCGGCGGTCCGGGTCCCGCGCGACGTCGGCTGCGGAGCGGTCGCCGGCCTCGAGTCTCGCGGACACGTCCGCGGCCGTCGGGCTCGCGCCCCCCGACGCCGAAGCGAGCAGCAGTGCCGAGGCGAGGGCCGGAATCCAGCCGGACCGAGTGCTCATGATCCCTCCTTCGGGCTCCGGGCGCGACGCGCCGCATGGTATCGCTTCTACGAGTGGCCCGAGATCCGACCGCCTCACGCGACCGCGGCCCCGAGCCCTTGGTGAAGATCGCCCAAGGCAACGTCTTCAACCGCGACCGGATCTCCGCCGCCCGGGGCCGAGAGCGCCCGCGATCTAGCCGCGATCGCTCGGAGCGGCGCGGGGCTGCGCGTCCAGGGTCGTGAGCGGACGCCCCGGCGTGCCAGCCCGGCGCAGACCGAGGAGCCCGCGCCTCACGCCGTCGGAGAGCTGGGCGAGCGTCTCGCGAGCCCGCAGGTCGAGGGTCACGGCGGCGGGTCGAGGCTCCGCAAGGTCGTAGCCCAGGTACTCGAGCAGCTCGGCGAAGCCGTCCACCGGCGCGTCGAGCCGGGACCGCGCCTCCCGGGTGAGCCGGATGCGATAGAGGGTGGAGAGCTGCCGAGCCGAGAGCTGCTCGCGGAACCGGCCGATCGAGGAGGTGGAGATCGGCCCGTCGGGAACGTGGGTCCAGTTCCGGGGGGCGCGCCGACCGCGCCAGTCCTCCTCGTAGACCGCGCGGCTGGCGTCGTCGCGATCCGGCTCGGCCGCGGCCTTCGCCTCCTTCGCCGGTGCCTCGAGCATCGCCTCCTCGAAGTCGAGACCCAGGTGTCGGACCACGGCGGTCAGGGTGGGGACCGGCTGTCGGGCGAGCTCCTCGTAGTGGATCTCGAGGTACGAGGGGCTGCCCCGGACCTGCAGGCCAGCGAGCGTGTCGTAGAGCCAGCGGCTCCCGGCGTAGTAGAGCGACTTGCCGCGGCGCATGAAGGAGGTGGCGACGTCCCGGCCGTCGCGGATCGGATGGATCAGCTTGAACTCGGGGTAGTGGGCGGTGAACTCGGGGAAGAGGTAGACGTTCGTGGGGGTCTGCTCCACGAAGCAGATCGCACCCGCCTGCCGGGTGATTTGGCGCGCCAGTGCGAGGAAGAGCTCCCGGGAGCTCGAGGTTCGGGCGAGCATCTGCTCGAAGCTCGCCCGGTCCAGTCCCAGGTCGTCGACGTGGTGGAGGAAGCTCGAGAACAGCTTGTAGCCGCAGAGGGGTCGCCCCTTGCGGTACAGGGCGTCGAGGTGCTGCCTCAGGCTCGTCAGCCGAAGGACCTCGGGGTGGTTGAAGAAGTCGATCTCCGGCGTGCTCGCCACCGCCGAGTGACGGCTCAGCAGGTGCGCCAGCAGCGTCGTCCCGCTGCTGCCACATCCTCCGATGAGCGCGAGCTCCGGAACCCCGGACTCCGCCCGAGCCCCCACGGCTTCCGATCCCATCGACCCCCCCCGAAGGCCCGCGCCTCTCCGGTCGCGGACGCTCCGAGGATAACGCCTCGGGGCGCTTCACTCCGCTGTCGGAGGCGCTCGACGGGTCCTCCCGGGCGATCGGGCTCGGCGCGCGATCGCCTCTTCCTTCGCCGGGCGGACGTTCACCGGTATCGCGCTCTGGAGGGCCAGCCCGGTGACGGCGTCGTAGCGCCAGTCGTCCGGGATCAGTCGCTGGACGTTCGATCCCTTCTCCCGGGCCGGGCGCGGGTCCTTCGGGTCACCCCAGCCGAACGCAAACGCGATGGTGCCGGGCTCGACGTCGTCACTGGCCTCCACGATGCCCTCGACCCGGCCGTGGTCGTTCTCGACCTCGACCGCGTCGCCGTCTTCGAGGCCGAGCTCGCGCATCGCCGCCGGATTCATCAGCACCGGATTGAAGGACCGCTTGCGGGCCAGGGAGGGCAGGTTGTGCCCCTGGGTGCAGTACACCTCCTTCATGCGGTACGTGATCATCCGGAAGCCGAAGTCCTCTCCTCTCGCGTAGCCACCGCCGGCGATCACCGGCTCAGCGCGCACGACACGCAGCTCGGCGATCACGTCCGGGTGCCCGGCCGCCATCCGCTTGTCCTCGTGGGCGATCATGTTGGGAACGACACCGCCGGCCGTGGTGTTCCGCTCCGCGAAGGCGATGCCGCTCTCGTGCTTGCGCATTTCGTCGAGGGGCAGGCGCGCGTGGCGGTACAGGGCGTCGAGCAGCTCGTCCGAGGTCGGCTGGCTCTCCTGGGTGAGGCCGCCCACGCGCAGCGGAAGCTCGAGCCGGGCCGCCAGCTCCCAGAAGACCTGCCATTCCTCAAGCGTCTCGGGCGGGCCTTCGACGAGGGGCGGCGTGTAGTGTCCGAAGGGGAAGGGGTAGTTCGCGTCCATCAGCTTCGCGACGTCCGCCCGCTCGAAGGGGTGGCGCACGCCGAAGACGTAGTGGGCGTACCGGGCCGTCGCAGAGCGGAAGAGGTCGAGCACCACCAGTAGCTCGAGGTCCTCCAGCGCCTTCCGGGCCGAGGCCTCCTCGGCGAGTACCAGGGCCGGGTTCCCTCCGTTGACGATCAGGGCGCGGATCCGTCCCTCGCCCGGGGTCAGGATCTCGTCGGCCAGGGTGTTCGTGGGCTGCTCGAGGTACGCGCCGAACAGGCCCGGATAGGCGGAGATGCCCCGGATGCGCGACTTCGGCAGCGGGGGGAAGCGCATCGGCTCCGTGTCGGGGCCGAAGGGGCGGCCCAGGGCGCCCTCGTTGCGGTTCATGCCGCCCGGACGGTCGTAGCGACCACACAGGCCGTTCAGGGTCATGACGAGCTGGGTCGCCAGGTTGTGGTGGATCGCCATGTGGAGGCCGGTGCCGCTGTTGGCTGCGCCCGTCCGCGCGCTGGCGAACATCACGGCCGCCGCCACGATCTGGTCCTTCGGCACGCCCGTTCGCTGTGACGCGTAGTCGAGGTCGAAGTCGCGAACGGCGTCGTGGAGCGCATCGACTCCGCTCACGAACTTCGCCACGTAGTCCCGGTCCTGGAGCCCGCGGTCGAGGATCACCTTCACCATGGCGGCCAGCAGCGTGGCGTCCTCGCCCGGCTTCACCTGGAGGTGGAGGTCGGCGAGTCGCGCTACGTCGGTGCGCCGCGGGTCGACCACGATCAGCTTCATGCCGCGCTTGCGCGCCTCGTTGATCCGAGCCGTGGGGCTCGACTGGGGCATGTTGAGCTGATGCGAGGCCACGGGGTTCGTGCCCACGAAGAGGACGCACTCGGCGCGCTCGATGTCGAGGAGGTTCGCGGGGATCGGGCCGCCGAAGAAGCGGTTGCCCGCGATCGCGAGACTCGGCGAGTCGATGGTGAAGGAGGTGTACATGCGGCTCGAGCCCAGCGCGCGGAGCCAGCGTTGGACGAACCAGGGGCCGCCCGCAGAGGTGCGGTGGCCGCCGCAGCCGGTGTAGACCGCGACCGCCTCGGGTCCGTGGCGGGCGACGATGTCGCCGAGTCGCTCCGCCACCTCGTCGAGGGCGCGAGTGGTGGAGATCCGGGACCACCGGTCCCCCTCCCTGCGCTCCGGGCCGAGCAGACGGTCCGGGTGGTGGATTCGCTCCACCTCGGCGCGTCCCTTCGGGCAGGTGTAGCCGCGGGTCACGACGTTCTCGCGATCGCCGCGCACCGCGACCACGCGGCCGTCTTCTACGTCCACCTCGACGCCGCAGAACACGTGACAGAAGCGGCAGAAGGACTTGTGGGTCTCGATCATCGTGGTCTCTCGTCGCGATCGTGGGATGGGGTCCGGCCGGGCTCGGGCCAGCGTACCAGTCCCCGCCCGCGGAGCGGGCCGCTTTCGCGGGCTCCCGGGGAGGTACGGGCTCCGGCCGCGAGTGCGCCCGGCCCCTGTGGTATACCCCTCGTTCTTGAAGCCCGGTCCGCTCCTCGCCCGTCTTCGCATCCGCCGCAAGCCGTCGGATCTCGGGGAGGCGCGTCGCGAGCAGGGCCCCGGTCGCTCCGATCGCGAGCGTCTCGGCGACACCCTGATCCGCGGCGCCAGCGGCGCTCTCGCGGTCCGACTCGTCGGGACGGGGCTCGCGTTCGGACTCCAGGTCCTGCTGGCGCGTCTGCTGGGCGTCGAGGGATACGGCGTCTACATCTACGCCTTCTCGCTGGTGGCGTTCCTGTCGGTCCTGCTGAAGCTCGGGCTCGACGCGGCGACGGTTCGCTTCCTCCCCACCTACCTGGCGGGCGGCCATTGGGGGATGATGCGCGGGCTGCTGCGGCGCACCCTCGAGATCCAGACCGCGAGCTCCCTGCTGGGCGCGCTGGGGATGCTGGCGGTGGTGTGGCTGCTGCGCCGGCGGCTCGACCCCGACCTCTACCACACCCTGCTGGTCGCCACGCCGCTGCTTCCGATGCTGACGCTCCAGTTCCTGGCCGAGGCGCGGCTGCGGGCGCTGTCCCGCGTGACGCTCGGCCGGATCCCCCAGGAGATCCTCCAGCCGCTGGCGGTGGGGTCGCTGGCCTACGCCGCGCTGGCCCTGGCCGGCGACGGGTTCGAGGCCCCGCTGGCGATGGGGGCCACGGGGCTGGCCGTTGCGGCGGCCGTTGCGATCGGCTTCGGCCTCTTCCACGGAATCGTGCCGAGGGAGGTGCTCGCCGCGGCGCCGGAGCATCGCACCCGCGACTGGACGAAGACGGCGCTCCAGCTCTCGCTCGTCGCCAGCGGCTCCGTCGTCATGGCCCAGATCGACGTGCTGCTGTCCGGCTACTACCTGGGCACGGCCCCGGCAGGGACCTACTCCGTGGCCAGCCGGATCTCGCGATTCGTTCCCTTCGGCCTCACCGCCGTCAACCTGGCGATCTCTCCCATGGTCGCGAGGCTCTGGTCCGAGGGGCGCCACACCGAGCTCCAGCGCATCGTGACCCTGGCGGCCGCGGGCATCATCCTGACGACCCTCCCCGTGTCCCTCGCCTGCGCGCTCTTCGCCGATCCGCTGCTGGGCCTGTTCGGCGGGGAGTTCACCGAGGCGCGTGGCGCCCTGGTCGTGCTCGTGGTGGGCCGCACCTTCGGTGCGTTCAGCGGGCCGACCAGCCTGCTGCTGTCCATGACCGGCCATCAGCTCCTGGTGGTCAAGGTGCTGGGCGTGAGCGCCGTGATCGACATCGCGCTCCACGTCGTGTTGCTGCCCCGCTTCGGGATCCTGGGCGCCGCCGCGGCGACCACCACCACGCTGGTGGTCTGGAATCTCGTGCTGGCCTATTTCGTGCTCCGGCGCATGCGGCTCGATCCCACGGTCTTCTCGATGCTCCGGCCGCGAAACTGGCGCTCCGAGCACTCCCCGGGAGGCTGAGCTCGATCCGGGCGTGGGCGCGAGGCCTCGCGTGGTAGGGTGGACCGATGAGAGCGCTCGTCGGGATGGGTTCGTCATCCGCGGTCTCGGCCCTCGTGCTGGCGATCCTGCTCTTCGCTCCCGCCCTCGTCTCCCGCGCCCAGGAGCAGGGCAGGCAGGAGATCCTGGTGGGGTGGGAGGTCCACGCGGCCCTTCCCGCGCCCGAGCTCGACGCGCTCCAGTCGTCGGCGCGGATCGACCGACTCCGGGTCGTCGAGCGGGCGCGCGGCATCGTGTACGCCGCGCGCCAGAGGCGCCCCGAGGTCGGCGAGGGCCAGATCGTCGTGACCGCGGTGGACGCCGCCGGAGTCGAGAAGGGCCGAAGCATCGTCGCCGACCCACGCATCCTGCGGGCCGAGATCCCCGACGAGTCGGGCCTGCTCCGGGGAGTGGAGCTGGTGCGCCCGAGCGCGGAGTTCCTGGTCACGCTTCCCGACGACCCCTCGATCCGCGAGCTTCGGATCCACGAGCCGCGCTGGAACGGAGACGCGTACGAGCTCGACCTCGTCGCAACGCTGCCGATCGATTGATGTCGCCGCGCTGATCCCCGTCGAGAAGAAGGAATGACGAGCCACTGCCCGCCCGCTGCGAGTGCCGCGCCGAGGCCGCAATCCCGCTGGGGGGTGCTGGCCCTCTTGCTCGCCGTCGTCTTGCTCGGCGCGCTGCCCGCGCGTGCGAGCCACGACTGCTTCGATCCGACCAACCTGCTGGCCAACTGCAGCTTCCAGTCCGGCGATCTGACGGCCTGGGAGGCCGTCGACATCGCCGGCCCCTTCTACCCCCTGGGCGTGGGCGGTGCCGGCCTCTCTCCCGGATTCGGGCTCTTCACGAGTGCACCGGAGCACGACGACTTCGCGGTGGTCCACGGCTTCGACGGCTCGGCGCCCGGCGTGATCGAGGTCTTCCAGGAGACGACCCTCGGTGCGGACCCGTTCCTGCGCTTCGGCTACCGAGCCGGCTGGGATCTGTTGAACTACGCCCCCGCCACGCTGGATCGCACCTTCGAGGTCGTGATCGAGCCCGTCGGGGGCGGCGCGCCGCTCTACAGCCAGCTCATCCTGACGGCCGCTGCCGACAGCGTGAACCTGGATACCGGCGATCTCGAGGCCACGGTCGATCTTTCGGCGTTCGCCGCAACCCCGGTCCGGATCAAGTTCCTCTGGACGGTTCCCGAGGCCTCGACCGGCCCCGCCTTCTTCCAGCTGGAGAACGTGCTGGTGGACTCCGCCTTCGTCATCGACAACGGCGACCCCGCCAACCGGCTCGACATCGCCATCTTCGGGGATGGCTACACCGACCAGCAGCTCTCGGACTTCGCCAACGACGTCGATCAGTTCATGCAGGACGTGCTGATGGAGTCCCCCTACGACGAGTACGCTCCCTACATCAACGTCCACCGCGTCGAGGTGGCGAGTGCGGAGTCGGGCGCCGATCACCCGGAGGACGTGCCGCAGCTCTTCGTCGATACGGCCTTCGACGCGGCCTACGACTGCGCCGGCATCGAGCGGCTGATCTGCGTGGACGTGTTGGAGGTGCTCGGTGTCGCGACCGTCAGGCTGGATCCGGACGAGCGGGACATCATCCTGGTGCTGGTGAACGACGCCGAGTACGGCGGCTCGGGCGGGGCGATCGCCGTCGCCTCGACCCACGCGGCTGCGGTCGATCTGATCCTGCACGAGACCGGCCACAGCTTCGGGCTGCTCGCCGACGAGTACACGACCAATCCGCCGCCCTGCAACAGCACCCTCGAGCCCGGCGAGCCCAACACGACCAAGCAGACCGTTCGGGCCCAGATCAAGTGGAACGCCTGGATCGACCCCCTGACGCCGATCCCGACCACGAGCACCGCGCCGGCGGTTCCGGGGCTCTACCAGGGCTCGAAGTACTGCAACGTCGATCTGTACCGGCCCACCCACAACTCCCTGATGCGGAGCCTCGGCGTGCCCTTCGAGCAGATCAACAGCGAGCAGCTGGTGAAGCGCATCTACAACTGGGTCTCGCCCATCGAAGCGGTCTCTCCCGGAGCGACGAACCTCAGCATGGATGCGAGCCAGAGCCAGCTCTTCAGCGTCGCGGTGCCCCGGCCCGCCACCCACAGCCTCGACACCGTCTGGTCCGTGAACGGCATTCCCGTCGCATCGGGCGCGACGCAGCACGTCTTCGATGCCGCGACGGTCGGGGTCGGCACCCATACGCTGGAGGTGCTCGTGTCCGACGCGACGCCCCTGGTTCGCAACGATCCGAGCCAGGCGCTCCTGGAATCCCACAGCTGGGTGATCCAGGTGCCAGAGCCGAGCGTCCCCATGCAGCTCGTGCCGGGGATCGTGGCATTATTCGGCCTGGACGCGCGTCGCCGAAGGCGAGTACGCTGACGGGAGCACGGAATTCAGGGGAGGAGTGATGGAGACCAGGCGGATCAGCCACTTCGGTGTCGTCGTGGACGACGCCGACCGGGCCTGCGAGACGTGGTGCGAGAGATTCGGCCTGACGAAGGCCGCGGACATGCGGATCGCCGAGGAGGGGATTCGCAGCGTGTTCGTCTCGGTGGGCGGCACCCTCGACGAGATGGCCATCGAGCTGATGGAGCCGCTGGACAAGTCCGACATGAGCAACGCCGTCGCCCGGCGGCTGGCCCGGAAGGGCGAGGGCTTCTACCACGTCTGTCTGGAGGTCGACAGCGTCGCCGAGAGCGCCGCGTCGCTCGCCGGTGGTCCGATGCGCGTCATCCACCGCGACGCGGTGGGAGGGGGCGACGAGGGGCGCTGGCTGGTCCACCCCAAGGACGCCCACGGCGTCATGGTCGAAGGCGTCGAGAAGGCCTAGCCGAGGGGCGGCCGCCTTGGTGGTCGTTGGCGCCCGGGGACGACGGCACAGCCGCTCGACCTGTCGTGAGCTCGGCCCGAGCCGTGCGGCGGTGTCGCGCCTTTGACCAACCTGAAGCGGAACGAATGCCTGGGAGGGAAGCCATGCCGATCCGCTTCATCGTGCTGTTGCTGGCGCTCGCGCTCGCCGGGATCAGCGCAGCGTGCGGGGAGCAGTCGGAACACGCGATCCGGGACGTCGACGAAGCCGCCGACACGCTGGAGACACCGGGCGGTGTCGAATCGGCCGCGGAGAAGATCTCCGAGGACGTGGAGAATTCCGCCCGTTTCTACGACGAGACCTACGATTCCGCCCGCAAGCGCGAGGGCGCGATCGAGGCGGGCGGCGATGCCTACGACGCCGTGCTCGACGTTCCCGAGGAGAAGACGAAGAAGTCGCTCTGGCTCGCGGAGCGCTCGGCTTCCAGCGGCGACCTCAGGACTTCCAGCGCTGCCAGAGGATGACGACGGCGCCGGCGACGATCGCAGGAATGAGGAGCACCCAGAAGAACTCCTCGATCAGGGCAGCGCAGGTGGCCGCCAGGCCGAGCAGGACGCCCAGCACGGCGAGGCGCCAGTCGAAGTGCACGCCGGCGAGGACCGTGCCGAGCGACAGCGCGAGCAGGGCGACGAGGCCCGCGTCCTCGCGGTTCAGGCGTCCCGTTCCTTCGAGCACGAAGATGAGGTACATGGCGAGGATCAGCGCGCCCCAGTGCAGGAGCTGGCGGAGCAGCACGGTGGAGACGTTTTCGCCGTGCGCCCGGGCGCGCCGCCAGCCGCTGTACACGCTCACCGCGCCGAACAGTGGGATCACCACCAGCCAGTACGACAGGCCCCACTGCGCCGAGAAGTCGGCGACGGCCATGCCGCCGATGGCGAGCACCAGCAGCGCGATGAACGCCATCTCCTCCATGGCGAGCCGGGGCCTCCCCGCGGGCGCAGGCTCGGTGGGCGGGTCGACTCCGAGCGCCATGCATTCACCTCCTGGAGCCGAGAGCTTACGCGCTCTCGAGGTCGCAGGACAGACGGCCCGCCGCGATCCCCAGGACATCGGCGGCGCTCGCGGCTGAGGCATGCGTCGGCTGGCGCGGAGCGCTCGAGATAGCGAGATCGGGGCAGGGAAGAACGAGCGTGTGGCCGAGGAACGGCCGTGATGGCGCTCTTCACGGAGAACGAACCGTCGGGCCCACGCGAGTCATTGCACCGGATCTCGGCTCGCCCGAATGCCAGCTTGCGCGCAGGCGACCGCGACCCCGTCAATCGACGACGATCGTGCCCTTCAGCGTGTGCTCGGGACCGGTTGCCGACGCCTCTCCGAGCCCTGCACCGACGACCACGACTTCGTACGCGTAGGTTCCCGGCTCGAGGGGGCAGGGGAGCCTGACGGTCTCGGACTCGAAGGAGGTGAGGGGAAGAGAGCGGTAGACCGGGCCGTCCGCGCGGAAATACGGGCGGAGCTCGTCGCAGGTGAAGCTCGAGCGGATCGCCGCCGGGATGACCACGTAGCCCTTCGACTCGTTCGAGATGTTGGCCCACTCGACGATGCCGTCCTGACCCACGCGAACGGTCTCGGGGGTGAGCTTCTGCGTCATGGGGTGAGGAGCCACGCCACAGAATAATTAACTCACCCCCGTCTTCGTGGAGGAGATGCTCT
>Ga0209536_100013416_pt1 | contig 11820 bp, 10 predicted proteins | sample DeeMarSeWOR28_12_FD_187461 | JGI IMG/M metagenome (GOLD analysis project Ga0209536, IMG submission 187461) | Marine sediment microbial communities from White Oak River estuary, North Carolina - WOR-2-8_12 (SPAdes) (version 2) | ecosystem: Environmental > Aquatic > Marine > Intertidal zone >...
GGGGGAGCGTGACCGCTGGCATCGACGTCCACCCGAGCGCCTGGCTGGCCGACTCGGCGCGGCTGTCGGGTCGCATCGCGCTGGGCGAGGGCGTGTCGGTCTGGCACAACGCGGTGTTGCGCGCCGAGTGTTGCGAGATCCGGGTCGGCCGGATGACGAACCTGCAGGACTTCGTGATGGTCCACGTGGGCTACGACGACCCGACCGTGATCGGCGAGTTCTGCTCGATCACCCATCACGCGACCTTGCACGGCTGCCGCATCGGGGACCACTGCCTGGTCGGCATCAATGCGGTGGTGATGGACGGCGCGCGCATCGGGCCCGGCTCGATCGTCGCCGGTGGGGCGCTGGTGCGGGAGGGCGAGGAGTTCGGACCCGGGTCGATCATCGCCGGCGTCCCCGCCCGGCAGATCGGCGAACGCGACAGCGCCCGCGCCAACCGCCTGAACGCCTGGCTCTACCACCGCAACGCCAGCTTCACCCGGCGCGGCGAGACGCGCGCCTGGGAGGGCCCGGAGTTCGAGGCCTGGCGCGAAGCCAAGCGGGCCGAGGTCGAGGCGGACGCGGACCTCTGAGGGAACCGCCGGATCCCGCCTCAGCCGGAGCGGTCGCGCGCGAGGCCGCTGAAGAGCAGGTCGACCGAGGCCTCGATCGAGCGGCGGCAGGCCGACTCCGAGGCCAGCCCGTTCGCCCAGCTGATGCGCGCGCCCGAGGCGATGTGGAAGAGCGCGCGCGCCGCGGCCAGCACGTCGATGCCGTCGGCCAGGTCGCGTCGCCGACCCGCTTGCAGGATCTCGGCCAGCAGGCCGATCGCCCGATCCTGGAGCACCAGCACGCGTCGGGCGACGGGCTCGTCCGGATAGGTGGTGGCGCGCAGCGCGATCACGGTGAGATCCGCGTTGGACGCGAGCAGCGCGTGCTGCGCCTGGAAGAAGCGGTGTACGCGCTCGCGCGTGGGCGCGTCGCGATCGTCGCCCAGGCGGAAGCGGGTCCAGGCCTCCTCCTGGAGGTCTGCGAGCTCCAGGATCAACAGCTCGTGCTTGGTGCGCACGTGCCGGTAGATGGAGCTCGCCCCCATGCCCGCGCGCTGCGCGATCGCCCGCAACGTGGCGCCGTCGAAGCCGCGCTCGGCGAACAGGGCGCGCGCGGCCTCGCGAATGCGGCGGCGGCTGCGCAGGCCGCGCAGGCGGCGACCGTCGGGCTCGGCACCGGTCCCGGTCGCCGGGGCGGGGCCGGTCACCGCGCGACCAGCTCGGAAGGCCGGGCCAGCAGCAGCTCCGGCTGCTCGATGCGCGTCCCGCAGGCGTTGATCGAGCCCGCCGCGTAGAGGCCGTCCTCGATGCGCTCGTCGTAGGTCCAGTAGACCGTCATCACGCGACCCGACTCCGGTCGGGGCTCGATGCGGCCCATCACGCAGAACGAAGAGCAGGTGCCGCGTTCCCACAGGTGGTGGAAGCCCCCGTCGAGGTCCACCGAGCCGACGTTCGCCACGAACACCGAGGTGTAGAGCGGGTCCGGCTCGATCATGAAGCGCGGCAGCAGGCCCAGCGCGTCGAGTCCGTTGGCGGCTCCGATCAGGCCGCGGGTGACGAAGCCGGGCAGGCGCACCAGGCCCTTCGTCTCCTTGTCACTGGTCGACTCGACCCCGGCCCGGGCGGGCCGCAACTTGCCGTAGATCGCATCCACCATCTCGTCGAGGCTCTCGCGCTCGGCATCGAAGGTGCGCTTGATCGTGAGCAGCGGCGAGCCGTCCCGCAGCTCGCGTTTCGCGCTGAAGGTCACGTGTGCGCCGTCGTGCTGCCAGAGCCGGCCGCCCTTGACGAAGCGGTTCACGCCCGGGCGCAGCACCAGCATCTGGGAGATCGATCGCAGCAGCAGATGGAAGAGCGTGATCGGCCGGTCGTCCGCGCGTTCGCGGTTGCGCTTCGCGAGGAACTCGAGCGCCGCCTCGACCTCCATCTGCTGGGCGTAGTAGAAGACCGAGTCGTTCCTGCGCGGCGAGATGTGCGGCATGATGCGGCGCATCGGCGACAGGTTCGGTACCAGCGTCGCGTCCGGACGGCGACCGAACATGATCCCCTCCCCCGTCCGACCGGCCCGTTCCGAGAGGCGGCCGCAGACCGGTCCCCGGTCCGGATTCTACCCCGATTCGCGAGATCCTCGACCCTCGGACGCGCCCGGGCCTCGCGGGGCGCTGCGCCTCCGCTCGCGCAGCATGTGCCAGATCGGCACGCCGAAGACGTGGCTCTCGCGGACGCTGCGGAAGCCTGCGCGCTGGTAGAAGGGCAGGTTCCCGGCGCGATCGGTCTCGAGCCAGGTCGGCAGCTCGTCGGCGTCGGCCCGGCGCAGCAGTGCAGCGAGCAGCGCGCTGCCGAGGCCGGTGCCCTGGGCACGGGGGTCGACACCCAGCGTGGCCAGGTACCAGTGAGGCTCGAGCGGGTGGACGTCGTGCATGTGTTCGAACACGCGTTGCCAGCGCAGCGAGACGCGCGGCCCCTGGACCCACAGCGTGCGCAGCTGCACCCAGGGTCCCGGCGGAGCGAGCGGATAGGTGTCGGGCGGATTGGCCAGCAGCACGCCCAGTCCGCCGGGCGACCGCGCGATCAGCGCGACGCCCAGGCGGCGCATGCTCGCGACGAGCTGGCGCATGCCCGCCCGGTTGCAGCGCAGTCGGCGCTGTGGGTCCACTCCGACCACGGCCTGGTTGAGCGGGCTGTCGCGAAACGCGGCGGCGAGCGCCTCGACCGCGGCGGGCTCGCCGGCCTCGTCCAGCGCGTCGACCGGTCCCGGATTCAAGCGGCGCGCGTCTCGACCAGTTCGATCCGGGTGCCGTCCGGGTCGGTCACGAATACGGCTCTGGCGCCGAGCTGGCGGTTGTGGATGTGGGTGTCGCGCAGCACCTTCGCGCCGCGCGACTCGAGCGCTTCGATCGCCGCCGCGAGATCCGGAACCCGCAGCGAGAGGTGCGTCAGACCCAGCGCGTTCATCGCTCGGGGCGAGCCGTCTCCCACCGTCCCCGGTCGCTCGTAGTGGAGCAGCTCGATCACGACGCCGTCCCGGCGCAGGTAGATCGCGTGCAGGCGCACGCCCGGCAGCTCGAGTAGCGCCTCGGTCTCCGGTCCGGAGGCCGACAGCTCGGAGAGCGGTTCGAAGCCGAGTGCGTCACGATAGAACGCCAGCGAGGCCTCGAGGTCGGAGACGCAGATCCCGAGGTGGGTGACGCGCGCGCCTTCCAGCCTACGCGCCCTCCCTCGCGCGCGGCGGGGGCTTTCCCGGCTCCGTCGGGAGGTTGAGAACCTCGCGCGGAAAGGCGTCGACCAGGAAGTTCACGACGTCGCGCACCGCGACCACGCAGGCCGGACGGTGCTCGTCGTCGACCACGGGCACGTGCCGGAACCCTCCGACCGCCATCTTGTTCAGCACGTAGGCGACGGTGGAGTGGATCGAGAGCGCCTCGGGATCGGGCGTCATCACCTCCTCGATCGGCAGCGAGGCGGGGTTGCGTCCCTTGTCGACGATCCGGAACAGCACGTCACGCTCGGTGAAGATGCCGACGAGCTTGCTGTCCTTGGTGCCATCGTCGGTCACGAGTACGCAGCTCCTGTGCTCCCGCTGCATCGCGCGCATCGCGTCGGTGACGGTATCCGTTCCTCGCATCACCACCGGGCGTTGGACCGGGAGCACGCGCAGCGGCTCACGCAGCAGCTCGGCGTCGAAGCCGATCGACTGCCGCTGGCCGGGCTTGTCGAAGTAGGTCTCGTCTCCCCCGAGGTCGTCCACCATTGCTCTGCCCTCCAACACTTCGGAAATGTCGCGTGCCTCGACGTTCTGCCGCTCCTCCGACGGCTTCGGTGAAGAACGCGAGAACTCCAGGGCGCCGGCCAGCGCCTGCGGCCCGTCGCCCGAGGACCTGCCTCTCTATGTAACACCCTGTCCGGCGGGCGCAATTCGCACTCGCAGGGGGTCGAACTAGTGCCCGCCACAACAGTGTTTTTTTCGAGCGCACAATATGGAGGTTCGACGCATCGCGTCGCAAGGTCGCCGTGCATTTTTGGTTTGATTGAATCTTCGACTGCGTTGTAGGCTGATTCTCGTATCGAGTTCCGGTCGCGCGCCGTCGGCGCTCTCGATCCTCGGGCACCCTGGAACGGAGAGACCGAGGTCGGCGACGAGAGCGACGCAGGCTGCGACACACGAGTGACGCGCCGCCGCGGCCGGGACACGGGCGCTCGAGGGGCTTCCCCTCGAGCGCCCCCTCTCCGTCGCCGCCACGCGAAGCTGGGAGCGAAGTCGAGCGGGTCGGACGGCGCTGGGCCGCTCGGCTCGAAGGGGCCGAATGGGCAACGCGTTGCCCTCGCCCGCCGGATCCCGAGCGGGGGTGAAGTTCGCTTCGTAGCGCTCCCTCGTGCATGCGGCGGGCGAAGTCGGCGAGCCGCCGGCGCTCGCGCCCGTGCGCGCCCGTCGGAATGCGCTTGCGGCACGACCCTTGCTCCGTTTGCTGCGACGTCGTCGTGCACGACCGCGCGACGGCGGAGGAGCCCCCGTGATTCGTGTCCGAGCAAGGCTCGCGATCGCCGCCGCGTTGATCGCCCTGGCAGCGCCGGCCGCCGCCTTCCAGGGGGGCGACGTCTACTGGGCCCCCGGCTCGTGCGATCCGCCGCCGTGCCCGATGTACAAGGTGGACGCGGCGCTCGGAACCGTGTCGCCCTTCGTCTCGATCGATCCCGCGCCGGGCCAGTTCGCCTGGGAGCCCGATCGCAGCGCGCTCTACGTCTCGCAATTCGAGAGCGGTACGGTGCTGCGCATCACGACCGCCGGCGCCGTCTCCACCTGGGCCACCGGCATCGCCGGTGCGACGGGGCTGCTGATGACAACGGGTGGAACGCTGCTGGTCGCCTCGTACTACGACGGCGCGGTCTACGACGTCACGACGAGCGGCGACTACTCGACTGCCGCTGCGTTCGCGTACGGCTTCACCACGCCGCGCAACCTGCTCGAGCGGTCGAACGGGGAGATCCTGCTGGTCGATCAGACCGGTCGCGCGGTCTTCGACATCAGCGGTGGCGGGAACTTCACCAATGCAGCTCCCTTCGCCTTCGGCTTCCTGATCGGCGCCTACGACCTGGTCGAAGACGCGTACGGTCAGCTGTTCCTGTCCACGCGGCTGGGTGTCCAGGACGTCACCGACGGCGGTGACTTCTCCAGTGTCTCCCCGTTCGCCTGGGGCCGCTTCGTGGTGGGTCTCACCATCGACCCGGACGGCCGTCTGCTGGCCGCCGAGATCGAGACCGGCGCGATCTACGACATCAGCGACGGCGGCGACTTCTCGAGCACGTCGGGCGTCACTCCGATCGCGATGGTTCCTGGCGGCCTCGGGGACTCCGCGCTCGACACGGTGGCCTTCGACGGATCCGGATCGCCGCAGGTACCGGCACTCGGACCGCTCGCCTACGCGCTGCTGGCCTCGCTGCTGCTGGCCTCGGGCGCGCGCTCCCGCTGAATGCCGAGATCGCGCCAGCGCCGGTGGTGCCAGAGGTAGGAGCCCGGGTGCTCGACGATGATCTCCCCCATCGCGTCGTTGATGCGCTGGGTGAGCCGCTCGACGTCGGCGCGCCGATCACCGCTCGGGGCGTAGTCCGTGATCTCGCGCAGATAGCAGACGTGTTCCGCGCCGTCGTCGCGTCTCGTGTCCACGGCGACGAGCAGGCGCGCACGGTCGGCCTTGAGCGCGACGAACGCGGGACCCTTGTGGGTCCGGGCCGGCTGCCCGAGGAACTGCGTGACCACGCCGCTCTTGCGCGCGTGCTGGTCCGGCAGCAGGCACACCCGGCCACCCCCGTTGGCCAGCCGGATCAGCCTGCGCAGCAGGCCCGGCTCCCACACGCTCAGCACGTCGAAGCCGAAGCCCTTGCGCGCGTCGCTCAACAGGTTGTCGAACGGCGGCACCTTCGGGGGCTTCATCACGACCGTCAGACGCAGGTCGCTGTCCCGGACGAAGCACAGGCCGCAGAGGTCGAAGTTTCCCGAGTGGGCGGGCACGACCACGAAGCCCTGCGGAGCGCGCACGAGATCGTCGTAGAGCTCGGGCGGCTCGAAGCGCACCTGTGCGAGCACCTCGTCGCGCGCGCGGGGGTGCGAGCCGCGCAGCGCTTCGACCATCGAGAGGATCAGATTGCGGTGGGCCGAGCGGGCGATGCGCTTGCGCTCCGCCGGCCCGAGCTCGGGCCCGAAGACCCGCTCGAGGTTGCCGTGGATCGTGCGCCGGCGTACGCCCAGCCAGTGGGCGAGGTCTGCGACGCCCCGTCCGACGGCGAGCGCCGCCCGGTGGGGCAGCCACGCGAGCAGCGCGATCAGGCCGCGCACGCCGCCCGCGACGATCGCTCCACCGAGCCCGGCCAGACTGCGCTTTCGGCGCTGTTCCAAGGGGCCTCCGGTGCTCGGCGCAGACCGTAACGGAGCGGCGCGCTCCGCGCTTCGTTACGGTCAGGGGATCATGGCGAACTCGCGAGACGGCTCGCGGCTGCGCGACTGCGCGCTCGAGCACCCGGTGCGCGGCCCGCTCGGCTCCAGCCGGCGGGAGTTCCTGGTGCGGAGTCTCGCGGGCATCAGCCTGCTCGGCGCCGGGCCCCTCTGGTCTGGCTGCCACGACGGCGGCAGCAGCGGCAGCGCCCCTACGCGCTCCAATCTCGCCGCGCTCGCGCTCGAGGCACCCGACGCGAACGGTCTTCAGCTGTCGGAGGGCTTCCGCTCGCGGGTGGTCGCCCGCAGCGGCGAGCGACCGGTCGCCGCCAGCGCCTATGTGTGGCACGCCGCGCCCGATGGCGGAGCGACCTTCGCCAGCGATGACGGCGGCTGGATCTACGTCTCGAATGCCGAGCTGGCGTCCGGCGGCGTCGGGGCGCTGAGCTTTGCGCCCGACGGCAGCCTGCGCGACGCGTACTCCATCCTCTCGGGCACGATCCGCAACTGCGCGGGCGGCGCGACGCCTTGGGGCACATGGCTCTCCTGCGAGGAGTTCGCGGGCGGTCGCGTCCACGAGTGCGATCCGTACGGTCGCGAGCCGGCCGTGGTGCGCCCCGAGCTCGGCGTCTTCCAGCACGAGGCCGTGGCCGTGGATCCGGTCACGCACTTCTTCTATCTCACCGAGGACGTGCCGGACGGACGTCTGTACCGCTTCGTCCCGGTCGGCCGGCGCGGGGACGGAAGGCCCGAGTATGCGGGCGGCTCGCTCGAGGTGGCGCAGGTGATCGGCTCTCCCGGCGGTCGGGTGGTCTGGCATCCGCTGCCGGACCCGTCGGGTTCGCCGACGCCGACGCGATTGCAGGTGGCGGCGAGCACGCGGTTCGCGGGTGGCGAGGGCATCGACGTCCGGGACGGCATCGTCTACTTCTCGACCAAGCACGACAATCGCGTCTGGGCGCTCGATACGCGGAGCGACGAGCTCTCGGTGCTCTACGACGCGGCGTCGTTCGCGGTCCCGGTGCTCACGGGCGTGGACAACGTCGTGGTCTCGCCCTGGGGCGACGTGCTGGTGGCCGAGGACGGCGGCAACCTGGAGATCGTCGCCCTCACTCCGGGGGGCGACGTGAACCCCGTGGTCCGCATCGCGAACCATCCACTTTCGGAGGTTACGGGTCCCGCGTTCGATCCCTCGGGAACACGCTTGTACTTCAGCTCCCAGCGCGGCGCAGCGGGTCGATCGAACGCCGGGATCACCTACGAGGTGGAAGGGCCGTTCGGGATCTGAGCCCGCGCTCGCCGCCTGCGGACGCCGAGCGAGCGCGGTCCGATCGGGCTCCCCCTGGGTGCGTGGGGCCCATCCCGCTGCGGCTCGGAGCTGCCCCCTCTGTACGAGCTCGGCATGTACAATGCGAACGCAACCATCTCGCGTCGCTGCCGGTGCCCTCGTCCTGGTCGAATTCCTCCTTCGGCGGGAGCAGGGGAGCCGCACCGAGTCCGGGCCCCCAGGGCTTGGGCCGGGGCGCCCAACCGCCGATAGGAGGCTCCAATATCATGCGTCGTTCGATCTCCCTGCGGCTGGTGCTGCTGGCAGCACTGTGTTCCTGGGCCACGCTGGCCAGCGCCCAGACCTCCTTCGTGGCGTTCGAGAGCGGTCCGGTCCGCCCGCTCGCGCTCTCGCCCGACGGCAGCACCCTCTACGCGACGAACATCCCCGACAACACGCTCGAGATCTTCAGCGTCGGCGTCGGAGGCCTCACCCACACCGGGTCGGTCCCGGTCGGGATGGAGCCCGTGGCCGTGGCCGTGCGCGACAACGGCGGCAACGACGAGGTCTGGGTGGTGAACCACCTCTCGGACAGCTTGAGCATCGTCGACACGTCGGGCGCCGTGCCCTTCGTCACGCGCACGCTGCTGGTGGGCGACGAGCCGCGCGACATCGTGTTCGCCGGGACCGGCGGCAACCGCGCCTTCATCACCACCGCCCACCGCGGACAGCACCGCACCGACTCGTCGATCTCCGGCGTCACCGGCGCCGGCGATCCGCAGCTCACCACGCCGGGCGTCGGCCGCGCCGACGTCTGGGTGTTCGACGCCACCAGCCTCGGCACGGCCTTCGGCGGAACGCCAGTCGAGATCCTGAGCTTCTTCGCCGACACGCCCCGCGCGCTCGCGACCGACGGCACCACCGTCTACGTGGCTGCCTTCCACTCGGGCAACCAGACCACGGTCATCAACGAGACGCTGGTCTGCGACGGCTTCCAGGTCAACGGTGGAAGCAACTGCGGCGCGGGTGCGCCGGGCGGCGTGCCGGGACCCAACAACAACGTCGGGGGCGCCCCCGCACCCGAAACCGGCATCATCGTCAAGTTCGATGGTGCGAACTGGAAGGACGTGCTGGGGCGCAACTGGGACTCACTGGTGCCCTTCGACCTGCCCGACCACGACGTCTTCTCGATCAACGCCGACACGCTGGGCTCATTGGTCGAGTACGATCACGTGGGCACGATCCTGTTCAACATGGCCGTGAACCCCGCGAACGGGAAGGTCTACGTCACCAATACCGAGCTCCCGAACCACGTGCGCTTCGAGGGGCCCGGCGATCACGGCGGCAGCACGGTGCAGGGCCACCTCTCCGAGTCGCGCGTGACGGTGATCGACCCGGCGGGCCCCACGATCCTGCGGCAGCACCTGAACCGGCACATCCAGTACGGCGATCTCCACACCGATCCGGGCGCGAACCACGCGGCCATCGACGCCAAGGCGGCCCACAGCCTGGCCACGCCGCTCCAGCCGGTCGTCTCGAGCGACGGCAACACGATCTACGTGGCGGCCTTCGGCTCCGCGAAGATCGGGGTGTTCACCAGGGCCGAGCTCGAGGATCCGAACTTCGATCCGAACTTCGATCCCGAGATCCAGAGCGCCGACTATCTCGACACCAGCGGCGGCGGACCGGCCGGGCTGGCGCTCGACGAGACCCACGACCGCCTCTACGTGCTCACCCGCTTCAACAACGCGGTGGAGGTGATCGACCTCGGCAGCGGCCTCACCTCGGCGAGCCACGCGCTCCACAACCCGGAGCCCGACGAGATCGTCGAGGGCCGACCCTTCCTCTACGACGCGCAGATCTCGTCGGGCAACGGCGAGGCCTCCTGCTCGAGCTGCCACATCTTCGGCGACATGGACGACCTGGCCTGGAACCTGGGCGACCCGGACGGCGTGGTCACCTCCAACACGCAGCCCTCGTCGTCGGTGCTGCCGCCGGCCACCACCTTCCACCCGATGAAGGGCCCGATGACCACCCAGACCCTGCGCGGCCTGGCGACCCACGGCGGCATGCACTGGCGTGGTGACCGGGTCGACGGCTTCTTCGGCACCGATCCGTGCAACGAGCCCAGCGGCGCGCCCTGCGACGAGTTCCTGTCCTTCCGCAACTTCATCGTGGCCTTCGAGGGACTGGTCGGAAAGCACGGCACCATCAGCTCGTTCGAGATGACGCAGTTCACGAACTTCGCGCTCGAGCTGCTGCCCCCGCCGAACCCGGTGCGGAACCTGGACAACTCGCTCGTTGGCGACCAGGCGCAGGGGCTCGCGATCTTCAACGGCGCCATCAGCGACACGGTCGAGAACTGCAACGGCTGCCACACCCTCGATCCCGCCCAGGGCTTCTTCAGCTCCGGCGGCGAGCAGAGCTTCGAGGGCGAGCCCCAGAACGCCAAGGTCCCCCACATGCGCAACATGTACGCGAAGATCGGCATGTTCTTCTCGGCCGGGGACCAGATCCGGGGCTTCGGCTTCCTGCACGACGGCTCGGTCGACACCATCAAGACCTTCGTGGAGGCGGGTGTCTTCAGCCTGAACAACAGCCAGGAGATCGACCTCGAGGCCTTCGCCCATGTCTTCCCGAGCGACCTGGCGCCGATCGTGGGCCAGCAGATCACGATCGGGCCGGGCACCTTCTCGAACACGGGGGTCAACGATCGCATCGACCTGCTGGTCCAGCGCGCCAACACCGCGTTCACCTCGCTGCAGCTCGGCGGCGTCGTGACCGAGTGCGACGTGGTGGCGAAGACCGTCGAGGGTGGGTTCCCGAAGGGCTACGTGCGGCTCGCGAACGGCACCTTCCTGCCCGACGACAACGGCGCTGCGATCAGCGAGGCGACGCTGCGCAACAAGGCCAACCCGGGCGGGGATGCCCAGAGCATCACCTACACCTGCGCGCCCCCGGGCTCCGGGACGCGCATGGGCGTCGATCGCGACGAAGACGTGCTGCTCGACGGCGTCGAGACCAACACCGGCACCTTCGTGAACGCGAACGATACCGGCACCGATCCGGCCAACCCGGACACCGACGGCGACGGCATCCCGGACGGCCAGGAGGTCGCGAACGGGACCGATCCCACCAACCCGCTCGACCCGGCTCCGCCGGTCGTGCCGGTGCTGCCGGCGGCCGGTGGAGCACTGCTGGTGATCGGTCTGGCGCTCGGCTGGCGCGAGCGGCGCTCGCACAGGAGCTGATCGCCCGTGCGCCCCCTCGCACTCCGCTGCGAGGGGGCGCCGGCTCTCGCCGGCTTGCGCTCAGCGCACCTCGAGGGCGAAGCGGCGCAGCGGAAAGTGGCTGCGCTCGAGCGTGCGGACCTCGATCACGTAGCGGCCGGGCAGCAGCCAGGCGGGGTCGAGGGGCAGGCGCAGCTCGTCTGCCCGCTCGCCCCGCTGCACCACCGTCTCGAGCACGCGGCCATCGGCCGCGATCACTCGCAGCGCCGGCTCGGGCGGAATCAGCTCGGCCGGCAGCCGCAGGTCGAGCAGCAGCGGGGTGTCGCTGGGGAGATCGCCGGCGGCGATCCCTACGGTACGACCCGATTCGATCGGGTGCGGTCCCGCTCCGCGCACGAAGGGCACCGGCGGATCGAGCGTGGGAGGCAACGGCGGCTCGGCCTCGGGGGTGATCCCCACCACCGGCGGCGTCTCGGGCAGCGCGGGTGGCTGCGGCTCGGGAGCGGGGCTGCGACTCCGACCCAGGATCATCACGGCCAGGGCGATCGCACCCGCCACCAGCAACAGAGCTCTCACGCGCCGGTCCATCGGCCTCACCTCCCCGGTCTGGGCGGTCGATTGTAGGTCAGTCGGGCTGCGTGTACGGAGAGCGGCGCTCGGAGCGACCGAGCGACCCTCCGCGGGAGAGCCCATGCCGAGCCGACTGCGTCAGGTCTTCCTCGCGCTCTGCTGCGTGCCGGCGCTCGCGGCCGCAGACGAGCCCGGCCAGAGCGCCGCGCAGCAGAACGTCGTGAGCGAGCTGCGCGTCGGCGTGCTCGCCCACGATCCGGACAATCTCTGGAGCGGGTTCCGCCGCGAGAGCGG
>Ga0209536_100013417_pt1 | contig 11820 bp, 11 predicted proteins | sample DeeMarSeWOR28_12_FD_187461 | JGI IMG/M metagenome (GOLD analysis project Ga0209536, IMG submission 187461) | Marine sediment microbial communities from White Oak River estuary, North Carolina - WOR-2-8_12 (SPAdes) (version 2) | ecosystem: Environmental > Aquatic > Marine > Intertidal zone >...
AACATCTTCTCGTGCATCGCCCAGAACCCCTTGTCGCCCTTCTGTGCGTGCGCCTCGAGCGCAGCGGTGGCGGCGGGCTTGGCGTTCTTGTGGAACGGCAGCGGATTGTTCATCCACACGACGCGGACGTCCTTGCCGTACTTTTCCTGCACCTCCTTGAGGGTTGGCTCCACTCGACCGCAGAACGGGCACTCGAAGTCGCTGAACTCGACGATCGTGACGAGGGCGTCGTCCGGACCCTTCTGGGGCTCGTCACCATTGAGGGGGACCTTGTAGACGGCCTTCGGATCAGGCTGTCCCGCGCGCTGCGCAGGCTTCTGCGCATCGGGAGCGGCAGCGTTGGTCTTGCCGTCCTTGATGATGGTCGCGTAGATCTGCTCCTTCTTCACGCCCTTCTTCATCAGCGTTTCGGCCTTCGCGATCTCGTCGTCGATGATTGCCTTGAAGGACGGGAAGGGCATCGCACCACGAAGCTGGCGGCCGTTCACGAAGAAGTATGGCGTGCCGCGGGCGCCGAACGTCCCGGCAACCGCCTGGTCGTCGGCGATCACCTTCGCGTGGGTGCCCTCGTCGAGCGCCTTCTGGACCTTGTCCATGTCGAGGCCGGCGGCCTTGGCGTATTCTTCGAGCTGAGGCCGACCGAGGGCCTTTTGGTTCTGGAACAGCACGTCGTGCACCTCCCAGAACTTGTCGTTGCCGCCCTGTGCGAAGGCCTCCATGGCCAAAGCAGCGGCGGGAACGGCGTTGTTGTGGAACGCAAGTGGGTTGTTACGCCATACGATGCGGACCTTGTCGCCGTACGTCTCCAGGATTTGCTTCGTCGTCGGGAGAACACGGGCGCAGAAAGGGCACTGGAACTCGCTGAACTCGACAATGGTGACTAGCGCGTCGCTCGGGCCCTTCGAGGGCTGGGCGCTGGTCACGGGAACCTTGAAGCGTTCCACGTCGTCCGCGATTTTCACGTCCGCGGCTTGCGCTGCTTCCGCGACCTCGGTCTCGTCGGCCGAGCCCGTGTCGGAGCGCGAACCAACGACGTGCCCAAGCATGAACCCGCCGATGGCCATTACGATGGCCAACAATACAGATGAACCTTTACTCATATTTCTATCCTCGCGCCGCTCCTGCGCGGCGAGCTTTGAATCAAAAACTCACGTTCAAGACGAACGAACCAATCACTAGAAGGCCGCGCCAAGATGGGCGGCCGGCACTAGCGGGGCGGTCGGTCGACTCTGCGTGAGTGCTCGGTCTGCGCGTGGCCGTCGACGGAGACGTCCAAGAGGGCGCCTGCGTTGGGCGGCGGATCCCAACGAATCGGTTGAGCCCAACTCATCACGACCGGGACGAGTGCGTTCACGGAGGTCCCGTGGGTGCTCGCCGGCATGCAGCGCGGGTCGTCGGAGCGCTCGCACCACAGGGGCGGCGCCATAGGCTCCTCGCGAATCGTCGCGCCCTCGCTGCAACCCTCGGCGGACAGGCGATCGCATATGCAGTCCGCTGCGTTCGCTGACGCTGCGTCGAGCAAGAGCAAGGCTCCGACGGCCAGCACCTGGAAGAGGGTCTTCATGAAACGCGAGCCCAAAGTCTACCGCCCCGAACCGCGCCCGCAACAAATTCCTGCGCCGCATAGGTGTGAGGGGTGAAGCCGGAGGTGCAGGATGTCGGATAGTGGGAGAGGAGAGAGTACACTTTGGTGACCGGCTTCACCCCCCTGTTCAAAGGGTCAACGCCAAGCCCCTCGGCACTATTCCATCGAAGAGGTCGGTTCTGAAACCGCGTCCGGGAAGCCAGGGATCGTCCGAGCCAGCAGCTCGTTCAAGGGCTTCATGCCGAAAGCACGCTCGGCAGCCCGGCCCACGTAGATCAGGCTTTGGGGAAACCAACGCAGAAAGTCCGGGTTCTTCCGGACCCGGTCGATGAAGATGAAGCGTCCTGCGTCCTTCAACTTTCTGTGAAGGGCCGCCCACCAGAACTCCTCACGGAGCACTCCGATCTCGATACGACGCAGTGCGGCATAGCGCGCGATCATCGACTCCTGGAGCTCGATGTCCAGCGCGACGTAGGAGTCACAGAGCAGCGCCACCAGATCGTAAACCCGCGGGCCCATCAGCGCGTCCTGAAAATCGATGAGCGCGAGGGCGCCGTCCGAGCGGACCATCAGGTTCTTCGACTGGTAGTCGCGGTGTACGAAGCCGTAGGGCATGCCTTCCATGCGATCGGCGATCGTCTCAAACGCCATGCTGAGAGCGGCGGCGTCCTTCGGTTCGAGCTCGCCGAACAGCGCCTGCAGGCCCCACTCTCGGAAGTGTTCGAGCTCCCAATCGAGCAGCGCGCGGTCGAAGCGGCGCCGAGCCACGATCGAGCTTTTGGGAAGCTCACCGCAGCGCGCGTGAAGCTCGGCCAGGAGGTCGACCGCGCGGCCGTAGAGCTCCGGCCACTTCTCCGGCGCGACTCGACCCAGCTCTTCATGGAGCGTGACGTCGCCCAGATCTTCGAGCAGGACGACGCCGTGGTCGAGGTCCTCGGCATAAACCGTCGGGACCGGAAGCCCTCGGGACGCGAGAAGCTCCGCCACCTCGAGAAACGGCAGCCGCTTCGCGGTTGGCTGCTCTCCGGCTTCGTCGCTTCGAAAGGCGTCCTCCGGAAGCTGCATGACGATCAAATCGGACGGGAGACCCGCTTTGGCGCCTTCGATGTGCGCGCGGAAATAGCTTCGCGTCGATGCGTCCCCCCGAAGACGTACCAGCTGGGCCTCAGGCGCCGGCTCACCGTAGAGCTCCGCGAGCGCGCGTTGGAGATGGGGCGACGACATGGGCCGATGCAGCGTACGTCAGTTGGGCGGGATTGGAAAAAGAGAGGTATGGTCCCGCGGCGGGTATGAGCGACTTGGGCGCGATTGGGATTGGGACGATCTTGGCCGGGCGCTACGAGCTGGTCGGCGAGGTTGCCCTGGGTAGCCTGGGCACCGTGTACGAAGCTGTCGATCGCGCTGTAGGCGGTAGGGTCGCGGTCAAGGTTCTCCACGCCCGCTACCTCAGCAACGACTCGGTGCGACGCCGGTTCCGTCGTGAAGGCGCAGTGCTCAAGGCCCTCGACCATCCCGCCATAGTTCCGCTGCTCGAGCTCGGGGTTGATGACGATGGAGTCGTCTATCTCGTTACCGAATATGTCGCAGGCCCGACTCTGGCCCAGCGACTGGCTGCCGGACCATTGACCATGGAGGAAGTCGACGCACTGGTTGCTGCCGTCTGCGGCGGCGTCGGCGCCGCGCATGCGCATGGGGTCCTCCACGCTGATCTCAAGCCGGGCAACATCCTGTGGGGAAGCGGCGCTTCGGAGGCCTCGCCTCGCGTGGTGGATTTCAGTGCTTCGAAGATTCTCGGTTTGGACCGGCTGACCGCAACAGGCGAGATCAGCGGAACGCCAGCCTACATGGCCCCGGAGGTGCTCACTGGCAAAGCCGATGTCGATGAGCGCATCGACGTTTACGGGCTCGGAGCGCTCCTGTACGAGGCGTTGAGCGGGAAGCCGCCGTTTCAAGAGGCTCACGTTGGAAAGCTTCTGATGAAGATCGACGCTGGCGACTGCCTGCCGCTCGACGCGGTCGCGGAGGTGCCCGCCAAAGTCGCCCACGTCATCGCCCGCGCCATGCATCACGAGAAGGGCCAAAGGTATGCGAGCGTAGGGGAGCTCGAGGCCGCATGGCGCGAGGCGCGAGAGGGATGAGTGAACAGGACGCAATTTCGCAGCTGTGCGACACGCTCGGCATCAACGCGCCGCATGGGTGGACCGGCTACTTCGATCTCGTGAAAGCCTGGGGAGCGAAGACCGACCTCACATCGGCGCGAACCGACGCCGAGCTCGCCGAGATCCTGTTTCTCGACGCGGCGATGCTGATCAAGGCTGCTTGGTGTCCGTCTGGAGCAAGTCTCGTGGACATCGGGGCGGGTGTCGGAGCACCGACCATTCCCATCCTTCTCGACGACGAGACCCTGAGCGGCGTACTGGTCGAGCCGCGCCGCATTCGAACCGCGTTTCTGAGGACCGCTGCGGGCTCACTCGACATCGCCGCGCGCACACGCACGCTAGAGCAGAAGATCGATCCGAAGAACCCGACGGTTCCGGGCGCGCCATTCAGCATCGCCCTGTCGCGCGCAACGTTCGCCCCCGACGAATGGCTGCAGATCGGGATCCAGCTCGCAGAAGAAATCTGGGTGCTGACCGCCAGAGCAGAGCCCGAGGCGAGCGGCGATTCCGAATTGGTTCGCCGCCTCGACTACAAAGTCCCGTCCAGCGGAGCGCCGAGGGCAATCCTCAGCTACCGCCGACGCCTCGCCGGAATAATCTGAATCCGCCTTCGCGTGCCCTCGCCCTGCGACATCGTGCTGATGCCTTCGAACTTCGCGAGCGACATGTGGATCACGCGGCGGTCACGCGCATTCATCGGCTGAAGCGTCACGACTTTGCCTTCGTTCAAGGCGCGCTCGGCTTGGCGTTTGGCCATGGATACGAGGCCATCGTCGTGGCGCTCACGGTAGTCACCGGAGTCGACGACCACGTGCCGGCGCCCCTCGGGAAACCGATTGACCATCTTGTTGATGAGAAACTGAAGCGCGTCGAGAGTCGCCCCCTTCTTGCCGATGACGCGCCCCGAGTCCTCGCCGGTGGCGTTGAGCTCGATGCGTTCCGCGTCGGATCGGATCTCGACCTGTACGTCGAGATCCATCAGGTTGATCAGCTCTTCCAAGATCTCGGCAGCCTCTTCGGCTTTGCCGTCGCCAGCGAACTGGGCGGGGTCTTCCTGCTCGGAAGGTTGATCGAGAAACAGGGCGCCATCGCGTGGCTTGTTCTTAAGCTCGTCCACGTCGAGTCCTCTTCTTTCCGCGGGGCTTGGCCCGCTTGGGTGCGGCGGCCTCCGAGTCGTCGGCCGCTTGATCGTCATTGCCGTCGTCGTCGCCGCCGGTGGCGAGGAGCGGCGGCCCTTGGTCCATCTTCCAGTACATGTACCGCTGCTGCGTGATACCGACGGCCGAGCTGGTCACCATGTAGAGACACAGTCCGGTGGGAAGCAGCAGCATGAAGAACGTCATCATCACTGGCATCGCGTACAGCATCACCTTTGCTTGGGTCGCGTCCATCTGCACTGGCGTCAGCTTCTGCTGAATGAACATCAGCGCGCCGAGAGTGACAGGAAGGATATAGAAGGGGTCCGGGGACGAGAGGTCGGTCCACCAGAGCACGAACGGAGCGTGGTAGAGCTCGATGCTGGTCGAAAGCGTTTGGTAGAGCGCGAAAAAGATTGGCATCTGTAGGAGCACTGGCGCGCAGCCACCCAAGGGGTTGACCTTGTGCTTTCGCCAGAGCTCCATCATCGCGGCGCCCTTCTTTTCGCGATCGTCCTTGTAGAGCTCGTTGATCTTGTCGATCTCGGGCTTGAGCGCCCGCTGCTTCGCCATGTTCTTGAACTGTGGAATCACGGCGGGCAGCAGCAGCACTCGAACGAGCAGCGTGAGCAGGACGATTGCGAAGCCCCAGTTACCCACGAAGCCATAGATGGCGCGGAGCAACCAGCTCATCCCGCGGGCGATGAAGCTGAACCAACCGAGGTCGATGACGTTGGTCGAACGATGGCCGAACGCTTCGAGCGCGTCGTAGTCTTTAGGCCCGGCATAGACGGCCGTGCGGAACGTCCCAGTTTCACCAGGCGCGAGCTGCTGCGGCGCGTATGCCAGCCTCGATTCGAAAAGGCTGCCGTCCGGCTCGTCGATCGTGCCGCCTCGGTCCGAGGATAGCAGGTCGCAGCGCTCGGCCGTCCCACCCTCCGACGCAGCGATGATCGCGAAGTACACGCTGTTCAGCGAGACGAACTCGACCCCGGGACCGTAGCTATGCGGCTGCATCGGACGGGTCTCGTCTTCGCTCTTCAAGCCGTCGCGGTCTTCCCGAATCGTTTCTTCGCCGTACTGACAGATGCCGTGACTGAGCGCAGGGGAGGGGCGTCCGAAAAAGCCGCCTTTTTCGTCTTCGCGGCGAACGTAGTGGGCCGATGTGATTCCAAGCCCGATCGACTTGCTACTCGACGCTTCGTTGCGCACTTCGATCGCGGAAAGGAGCTGGTAGGGTGGCTCCGCGAGCTCCCAGGTCCGCGTGATCGACACCCCGTCGCCCGCCCAATGGAAACGCAGCCGATCTCTGGAGGCCTCCGCGACCGACCAGACGGCGTCGTCGGGAATCGTAACGCCCGACAGCTCGGGAGCTAGCGGGAGATAGCGCTCCTTGTCGGTGGTGACGAGCTCATGGGGCTTGCCGTCCTCGTCGAGGTAGCGCTCGCCCTTGACCTGCAGGCTCACCATCGCGGTGTTGAGGTTGGTGAACGAAGCGACGAGCTGCTCGTTTTCGAGTTGGTATCGCTTCTCCGCGTCCACTCGTGCCCTTGCGTCGGACGGGGCAAGCTCCGCTGTCGCTGTCGCTGTCGCTGTCGCTGGAGCTGGAGCTGGAGCTGGAGCTGCCGTCGTCTCGGGCGGAGGCGGTTTCGGAGCGAAGTACTGGTAAGTGACCAGCGCCGCGAGGCCGATCAGCGGCAGCATCATCAGCCAGATGGGAGGGTTCTTGCGCTCATCCATGATGCGCCTCGTGTGAACAATGCCCGTGCTGGTGATCGGGGTGCGGGGGGGGATCGAAGCCGCCCGGGTGGAAGGGGTGGCAGCGCCCGATGCGCTTGATGCCGAGCCAGGACCCGCGCAGGGCGCCGAAGCGCTCGATGCAGGTCGCCGTGTAGTGCGAGCAGGACGGCTCGAAACGGCAGGAGGGGCCGAGAAGGCGGGACAGCGTGAGCTGGTAGACGCGGATCAACAACAAAAGCGCCGCGCGGATCATCGTGATGCCTCCGCTTGGAGCTTACGCGCGGCCCGCTGCAGCTCAGCGAGGAGGGCCTGGTAGGTGATGCCCTTGGCGTCGCGCTTGGCGATGAAGACGACGTCGTGAGACGCGGGAAAGAGGAACCTGTTGCGGCGGAACACCTCGCGCACCACCCGCTTGATGCGGTTTCGTTCGACGGCGGTTCCCACTTTCTTCGTCACGGTGATCCCAAGTCGAGTGTTTGGTAGTGCATTTGCTTGGACGACGACGAGAAAGTGGGGGGTGTGGATGCGTCGCCCGCTGAGTTGTACTCGTCTGAACTCGTAGCGTTTCTTCAGCCGATCGACGCTACGAAATCGCTGCGTGTCGCCGCTCGGTGCCCCCGTCGTTCCAGATGCGCGAGGCATCTTCGCACGTGTTTTCCGCTACTTTTTGTAGCAGGAGACGGTGAGGTTCTTACGCCCCTTGCGACGGCGCGCGTTGATCACAGCCCGACCGCCTCTGGTCTTCATACGCGCGCGGAACCCGTGTGTCCGAAGACGGCGCTTACGATGTGGTTGATAGGTCCGCTTCACAACAATGCTCCCGAGAAATAGAGGGCGCGAAGAAAGCACGAGGCCGGGAGGGTGTCAAGCCGCGCCAACTAGCGCCGGAGCGAGGCCGAAGGGCGCGATTTTACAGGGGTAGTGGGCCACAAACCGCTGTTCCGGAGGCTGGTGTAGCGCCCATTGCCCACCACGAGATGATCGAGGATGCGGATATCGAGCAAGGAGCCCGCCGCAACGAGGCGCTCGGTGAGCTCGATATCCTGCCGGCTTGGCTCTGGATCGCCGCTCGGATGATTGTGGAGGAAGATGGCCCCTGATGCTGACTCCGACAGCAGCAGACGAAACACCTCGGCAGGGTCGACCTGGCAGCTGGTCCGCCCTCCGCGGGCCACCTCACGCTCCGCCCTGGGGCGGTTCTTGGCGTCGACCGAGATCACGAGGAAGCGCTCGATTCGGCTCGCCATCAATGGCCGTCCGTATCGCGCGAATACCGTTTCGCTGTTCGACAATGGCGCGGCATGCTCGTCCGGGAAAGTGAGGGCGCGGAGCCCCGCTTCGAACGCGGCCATCAAGCGTGCGGCTTTGGCCGGGCCGACTCCGGACAGCTGGGCAAGCTCCGTCGTGGTCATGCGCCGGAGTGCCCAGAGGCCGCCTGTTTCTCGGAGGAGCCGCGAAGCCAACGAGCCAACGGCCTCCCCCGCGCGGCCGGTTCCGAGGAGGAGGGCAAGCAGCTCAGCGTCGGAAAGAGAGGCGGCGCCACGGGCGGCTAGACGTTCACGGGGACCGGGCATGGGCGGGAGTGACTGCAGAAGGCGTGCCGAGCCGGGCGTGTGGGGCATCGACACATTAGAGGGCATCGACAGGTTGGATTGCGCATCGCCGCCGGCGGACGCCTTCGGCGCCCCTCTGTCCTACCCCACCCCCCACGCTATCTCCCGGCCTGCGGGCTCGTGCGGCCGCGCAACGCTGGGCCCTCAGAAATCCGGAATGTCGGCATGTACCCGGGCGTCGTGCGCTGGTACGACCAGGAGCTCTGGGTTCGCGCGTTGCAGCTGGTGCAGCAGCACCAGTTGTTCGCGAACCCCTTCGGCGTCGTGGTCCACCATACGCCTCGCGAGCCATGGCTTTTCGGCGGGCCAGTCGACGCCCTCCTTGGTCCACGAGGTGTCGCCGATGATCAAGGCGCGCTTCCCTGCGGCGTCCGTGACGAACACGCCGACCGAACCGGGTGTGTGGCCCGGCATCGGAACGATGATCACGCTGCCGTCTCCGTAGAAGTCCTGGCTGCTTTTGAACGGGCCGTACGCGCCACCCGCGAACGCCAGCTCCCGGACCTCGAAAGGACCCGCGGCTTCGAGCCGCCGATAGAGCTTCCCCCCCTCGTCATTGGACCGCGCATGCGCAAGCTCGTCGGGCGTGATCCACAACGGCGCGCTGCGAAGGTCCGCGAGCCCGCTCACGTGGTCCCAGTGCGAGTGGCTCAGGACGATGCCCTTGAGGTCCGCGGCTGTGAGGCCGTTCGCTTCGAGGGCATCCACGGTCGGTCGTTTCACAGTCAGCTCGGCGAGCGCCCTCATCAGAAACGGTGTCGTGCCCAAATGCTGCTCGACCTCGCGGCCGACGCCGGCGTCGACCAAGAGCGTTCCTCGCGGGTGCTCCACAACGAACGCCGCAGAGGGAGCGCCACGGGTGGGGGGCGGAGTGGTGTAGGTGAATCAAGCCAAGCCAGAAGCCCGCCCCACCGGCTCCAGCGGGAAATTACTTCTTGAAGAACTTCCCAAAAATACTCGGTCGCTTGCTGTCGCCCCTTGGTGGGGGGGCGCTCGAGCGGCCGCGAGCCTTGCGCATCTCGCCGACGCGAACCTCGCGCAGTGCTTCGAGGTTCTTCGGGTCGAGCTTGGCGACCTTCTTGAAGTGCTTGTGCGCCTTCTCGTGGTTGCCGAGGCGCTTCAGGAAATGCGCGCGCGTGAAGTGGCCGTGTACGTGATCTGGGTTGATTGAAAACGTGGTGCGCAGGAGACTGCGGATTTCGTTCGCTACCGCTTCCTCTTCGACCCCATCGCGGAGCAGCAGAATCCAGGCCTTCATGGCCGGGTAGTCCGCCTCTTTGCGAACGACCTGCATCGCGCTGTCGCAAATCGCTATGGCCTCGTCATATCGGCGCCGCTTCACCAGGATGTCCACCTTCTGGAAGTTGATCGCCGCTTCAACCATGACGTTTAGCTTTCGATCGGACTCCGGGGTTCCACCCCCCTGCATCACGGTCCTCTGGTAGGCGGCGCGCTTGGTCGTGTCGCTCAAGGTGTCGTTTGCCACCGTCAGAAGGTGAAAGATCTCTTCGACCCACGGACGAAGCCGGGCGAGCTCGGCGGGCAGCCGGTCGGGATGCCACTTCTTCGCAAGCGTCATGTACTTGCTCCGGATGTCGTCGCTGTCAGCCGACTCCTTGACACCGAGCATTTCGAAATAGTTCTGCCGGTCCATCATCCCGAGGACTCGCGAGATTTCCTCCCAACGCTTGCGGTGTTGTTCACTCAAGCTGTCGGGCGGTGAAGGCGGCATCGCTCGCGGAGCGACGATCTCGCCGGACAAGGTCTTGGCCGGTGGCAGGTTGCTCAACGAGGTGGGAAGAACGGAGTCTGCACCCGGCAGACCCGAGAGGATCGAATCTCGTGCGCCGGGGGGCGAGGAAACGCGGCTGCGTGGTGGGCGCGACGACCGGTCGGGCGGTGTCGATTTTCGCACCGCGTCTTGCGACGATGAGAGCGCTTTCAGCTTCTGCTGTGAGACCGGTCGGTAGACTTCGAGACTATCCGAAATCGCCAAGAGGTAGAGCATTCGCTGGGCGACCTTGGGGTCGCCGAACTGCTCGATGAGGATCGCAGCCGTGGCCGGTTCCGCGCGCATGAGCTCGATGAAAGCCATCTCGTTCGACTGAAGCCCGAGACGATTCAGCGGGGCGCTCGTCTTCACACGTTGCCGCTCGAGGCCGAGCTTGCGGATCACCCGGGCCATCGCGTCCGCCGGGACGTCCCCCCGGAGCGACGTCGCGATCAGCGCGAGGATGTCGACCTGCCCGCGAAGCGTGCCCGGACCTTCACCCACGAGGTCGGCCTCATAGAAGGCGTACGGACCCTGACGCCGAGTAAAGAGCGTGAGCATCCCGCGCTCGAGGTCTGCGGTGGGGTCGAGGAAGCGTCCGACGGCTGGGGCCCCGGCGCGAAACAGGATTCTGTCTTGCCCCGGACGCTCGTCATCGGGCCAGATGGCGAGGGTGCCCGAAAGCCCCTTCTTTTGGATCGATAACAGTACGTGCCCAAATGGCGTAGCGCTCAAAGAGCCTTCCGCCAGCGGCTGTGGAACAGACGATGTCAAAGCTGGATGCTCCAAGGAATTACAGGGTGCCACATCGAACAGACCAGTGACATATTCACGTCAACCGCGCGCCCTGCAAAACTCGGAATTCCAGGAGATCGGGGCGGCACCCCTGATATTATCATCAGTCCGCGATCGTCCAGCCCGTGCCCTCAGGGCTGTCGAGCAACTCGACGCCTTGGGCCGCGAGCTCGTCTCTGATCCGGTCTGCTTCCGCGAAATCCTTGGATCGGCGGGCGTCTGTCCGAGCTTCGATGCGGGCTTCGATTGAGGCCCCATCGAGCCCCCGCGCCTGGGCGCGACGGTCGCGAATTCGAAGCAGCACGGCCCCGGGGTTCTCGGTGCCTATGCCGAGCTCTGCTCCGAGCGCCTCGAAGCCTCGGTTCGCGGCCTCGACCGCCGCTCGGGCGGCCTTGCCCTTCTTCCGCATCGCCTGGTCACAGAGCTCGTTTACCGTCTTGAGGAAGTCAGCCAGCTTCGCGAGCGCAACCGGCATATTGAGGTCGTCATCCAACGCGGCCCGCAAGGCCCCGGGAAACTCGGCGAGCTCCGATGGCACGGGGCCATCGCCATCGACGATTCGCTTTTCGGGCAGACCGGCGAGACGTTCCTTGGTCTTGTAGAGGTAGGCCACGCGGCGCTCGGCTTCCTCGAACTGGGGAAACCCGGTGACGTTGCCAGCGTCGTCGAGCGTCCAGTCGAGGTTTAGTGGGGCGCGGTAGTGCACCGTCATCATGAAGTAGCGAATTGCCTCGGGCTCCACGCGCTCGAACAAGTCGCGCGCGGTGAAGAAGTTGCCGAGACTCTTGCTCATCTTCTCTTTGTCGACCTCGACGAATCCGTTGTGCATCCAGCAGCGAGAGAACGGCGCGCCGGTGGCGGCCTCGCTTTGAGCGATTTCGTTCTCATGGTGCGGAAAGACGAGGTCGAGCCCGCCGCCGTGAAGATCCAGCGTGTCGCCGAGGTGCTTCATCGACATCGCGGAGCACTCGATGTGCCAACCAGGGCGGCCTCGGCCCCAGGGGCTCTCCCACCCCCACGC
>Ga0209536_100013418_pt1 | contig 11820 bp, 10 predicted proteins | sample DeeMarSeWOR28_12_FD_187461 | JGI IMG/M metagenome (GOLD analysis project Ga0209536, IMG submission 187461) | Marine sediment microbial communities from White Oak River estuary, North Carolina - WOR-2-8_12 (SPAdes) (version 2) | ecosystem: Environmental > Aquatic > Marine > Intertidal zone >...
AAACAGTGCGTTGCCCACCTTTAATTTCCGCGAAGGCGTTTTCGAAAAAGCCGACAAGATAGGCGGGTTTGCTATGGAAAAAATCAAAGTCGGCAACCGAGGCTGTCCTCAGTGCAACATGAGGTGCGGTAACGTAGTCAGAGACTCTAACAGGAATCAGTCTGAGGTTGATTACGAAAACGTGGCAATGCTAGGCTCAAACATTGGTCTGGGCAATCTTCGCCAGGTCGCGGTTTTAAACCGTATTGCAGATGAACTTGGGTTGGACACAATATCGCTTGGGAACGTGATAGCCTTCGCTATAGAAACTTCCCAGAAAAAGCGAATTACGGAAAAGTTCGATTGGGGAAAATATAACGAAAGCAAAGATTTGATTAAAGACATAGCTTACAGACGCGATTTTGGAAATGTTCTCGCTGAAGGGGTAAAAACCGCTGCGGAAAAAATAGGTCACGGGGCAGAAGACTGGGGTATGCAAATTAAAGGTTTGGAAGTGTCTGCCTACGACTGCCATGCGGCACCTGCTATGGCATTATCTTATGCTACGAGCTCGGTTGGCGCACATCACAAGGAAGCGTGGGTAATCGATTGGGAGATCAAGTTTGGACGTGGAGGCTACAATGAAGAGAAAATTAACAAAATCATAGAGATGCAGCGTCTTCGCGGTGGAGTTTTTGAATCTCTTGTCGTTTGTCGTTTCCCTAATACCTCGCTTGGCTTCGAACTTGAGTGGTACACGAAGTACCTTCACGCGGCAACAGGAAGGGAATTGCCTTATAACACTTTAATCTATTCTGCAGATAAAACATTAAACCTAATTCGTGCCTTTTGGATACGCGAATACGGAAATAGCTGGACAAGGGAAATGGAGATTCCACCCGTGAGATGGTTCAAGGAGCCTTTAACCGAAGGACCGATTAAAGGCTCTAAGCTCGATTTAGTGAAATACGAGGGGTTGCTGAAGAAATATTACAGGAAGAGAGGTTGGGACGAGAGAGGAATACCAAAGAAGACTACACTGAAAAAATTAGGTTTGTCAGATGTAGCTAGACAACTTGAAAAATATGTCAGACTTTCCGAGTAGATATGGACTTTAATAGGATTTGGCGAAGTACACAATTTCCGTGTCTTTCTTTCCACAGTGGATACAGTTTGATGTGGTTTTCTCTTTCTCGAAAGGTCTCAGTCTAATTGTTGCCCCAGTTTCTTCTTTTATTCTTTCTTCACATTTTGAGTTGCCGCACCACGCTGCTTTGATGAAGCCTCCTTTGTTTTTGAGCGTTTTATGGAAGTCATCGTAGTTCTGCACAGTCGCTGTTTTTTCTTCTAACGCTGTTTTAGCTTTGGCGTACAAATTGTTTTGGATTTCTTCGAGAAGCTTTTCTGTGGTTTGCACTGCCTCGCTCATTTTGGAGGTGGTTTTCTGGTACGTGTCGCGTCTTGCAAAGGTTACCTGCTGCTGTTTGAGATCTCTTGGGCCTATCTCTATCCGGATGGGCACACCTTTCAATTCCCACTCGTTGAATTTCCATCCAGGTGTGTATTCTGCTCTGTCGTCCAAGACAGTTGCGATGTTTTTTACTTTGAGTTTTTCCAGGATTTCTTTAGCTTTCGCAAGTATCACGCTGGAATCCGTGTCCTTGTAGGTTATGGGAACTATGACTACCTGCACCGGAGCGACTTTCGGGGGCAAAACTAATCCTCTGTCGTCACCGTGAACCATAACCAACGCGCCTATCAACCGTGTGGATATGCCCCATGAGGTTTGCCAAACTCGATGCTCCTTCTCATCTTCTCCTATAAAGGTTATGTTGAATACTTCGGCGAAGTTCTGGCCGAGGTTGTGGCTAGTTCCCATTTGTAGCGCTTTCCCGTCGGGCATAATAGCTTCGAGCGTGGTTGTATAAAGAGCTCCAGCGAATTTTTCGCTATTCGTTTTAACTCCGACAAGCACTGGAATTGCCAAGTAACTTTCCATAATGTCCTTGTATTCAGCAAGAATGGTCATCACTTCTTTCTCAGCTTCTTCGCATGTCACGTGGGCAGTGTGGCCCTCTTGCCATAGGAATTCTCTGGTTCTCAAGAAGGGCTTCGTGGCTTTGGTTTCCCACCTAACGATGTTGCACCACTGGTTGATTTTGATAGGCAAGTCTCGCCAGCTTCTAATCCACTTGGCGAAGGTGGCGTAAATAATAGTCTCAGACGTCGGTCTTATAGCAAGCTTTTCTTCAAGTGTGGTGCTCCCGCCTTGAGTTACCCAAGCAACTTCTGGCACGAACCCCTCGAAGTGCTCAGCTTCCTTTTTCAGAAAGCTTTCAGGAATAAACATTGGGAAATACACGTTTCTGTGACCCGTTTCCTTTATTTTCAGGTTGAAAACTTCCTGAATTTTCTCCCATATGGCGTAGGATTGCTCTCGGAAAATCATGCAGCCTTTTATGGGCGAGTACTCTGCCATTCCGGATTTCAGAATGACTTCAGTATACCATTCCGAAAAATCTTCGCTTTTCTTCAAAGTTACTCCTGTGTCTGACATAGTCTTTCTCTCCTTCTGTTTCACGCTGGCGGAATATAACCATAACGCAGAACTTGGACCCCTTTATACAAGGGAGGTAAATCCTCCACAGATTAAGAAGGTCATAACTGCACAGGCAAAGCTCATCATTCGTCTTTTCACCTACGCTTTAAAGTTTATATAGGAATAAAACTTTGTTTCAACACGCTCAAAATGACATATGGAGGATTCTAGGTGAGTGAAATTCAATTGCGCGTAGGAGATGCGCGCCAGCGAGACGTTGGAAGAGGCATTGCCCGCATAGACCAAAGAACTATGCAGAAGCTTGGCATCAGCGCTGGCGACGTAATAGAAATAGTTAACAAAAGAACAACCTCAGCGATAGCGTGGCCAGCATACAGCGAAGACCAAAACCGTGACATTATACGAATCGACGGTTTCACCCGCAAAAACGCGGGAGTAGCCATAAACGAGTACGTAGTCATAAAACCTGCAAAAGTTAAAACTGGGCTGGGCATAACGCTTGCGCCAGTGGACATGCGACTGAATGTTGACGAAGACTTCACTAACTTCGTCAGGAACCGACTCATGGAACGCACTCTCGTTGAAGGTGACACAACCCTCGTCATGATGCTCGGTCACGCCATACCCTTTACAGTTACAAAAACGCGCCCCCACGGCATAATCAAAGTCACTGGGGAAACAAAACTCACAATCCTAAACGAACCAGCGCCAGAGGCAAAAGGACTACCAAGAACCACTTACGAAGATATAGGCGGCTTGCACGAAGAAATTCAACGGGTCAGAGAAATGGTAGAGCTTCCCTTGAGGCACCCTGAACTTTTCCAAAGACTCGGAATAGAACCGCCAAAAGGAGTCCTGCTTCACGGACCACCAGGTTGCGGCAAAACACTGCTAGCTCGTGCAGTCGCCAACGAGTCAGAAGCAAACTTTTATTCAATAAACGGTCCAGAAATAATGAGCAAATTCTATGGCGAATCCGAAGCAAGGCTACGCGAGATATTTCAACAAGCCCAGCAGAACTCACCAAGCATAATATTCGTTGATGAGCTAGACGCTATAGCGCCCAAACGCGAAGAAGTCACAGGCGAAGTTGAAAGACGCGTTGTCGCGCAGTTACTGGCACTGATGGATGGTTTGTCTGGGAGAGGAAACGTCATAGTGATAGGTGCCACCAATAGACCAAGCGCCCTCGATCCCGCTTTAAGGCGACCTGGAAGATTCGACAGGGAAATCGAGATAGGCGTTCCAGACAAAAAGGGAAGATACGAAGTGCTCCAAATTCACACAAGGGGCATGCCCTTAGCTGAGGATGTTGACCTCAAAAAACTTGCAGACCTGTCACACGGATACACAGGTGCCGACTTAGCGGCGCTAGGGAGAGAAACCGCTATGAAAGCACTCCGCAGATACCTCCCCCAAATAAACTTGGAAGAGGAACGCATCCCGCCCAGCGTACTTGAAAAAATGGAAGTTAAAATGGATGACTTCATCAACGCTTACAAAGAAGTCACGCCTACAGCAATGCGCGAAGTGTACATAGAAGTCTCCACTGTAAACTGGACCGATGTCGGCGGACTAGACGACGTGAAACAACACCTGAAGGAAGCTGTCGAATGGCCGCTGAAAAATCCAGAAATCTTCAGCAAGCTTGGAATTAAACCGCCAAAAGGCATACTTCTCTATGGTCCCCCTGGTTGCGGGAAAACCATGTTAGCCAGAGCCGTGGCAACTGAGAGCGAAGCTAACTTCATATCCATCAAGGGACCGGAAGTCTTTTCCAAGTGGGTCGGCGAATCGGAAAAAGCCATAAGAGAAGTATTCAGGAAAGCTCGTATGGCAGCGCCTGCAGTGATTTTTCTAGACGAGATGGATTCACTTGCACCACGGCGTGGCTTAGGTTTCTCTGATAGTGGCGTATCAGAAAGGGTCATAAGCCAGTTGCTTACAGAAATGGACGGCATTGTAACGCTGCAAGACATAGTCGTCATCGCCGCCACCAACAGACCAGACATGGTAGACTCAGCAGTTCTGAGACCTGGAAGATTTGACCGTTTGATTTACGTGCCGGAGCCGGATGAAAAAAGCAGACTTCAAATATTAAAAATCTACACGAAAGAAATGCCTTTGACAAAAGACGTTGACCTAAACCAGCTTGCCTTAATAACCAAATATTATTCAGGCGCAGACATTGAATCACTGTGCAGAGAAGCTGCTATGCACGCGCTGAGAAACGATGTCAACGCGGTGGAAGTTGCAATGAAAGATTTCCAAAACGCCATTAAAGAAGTAGGTCCATCCGTCACCCCTGACATGGAGAAATGGTACAAGAGCTTCATGCAACAGATTAGGCAAGTACAGAAACCAGCAACACCAGTTGCGTAGGAAGCAAGAAACATGCCAACAGTTAAGATTTGGAAAATCCGTCCTGGATTTTTTATCGTATTAGAAATCTTGAACAAGAAAGGCGACATGATCGACGACGATCTCTATAGTCAGTTGAAAGAGGAGTTTGAAGACTTAGGATATAAAGACTTCAACGACATTCTTATGCGGCTAGAAGTCAGCGGCAAAATCCGCACCACTTCCATGTCCCGCGGAAAACGACGAGTCGAGCTTATACAATAAATTTACGTTACTAATGCTCAGTGTGCAGTTAATGAAAGATGTAGCAGATGTTATCGTTGTCGGAGGCGGCCCTGCCGGTTCCTTCACGGCGTTAAAACTGGCTAAACTGGGCGCCAAAGTTAAGGTTTTCGAGGAGCATGAGTCGATTGGTAGGCCATCACACTGCGCAGGGCACTTGAGCATCCAAAGCTTACGGAACTTAGGTTTTTATCCACTTCCTAGAGGAATCGTTGAAAACACTTTTTCTAAAGCTAACTTTTATTCGCCCTCAGGCGTAAAATTTCCCGTTCACATTGCCAAAGAAGTAACCTGCTCCGTCAACCGCGAAGCTTTCGACAAGTACATCGCAGATAAAGCAGAAGCCGCAGGAGCACGCTACCATCTGAACGCGCGAGTTCAATCACTGTTAATCGAAGATGGGACCGTTAAAGGCGTGACGACAAAACAGGGAGACAAAGCAGAGTACTTTCCAGCGAAGATTGTTGTTGACGCAGAAGGCATCTCCTCCAGACTTTTGAGGGATAGGGGTTTAGCAGGGTTTAACAGCGAAGGACTTGTTTACGCGGTAATAGCGGAAGTGGAAAACGTCAAAGACTTGGAGATAAACGCGGTTGAAGTGTTTCTGGGAAAAGCGTATGCACCGGGCTTTTACGCGTGGCTTATGCCTAGGCTTGATGGAACAGCAAAAGTTGGACTTGCGACAAAAGCAGGTAACCCGAAAGATTTTTTGCAAAGGCTCATGTTGAAGCACCCAGCAGCTTCTAATCAACTCGGCAAGGCAAAAATTACCAGCATGGCGTTTCACCCTATAACCCTGGGCGGTCCAATCGCCAAGGCTTATTCAAATGGTTTTCTAGCTGTAGGAGACGTGGCTTCGCAGGTGAAGCCTACCACGGGCGGAGGAGTGATTTTCGGTTTAACATGCGCCAGAATCGCGGCTGAAGTTGCCAACGAAGCAATACGAAAAAATGATGTGTCCTCAAGTTTCTTGCGAGCTTACCAGAAACGCTGTGCTGACAAGTTGAGTTTCGATTTCAACGTTATGGTCAGGCTTAGGCGTTTTCTTGATTCTCTTTCTGACGATAAGTTGGATGATATTTTGCGGTTCTGCGCAAGAGTAGGTTTGAATAAAACTTTGGAGAACGTGGAAGAGATAGATTTTCAGGGTCAGCTGTTTCTTAAAATCGTTACGAAGCCTGCTATGTTTGTTGCCTTAGCATATTTCCTTAAGCTTTACTTGTCAGCAAACTCTTAAAATCTCAGACGAACAACCTGTTAGAAAAGGTGGGAAAATCTGAAATGGCTGAATTCGAGTACAAGCAAGTAATCGTCTTTCGCAGTGATTTGAAGCTAAGTAAAGGAAAGATTGCTGCTCAGGCTGGCCATGCGGCAGTTTCTGCGGCGCAAGAAGCCCATAACAGGCATAGAAATTGGTGGGATGCATGGCTTTTCGAGGGACAGCGTAAGGTGGCGGTTAAGGTGAAGGATGAAAAAGAGCTTTTAGAGCTTAAAGAGCAGGCTAACGATTTGGGTTTGCCAAATGCTTTGATTGTTGACAGGGGGCTTACGGAGATTCCTCCGGGTACGATTACTTCTTTGGGAATTGGTCCTGCTCCAGCGGAGAAGGTTGACAGGTTAACCGGGAAGCTTTCCTTATTGTGAAAAAAGGCGTATGGCGCTTGCGTGTTCCAAAAATTGACAGGCTACTAGGCATCGAATTTTATGCCACCGAAACCGCAGGCATCGGCGGCGTTATTCGGAAGTCCGTGGAGGATTTTTTGGTTGAAGAAGTTCTTGTTGATGGTTCCAAAGCCAAAATTAATAGAGCTTCTGAGAGGAGAGTTTTAGGAGCATCAACATACAAGCAGCGATATTTGCTGTGTGTCTTGACTAAGCGCAACTGGGACACTTTGATAGCCCTCAGAAGCATCGCCAAGCAGCTGAACCTCAGTCAAGGGCAAATTCAAATTGCAGGCATAAAGGATGCCAAGGCTGTTACGGCACAACATATCACAGTTGAAAAATGTTCCATTGAAGATGCCTTCAAAGTCAACGTTAATGACATCGAAATCCGCCCTGTCGGATATGTCCATGAGAAACTATCGCCTTATTACCTTTTAGGCAACCATTTCACCATAAGAATCAAAGCGATTAAGCATTCAGAATCAACCGTTGCAAAGCGAGTAGCCGAAACAGCGCAAGCTCTTGACTCAGCAGGTGGGATTCCGAACTTCTTTGGGCATCAACGCTTCGGAACAACTCGCCCCATAACGCATTTAGTGGGAAAAGCTCTTGTCGAAGGAGACTTTAAAGAAGCGGCAATGCTTTTTTTGGCTAAGCCAAGCTTCCACGAGCATCAATCGTCCAGAAATGCCCGCACAGAACTGCGGTCAACAAGAAATTTCAAGCAAGCTTTGCAAAACTTTCCTAGGCAGCTCCGTTATGAAACGCTAATGCTCCGCCATTTGGTTGAGAAACCAGACGATTTCGTCGGAGCCTTAAAGCGGTTGCCCTTTAAACTTCAAACGCTCTTCGTTCAAGCATATCAGTCATACCTCTTTAACCGCTTCCTAAGCGAGAGAATCAAGAGTGGCTTTTCTTTGAACAAGGCTGAAGTGGGTGATTTCGTGGTTAACGTTGAACGTTCAGGCTTGCCCATGGTCAACGTGACTAAAGTGGCAGGTGCAGAAACTGTTGCGGAAGCTAACGAACTTGTCAAAGCTGGGAGAATGCGGGTTGCGTTGCCACTCATTGGAATAAAGCAAAAACCTTCGCAAGGCGTTATGGGACAAATAGAGCAGCATATTCTCGAGGAAGAAGGCATCAAACCAGAAAATTTCAAAGTTAACGAGATATCCGAGAGTAGTGGTAGAGGCGGTCTACGTGCGGTTCTAACACCCGTTCAAGGTTTCAAGTTGGATGACATCTCAATCGTTGTCTCAGACCAAAGCTATAGTCAAGCTGACTTGAGTTTTATGTTGATGCGTGGTTCCTACGCAACAGTGCTTCTCAGAGAGATAATGAAATCCGAAAACCCAATAAAGGCTGGTTTTTAGCCCTCCAAATAGCCGGGCGACAACGCTGATAAGGAAGAAAATGAAATAATAATTACAGAAGGCTTTTTGGTATGGAAACCGAAGAAGCTATAATATTGGTTCACAAGCCAGACATAAAGGAAAAAATCTTTTTTCTCAGTTCGGGATTGCTAATGAGCGTGCCCTTTACTCTTTTTTTCTCTGAATTCTCTAATTCGCTGTGTGTAGCTATGCCGTTGTTATTCGCACAAGTTTGCGCACTAGTAGTTGTTGCGCCATTCATAGAAGAGGTCGCCAAAGTCTTTTCACTGTTCTATCGTCACGGAGAAACTGAGCGATCCATTGTAGACCTGGGAATTCTAGCCGGAGTGGGCTTTGGAGTAACAGAGTTTGCCCTGTACGTTTTCACCTTAGGCTCTCCTCCCCTTTCAAGGATACCCGGAATAATTTTCCATGCATCTAGCGCGGCAATAACTGCGTACGGCATAGCCACGAAAAAGCCTGTGCAGTTTTACCTTATTGCTGTTACCTTTCATATGACAAATAACATCTTCGCCTTATTCTCAAGCGACTTAGCGCTTTTATACATACCTGGACTAATCTTTTTAGTCGCGACATACCTTCTGGCGTGGCGTCTTTACCGGCGAACCTCAGAAATAATAGTCCCGTAACTCTCTTCAACAAGCAATATTGCAGAAGTCATGTAAGCAGTAGCAAAAAATCTGGTTCACGATTATATTTTGTCTGTTCTCGCCAAATCCCGAAGCCTATTGACTCCATCAATTTCATTTATGAAGTCAGCCACGCTCTTCGGAACAAGCTTCGTCCAATTTTCTCCTGATAGCATTTTTTCTCGTACAAGAGTTGACGTATACACTTTCCTTTGGAAAAACCGTACGCTCTTAACTTTGTATCCTGCTTCCGTGAAAAGCCTTCGCGTCAACGGTTCATTCGAATAGACAAGATCAAAACTTGGTGTGTAGCCTTCCAGCGCGGAAACCCATAACATATGCAAATGCACATCTGGGACAGGAACAACCCAAAGCCGCGAATAATCCACGCCGGCTTTTAGCAGCGCACGACGAATCATAACCAGCCTTTCGCCTGCCGTAAACGGATTTTCGATATTATGGCTATACTGGGCACTGCCAATGACTATCACCAGTTCCTGAACTTCCTTCAAAACATCTTCTACAGCTTCGAGGTGACCTAAATGAAAAGGCTGGAATCTACCAACGTAAAGTCCACGCTTAACCATCGAAATGCTCCTGCACCTTTGAGGTTGAACACATCCTACTTTTATTATTTGCGATTCCAGAATCAATCAAGCCTATCCGCGCAACCATCCTTAAAAAAAGAATTGGAAAAAACTATTCACTCTAGTGAGCAATTACTGAAAGCGCATGCTCCACTGAAATTGAGTCTTTGAATAGGGGAGGGAGCCATACGGAGTAAATTAACCCAACCAACCTTTCAAGTTGAAGCCGAAAGATAAAATAAGAGCTAAACAAGAGTTATAGCGCTTGAGGCTGAAAGCGTGTCGTCGATAATTGAAGATCTGATTGCCAGAAAGATTTTCAACAATAGGGGAGAAGATACCATAGAGGTTGACGTCATAACAACTTCTGGTTTTGGCAGAGCTTCTGCTCCTGCTGGAAAGAGCCGTGGTAAAGCGGAAGTAGCGTATTATCCGCAGGGCGGAGTGGATCAAGCGCTGAAAACTATTGATGATTTGATAGCGCCCGAGTTGGCGGGTTTGAACTCTGATTTCCAAGAAGAAATTGACAACACACTTCACGAGATTGATGGAACTACAAACTTCAAAGTTATAGGTGGAAACACAGCTTTTGCTGTTTCATTAGCTAACGCTGAGGCAGCAGCGAACTCTCACAGTCTTCTCCTGTTTCAGTTTATAGGTGGAAACACCGCTAACACACTTCCATATCCCCTTGGGAACACCATAAGCGGAGGAAAGCACACGCGTGGCAAAGCTCCAGATATTCAGGAGTACTTGGCACTTCCCCATGGGGCAGAAACATTTTTAGAAGCCGCCACAGCAAATGCTCAAATTCACAAAAAAATTGGTGAAATTCTGAAGAAGAAGGATAAACTCTTCAATGGAGGAAAAAGCTCTGAAGGAGCATGGATTGCTAATATTGGAAACTTGGAGGCTTTCGAAGTTATTGCTAAAGCCTGCGAAGAAGTGGGTAACGAGTTGGATTTTGAATGTGGCTTCGGGATTGATGTTGCCGCATCATCGATATGGAAGGACAAAGAAAAGAAATACTGTTACCAGCGCGAAAACAAGAAAAGGGATGCTGGTGAACAACTAGAATTTCTTTTAGACCTGATTGAAAAGTACCATCTGGTATATGTTGAAGATGCTTTCGAAGAAGAAGACTTTGAGAGCTTCAAAGAAATCACGGAAAAAGCTAAAAACTGCTTGATCTGTGGCGACGACCTTTTCACAACTAACAACGAAAGATTAAACTATGGAATAAAGCTTAATGCAGCAAACGCTATCATAATCAAGGTCAACCAGATAGGTACGCTCACTGACGCTTCGGAAACAATAGAAAACGCACAAAGACACGGATACACAACGGTAATGTCACACCGTTCCGGTGACACGTGCGATTGGCACATAGCCCAATTGGCGGTTGCTTTTAAATGTCCAATAATAAAAACTGGAATTGTTGAAGGAGCACGAATCGCAAAAATAAATGAGTTAATAAGAATCGAGCATTTCCTAGGGAACAGAGCCAAAATGGCTGATATGAAAATAATCTAAGGAGAAAAGCGAAATGGCAGAAGACGAATCAAAAGAAAATCAATTCGTAAATAATATTGAAACAAGTTCGGAACCGATTCCGAAAACACCAACGGCAGAGGAACTCTTGTTACCAAGAGACACCATGCTCTCAGCGGGCATACACATCGGAACAAGAATGAAAACCAGAGACATGGAACAATTCATATACCGCGTCAGACCAGACGGATTGTTTGTACTAGATGTCCAAAAAACTGATGAACGCATAAGAGTTGCCTCCAAATTCTTAGCGCGGTTTGAATCCGCAAAAGTAGCGGTGGCAGCAAGCAGACTTTATGCTCACGAACCAGTTAGGAAGTTCTGCGAGTTAATAGGCGCCAAGCCAGTAATTGGTCGTTTCATTCCAGGACTCCTATCAAATCCTTTGTACGCTAACCGAATTGACCCAGAAGTGATAGTTGTTTCCGACCCGAGAGCCGATGCTCAAGCTGTCAAAGAAGCCTCAAAAGTGGGAATACCAATAGTTGCTTTGTGTAGCACTGACAACGAATTCGCTGGAGTAGATTTGATTATACCAACAAATAACAAAGGTAGAAGAGCCTTGGCGGTTATCTTTTGGTTGCTCGCAAGACAGATTTTGCGAGAAAGAGGCGAGCTTTCAATCGATAGGGATCCAATCGTGACAATTGAAGATTTTGAAGCCAAACTCTCAAGGGACGAGGAGGACACCTAGAGCCGATGAAAGTTCGGCGTCCAACCCAAGCTGGTGCTTTTTACAAGGGTGACGCTGAAGCATTGAAAACACAGATTGAAAATTGTTTCCTCCACAAATTTGGTCCAAAAAAACCTTC
>Ga0209536_100013419_pt1 | contig 11820 bp, 7 predicted proteins | sample DeeMarSeWOR28_12_FD_187461 | JGI IMG/M metagenome (GOLD analysis project Ga0209536, IMG submission 187461) | Marine sediment microbial communities from White Oak River estuary, North Carolina - WOR-2-8_12 (SPAdes) (version 2) | ecosystem: Environmental > Aquatic > Marine > Intertidal zone >...
AACCCGCATGCGGGTGACGGGGGCAACTTCGGCCGGGAGGAAATCGACATCATCACGCCCGCGGTCACCCGCGCGCGGGCAATGGGTATTCAGGCCGAGGGGCCTTTTCCGGCGGACACCATCTTTTTAAAAGGATTGTCCGGCGAATACGATGCCATCGTAACCATGTATCACGATCAGGGCCAAATCGCGATGAAGCTGACCGGTTTTGACCGCGGTGTCACTGTTTTCGGCGGGGTGCCCATCCCCATCGCCACGCCGGCCCACGGCACGGCCTTTGACATCATGGGCCAAGGCACGGCCCGGGTATCGGCCATGCGTCACGCCTTTGACCTCGCCTGCCGGATGGGTTTGCAGCGCCGCCGGGAGTCGGCCTAATTAAATTTCAGCCCCTGGGAGCGGCTTCGACCCGGCGGCGCCCGTCCCGGGCCGGCCGCGGTTGTGGCGGAGGAGCGGTTATCAGCCGCGCTTGAAAAAATCGATCAATTCCCCGTTTTCGTGCTCGCTGCGCTGGAAAAGCAGGCGGATACCAGCCAAAGCTACCCGCGCCAAATAGAAAACTGCACTCAACATTTTCGGAACACCCCGTACAGTTATCAACTCAATTTTGCGCAAAAAGCGCAAAATAGTTTTGATTTTCTTTGTAAGCCCCTGGTATACAGGCGTTTATGAAAATAAATTTTGGAGTCGACTTTTTAAATACGATAAAAGTTAAATGGTCGATTGCAATATAATAGACAGAGCGACCTGTCGGGTCGTAGCCGAAGGCGAAGCCTGAAGCGATACCATAAATCTTCAATCTGCAATATTCAATTCCGGCTTGTCCGGGTTAGGGAGACCTTACATGCAAATCGGATTTATCGGGGCCGGTTTTATGGGATATGGAATCGCCCACAATCTTTTAAAATCAAAGCATTCGCTGCGGGTGATAGCCAACCGCCAGCGGGATAACATCGAAAAACTCACCGGCCAGGGGGCCACGGAAGCAAAAAACTACCTCGAACTAGTAAAAGGTGCCGAAGCCGTGGTTACCTGTGTCGCTACCGCCGGGCAGGTGGCGGCGGTCGTCAGCCAGGCAGAACCTCACCTGGAGAAAAATACGCTCTGGATCGATTGCACGACATCCAAACCCCAAACAGCGATCGAACTGCATCGTCGCCTCCAAAACCGGGGGGTCGATTTTATGGATGCGCCGGTGACCCGCGGGCCCAAAGACGCCGCGGCCGGCCGACTGATCTCCTTTGTCGGCGCGTCTCAGGCCGTCTTCGAGAAAGCCCGGCCCTTGATCGCATGCTACTCGGAATCGGTCACCCGCATCGGCCCGGTCGGCGCCGCGCTGCAGGTCAAACTGCTGAACAACTTTATCACCATGGGCCAGGTGGCCCTGGTGGTCGAAGCCATGCAGGCCGCCGACCGGGCGGACCTTGACCGCCGCACACTTTTTTCGATACTGTCCCAGGGCGCCGCCAATTCCGGCACCCTGCAAAAAATGATACCGCCGGCCCTGCAAGGCGATTACACCGGGCACGCCTTCAGTCTGGCCAACGGCACCAAAGACGTGCGATATGGCAAGGATTTGCTAGCTGGCAGCGATGCAGGCGGAATACTAGCCGAGGCCCTTGACCGGTATTACACCCTTCAGCTGAGCCGGCATGCCGCTGATATCTTGTTGAGCCAATTGCTGGTGCCGGAAAAGGACAGCGAAACTGTTCGGGATCAAAAAAAGGGAATCTAGCTAAAATATTAAAGATATGCATATAATCATGACCGTCCCTTTTTCCGCATGGGTTCAACGCGCGTCAGGCCGCCGCGTTTATGGCCGCTGCCTTGCGGTAGGCTTCCGCCAGCAGCTTGATTGGATGGATGGACTCGCGCAGGGTGCCCTGGCGGATCTGCATGCCGCAGGCACCGCAGCCCGTGATGAGCCGATCGGCATTCGAGGAAGCGATCTCGTCAAAAAGCCGTTGCCCGATTTTCATGGACAGATCATAGTTTTGCGACTTCAGGCCGAAAGTGCCGCCCATGCCGCAGCACTTGTCCGAATACTGATGGACCTTCAGGCCGGGTATGAGCTGCATCAGCGCGACCGGCTCGTTCGTCACGCCCAGCGTCTTCAGGTGGCACGGCGCGTGATAACCGACGGTCATGTCCAGACGGTTGAAATCCGTTTTCAATTCACCCTTGGCATGCATTGCCATCAGGTATTGATGGATGTCGTAACAATTGTCAGCCGCCCGCCGGGCTTGCTCAGTCGCTGTAATCCTCGGGTATTCATGCTTTACCGCCAGGGCGCAGCTCGGCTCGCTGAAGACGACCGCAATGCCCTGGGCCGCGTATTCTGAGAGCAAAGCGATGTTATGGTTGATGTCATTTAAGATCTGATCCTGGGCGCCGGCGCTGATCCGGGCCATGCCGCAGCACTTGAACTCCGGCAAAATCGCCCGGATGCCGTTGTGTTCCAGAACCTCGATGACCGCCAGCCCTTCACCTTCAGGATCGTTGTAGTTGGCAAAACATCCAAGGAAAAACACCACGTCGCGGCCGGTATCAGGCTGTTTGCGCCCCGCGAGTATTTTCCGGAGCGTACGCGTGCGAAACTGCGGCAGATGCCGGCCGGCTTCCAGGCCGATTGCTTTCTGCAGCCCCCAGCGCACCGGGGCCAGCGAGGATGCAAGATTCGCAACCGGCGCAAGCAAACTGCCCTGCCTGCATAGCGTTGCGGTATCGGTCAAGACCCGGCTTGAGAAATCCTCCCCTTTGCGGCGGACGACATCGCGGCGGCCGGTCACTGACAGCCACGGTATGTCGACACCGGAAGGGCACTCCGTCAAACAGCGCTTGCAGTTGATGCATGAATCGATGATTTTCTTGAAGGCGGGCTCCTCCAGGATCGCGGGATCGAGTTTGCCGGACATCAGCTCCCGGCACAGGTTCACCTTGCCCCGGCCCTTGGCCCATTCCTCCAGCTGACTGCTGGCCACCGGGCAATAGGACCGGCATTGGGCACACCCGGAGCAGTTCGCGACTTGCTCCTGCAGGCTGGTCGCGTCGAATGAGGTGCCGGTCCGCACGATGGTAAAATCCGGCCCATATTTCAGGTTTTCTGCCGGAAGGGTATCGTTTTGCGATATGATGACCCCCGGGTTCATGATGCCCTGCGGATCGAACAGCGCCTTGATTTTAAGCATCGCCTGATAAAGGTTGGGATACTGGCGCGCCACGTAGCGGGACCGCAGTCGGCCGTCGGCATGTTCGCCGCTGATCGTTCCGTTTAAGCTCAGAACAAGATCGAACACCGCATCGGCGAGATCCAGCATGGTTTTGACATCTTCGGGCTGCCTCAGGTCCAGGATCGCCATCGTATGCAGATTACCGTCACCGGCATGCCCATAGATGGCGGCTTTGACATTGAATTTGTCAAAAAGGCCGCGCAGGCCGCTGATATATTCCGGCAGCCGGCTGACATGGACCGCCGCATCCTCGATAAATGCGATGGGCCGCCGGGGGCCTTTCATTCGGTTGAGAATCGGGCCGGAGATGGACCGAACCCGGCTGAAATTTGCCATGTCCTCCCTGTTTCGGGCCTGAACGACGCTCACCGCCAGCCTTTTATCCTCAAGCAGGCATTTTCGGACCGCGTCGAATTTGGCCAGCAGCTTTTCAATGCCGGCTTCCTGGAATTCGATGAAGAGCGTGGCCTCGGTGTTTTCCGGAAAATATTCTGCCAGCTCGGGGTTGTGCTCCCGGGCCAGGTCGAGGATATGCTTTTCCATAATCTCGATCATCGCCGGCCCCTGCTCGAGAATCCGTTGCGTGGCCTCACCCACCATGCCAAGATCATCGAAATAGACAAAGCCGCTCAGGGTCTCCTGCGGAAGCGGCGCCAGGCGCAGGGTTGCCTCGGATACCAGGGCCAGCGTCCCCTCGGAGCCCACCAGCATCGGGGTGAGATCCAGGAAGCCGTCCGCCTCCAGGTCCCAGATATGGTAACCACAGGAATTCTTTGTGGTAAAGGGCCGCTCAACTTCCATATATTTGCGGTAATGATTCAGGATGACCGGAATATCCCGGTACAGGCGGTCTTCAAGCGACGGCGGGGCCCGCCGGGTGGCGCCGGTGTCCGCCGGCAGCGCTCGGGGTCCCGTCCGCACGATTTCCCCGCTGGTCAAAACGAGTTCCAGCGAGCTGACTTGAGACCGGGTCGTGCCGTATTTGACGGCATGGGGGCCGCTGGAATTATTGGCAATCATCCCGCCCAGCGTGGCGGAATCCTTGGTTGACGGGTCTATCGGAAAATAGAGACCGTAGGGCTTTAGATACCGGTTGAGCTCGGCCAGCACGATACCGGGCTGAACCTTCACCCATTGCGCTTCGGCCCTGAAATCGATGATCCGGTTGAGGTGCTTGCTGAAATCGATCACGATTCCCTCGCCAAGCTCGTTGCCCGCCCGGCTCGTGCCTCCCCCGCGCGCGGTAATGGGAATCTGGTGCTGCCGGGCGAATCTGATGGTAGCAACCAGATCGTTCGTTGATCGGGGCTGAACAATGGCCCGCGGTTTTATCCGATACAGCGAGGCGCCGCTGCTGTAAAGGGACCGGCTCAAGTCACTGTCCAGGACGTCGCCTTCGATCCGGTCGCTCAAGGCTTTAAATAGGCGGTCTTTTACTTGCATGAAAAAATTTTCTTTCCCAAATTCATCATCCCCTGCACGATTCAACGTGGCGGATGAGCGAATCGTCAATATCGGATTGATCGTTTAAGGCATATTCATTCATAAAATTGATCCAAAAAAAAATAAAAGCTCCCGAATGATTTCTCCGGTGCTTTTAATTTTTAAGAACCTTATTATCGATAATTTAATACGTTTTGATCAGTATTTCAAACTAGATTTGGAAATTTTTTCTCATTGCTGAATCCAACGGCTACCCCGAGTCTCAGTCTTCAAGCATGCTGAAAATCTTGCTTGAGATTGTCCACCATTTCAAATATATACATGGCTTAAACAATACGGGATTTTAGCTGTAAAATTCAGACGCAGGGGAGGCATTTAATGATTGGCAAACCGCTTTTTCGAAAAATTTCTTGCACCCTTCTGGCGCTGGCCCTGGTCACGTTCATCAGGGGGGGGGTTCACGGCGCGAAAAAAGATAAAAGTTCCACGAAGAAACCGACTATCACCGAGGCCGAGCTTCAATCCCATGTGATGAGCTTTGCCGACCGTTTTGCCGCTATTATGGTGACATCTTTTGATGAATTTGAAACCAAGAAGCCGACGGAAAAAGACCGTCACAAGGTTCTGGCAATGGTCACACACTCGATTTCCAATGCATATATCATTGCCGGTGAATCCGACCCGGATGTGGCGCTGCTTGATATCGCCAGCATGATTACGTTAGGGCGCATCATCTTTGAAGAGGAAGGAATAGTAAGATACGGCAAGATGGTCGAGCCAATCATACAGGGATTTCAGATGGCGGAAAAGGACATCCGGCAAATTGCTGCGCTTGTACTCGCGCCCGATCAAGTGGCTGATCTGACATCGATTATAAAGCGCTGGCGCAAAGAAAATCCTGAGGTGGCATTCTTTCCAACGATCCGATTCGGTGATTTTGCCGCCGATCGCCGGGGCTCACATCTGACCAGAGCCGAGGGAAAAAGAGGGCTGTTCAAATCCGTCGAGGCCGCCACTGAACAGGTGGAGGAAATGAGGCTGCTGGCAGAACGAGGTATGTATTTAGCGACCCGCATGCCGCAGATGTCCGGCCTTTTTGCAGAACTGTGGATGACCCGGCTGCTGAAGAATCCCAACACGGCAAAGGTTTTGTCAGACCTCGCCACTTTGACAGCAGCAACTGAGCGCATAGCCGCGGCAGCCGAAAAGCTGCCGGATCAAATCGCTGCAGAACGCAAGGCGAGCATCAACCAGGCCATGAAAAGCATCGCGCAAGAGCGCAATAGCGCCGTAAATCAAATAGCGGCTAGGCTTTCCGAAGAGCGCAAAGCGACCTTCGATGCGCTTGCCGCCGAAGAAGGGGGCATTCGGGACCTGTTGGCAGACCTGCGGCAGACCCTTGCAACCGGCAACGAATTCGTGGGCTCAGTGAATGCGCTGACGACCCAGTTCCAATCGGTCACCCCATCCGAGCCAGCCAAGCCCTTTGACATCAGGGACTACCAGATGACGCTGGCCGAGTTGTCTAATTCCGCCCAGGAGCTTACGAAATTAGCGGCTTCACTGGCGCGCCTGAGCGACCAAGTCGGTTCAGATAAGCTGATACCCCACATTGTGGATGCCTTGGACCGGGCTGAAAGCGAAGGCGAAGAACTGATCAATCATACCATGCGTCAGATGATCCTTTTAATTGTGATCGGGTTGATTGGATATATTATTGCCAGGCTTCTTGTGCAATATTTTTCAACTAAAATGAAAACACCTGCTAAATAGGCTCATTATATCTTCCGGTGCACGCAGGAAGCAGTCGCTCGTGGCCAGTCTCAGGCGATCGGCAACAGCACTCGCTTTTAATGCATTATGGAGCCGCCGGATATGTTGTAGGCCTGACCGGTAATGCCCTTGGCGCTGTCGGAGGCCAGAAAAACAGCCAATTCAGCCACTTCATCCGGTTCCAGCAACCGCTGCATGGGATTCATGTTTTTTTCCATATCCGCAAGCGATTCGCCGCTCACTTCGGCTGTGGCCTTCATGCGCCTGGCCAGCATCGTGGTCCGGATGGGACCCGGGCAAATGGCATTGACGGTAACACCGGTGATGGCGGTTTCTAACGCCGCTGTGCGGGTCAGCCCGAGCAGCCCGTGCTTGGACGCACTGTAGGCCGCGCCGGTTGAAATTCCTATTTTACCGAGTATGGAAGAAATGTTGATCACCCGTCCCCAGCCGGCTTTGATCATTCCGGGTAAAAAGGCCTTTGTCAGGAGATAGGGCGCGGTGAGATTCAGGGCAATAGATATATCCCAAAAATCATCATCAAAATCGACAATCGATTTTGCGTTGAAACCACTGCCGATGCCCGCATTATTCACGAGAATATCTAGGCTGAGATTTTGGCTAAAAATCGATTCCACAAATGAAGCGATGGCCTCCCGCCGGCTCAAATCAGCGGGAATCGCGATGCCTTTTCGCCCGGCGGCTTCGATTGCCTTAACCGTTTCCGCCAGTTGATCAACGGATCTTGCCGCCACGATCACATCGGCTCCCTGTCGAGCGAAGGCAACGGCGATGGCCGCTCCAATCCCGCGTCCGCCGCCGGTTACCAGGGCTGTCTTATCCTTTAGTTTCATCAAACATTCTCCTTTCCTATTCGTGTTAAAGCCGATCATGGGTCAAAGTTGATGCCATGCTAATTTTAAATCGTATTTTTGGTTTCGTTTGGAAATATTTGACCTTGACGGGCACAATTTGGGCACAGCCCAATTTCAACCAGTTGATTCTTATTTAGCGTTTAGGGGATAAAGGTCCTGAGGGGCATTGCGATATTCAAACACGCTGATATCCGCCGGGCATTGGCCCGGGGCATCTACGATGATGATTTCTGCCGCCAGCTTTTCGTACACCGCCCGGAAGTGGGTCTTGGACTTGGTGACGATGATGTCAAAATCCTGCGGCTGGTAACCGCACTGGATAAACGGGTCTTGGTCGATAAGGGATGCCTCGTAGGTGGTAAACTGCAGCCAGATGCCGTCCGTATCGATGATGGCCGTCGGACCCAAATCGATTTCATGACCTTTTGACATGGGACCGGTGCCGATGTACCTGCATTGGTCGGCCCACAGCACGTGTCCGGTCACCCGCATGGGTCCGCCGTCCCGCCAGCGGGTGCTGGCGCCGACCTCCAATTCCACCCTGCCGCCGATGCCGGCCGCGAGACAGGCCTTGGCGGCCTGAGGGTCGTGAAAAAGCGGGTGGGCGGCCTTTTTGGCACCCTGCGCGATGAGTTCCCTGATGACAAAGGTGGTATCGCTGGTGCGATCGGCGTGATCCAGAATCACGATGGGCTTCTCGGCGGTTTTTGCCAACTCGACGGCGCGCGAGATGCCCTCCTTGACGCTGAACAGAGAGAATTTTTCCCGACCGGTCAGGGCTTTTTGGTGCTGGTGTGCCAGACCGCACAGATCGTCAACCACCTGCCGGGCCAGGTCGGGGTCGTTATCGGTGACGGCAATCAGCGACATGCCCAGCTGGCGCACGTCTGCCCACGCAAAACCGAACAGAGCGGAAACATCCACCACGCCCGGATGCTTTTGCCACCTGCGGACGCCGTCGATAATCTTTTTGGCGGGATCGACCGTGGTGGCGCTGTAGACCGACGGCACCACGATGCCCGGTTTCTTCAAGACCGCAACGGGGGTAATGTCGCCCTTCAGCATTCCGATCATCGCCTGGGCGGCCCGGCGCCCGGTTTCAGCCATATCGACATGGGGACTGCTGTGATATCCGAAAACAGCCGCAGCTTGCTGCAGAATTGAATCATCCTTGTTTCCGTGAAGATCAAAGGTCACCATAATGGGAATATCGCGGCCCACCGCCTGGCGGATCTCCCCCACCGCATCGGTTTCGGGATCCTGCCGGCTCTCGGTGACCATGGCCCCATGCATGGCCAGCAAAATTCCGTCCAGCTCACCGGCGACAGCGGCAAAGCCCTTTGACATTTTTGCCACGTAAAATTGGTATACCTCGTCGGCAACCGTGGCCGTGGCGCCGCCCATGGCGTCGCAGATGGGGGTCATTTCGATTCCTCGGGGTTCAAGCACCGCGATGAACCCACCGATGCAGCTGTTGACCCCGCGATTCTTGTCGATCACATCCTGACCGTGGTGGGCCACGCGTTCAAACGCGGCGAGTTCGGTAACCCCGGGCCAAAAGGTGATGGTCTCGTGCCCGAATCCGGCCAATCCGATTTTCATTTTAACGACCCTCCTTTCGTGACAATACGCGGATCAAATATATCCCGCAGGGAATCGCCCACCATATTGTAGGCCAGCACGGTAAACGTCAGCGCCAGACCCGGGAAAAGGGCCATCCAGGGACTCTGAAGAATATTGGCGACCCCTTCGCGGATCATGTTGCCCCAGCTGGGTGTTGGGGGTTGAATCCCGAGCCCCAGGAAGCTGAGTGAGGCCTCCATTCGGATGGCGCCTGCGATGCTGAGCGTTGCCATGATGATGATGGGCCCGATGATGTTGGGCAGGATATGGCTGAAGGTGATGCGAACATCCCCGGCCCCCAGGGCCCGCGTGGCACGCACAAAATCGTGGTTGCGCAGGGCCAGGGTCGGTCCCCGCGCCAGCCGAATGTACTGGGCCACATGGGAAATGCCGATGGCCACAATGACCTTGTCGATTCCCTGCCCCAGCAGGGTGACGATCATCAGCCCCAGCAACAGGGCCGGAAAGGAGAGCATGATGTCCACCAGCCAGGTGACCAGCCGATCGATCCATCCCAGCTTGTATCCGGCCACCACCCCGATGGGGACCCCGATTCCGATGGAAACCAACACCGACAGCACGCCGACAATGAGCGCGGGTCGGGTGCCCCAAATAATCCGGCTCAGCAGGTCGCGGCCGAATTCGTCCGTGCCCATTAAAAATTGCCGGGTGGGTCCTTTAAAAGCCTGCAGGATATGCTGATCGGTGTAATCGTAGGGTGCAATCCAGGGTGCCAGAAGGGCAATGATCACCAGCCCGACAATGATGAAAAATCCGATAAAAGCCGTCCGGTCCGCCCTGAGAATTCGCCAGATTTCGCGCAGCGGACTCGCTGGCATCTCGGCCGCCGGCAGCGGCGGTAAGGAATCTGTCGACGCCCCGATCGCCTTGTCATTCATATTTTACCTTCGGATCAAACAGTGAATAGGTCAGATCGACAATCAGATTGACGATGACCACGATAAAGGCAAACACCACCAGGCCGGATTGAACCGTGTTGTAATCGCGCTGGCTGATGGCGCCCACCAGAAGCTTTCCCAGGCCGGGACGGTTGAAGACCGTCTCCGTCAGGATGGCGCCGCCGAGAATCGTACCCATGTAAAGGCCGATGGCGGTGATGACCGGGATCATGATATTTTTCAGGACGTGCTTGAAATAAACCTTCTGCGGCCGGAGTCCCTTGGCAAAGGCGGTTCGCACATAGTCTTCATTCAAGGCTTCCAGCATGGCCGATCGGGTCAGCCGGGTGACGTAGCTGGCCTGGATCAGGCCCAGGCTCAAGGCCGGCAGGATCAGCTTGTGAATATGTTCGCCCAGGGTTCCGGAACGAACCTGGTGAATCACCGGAAACCAGCCCAGTTCCACGGAAAAGACCAGCAGCAGCAGCACGCCCAGGTAAAAGGCCGGAAATGAGAATCCGGCCAGGGCGACGATGCGGCTGATGTAGTCCACCGGGCTGTTTTTGCGGATCGCCGCCCACACCCCCAGCGGAATGCCGATAATGGCCCCCAGCAGGGTGGAGCTGATCGCCAGATTGAAGGTGTAGGGGAAAAGGGCCCAGATCTGTTCACCGATCGGACGATTGGTGATCATGGAGCGGCCGAGGTCACCCCGGACCAGCCGGTTCATGAATTCAGCATACTGAACCCACAGGGGCCGATCCAGCCCCATGTCGTGGCGGAAGGCCTTGAGGGCCTCTTCAGTGGCATAATTGCCCAGGACCACCTGGGCCGGGTCCGATGGAATCACCCGCATGCTGACAAACACGATGGTGGCCACCGCCCACATGATGACCAGGGCCGAAAGGATTCGTTTCAGGACGTAAATTTTCATGGGTAATTTATCCAGGCGCCGCAGCCGCCGCCAGGCACCTGATCCGGCAGCAATCGGCTTTAATGTTTGAGGATCCGGGCGCTTTCCGTGATCCGATAGAAACTGAAGCTTTCCTGCTCGAATCCCAGATCGAAATATTTGGCTTTTGCCATGGCATAAGCGCGCGTAAACAGCGGAAATGACACCGCATCCGCCTTGATTTGCTGTTGGGCCTGGATCCAGAGGCGTTTTTGCTTGGCCACATCCAGCTCGTAGCGGGCATCGTCGATGTATTGGTCCACCCCGGGCAGCGCATCGCCGTAATGGGAAAAGTTGATAATGGCGGTCGGCTTGCCGACGATGGAGTCTGAGTGATAGAATTGATTGAGGTAGATGTTGCCGGTCAGCGGATAGCGGTAGGCCCCGTAGATGACGACCGGATTGGCATCTTGGCGGATCAGTTTGTGGTAGGTGGGATGATCCACCACATTGAGATTCAGGGTCACACCGATTTTTTTCCACATCTCCTGGATCACCTGCATGGGAGGCAGGTAGATGTCGGAATTGGAGATATTCATGGACATCTCAAAGCCCTTGGCCAGGCCCGCCTCGGCCAGGAGCGTTTTGGCCGTTGCGGGATTGTAGGGATACCGGGTCACGTCATCGGTGTGCCCCACATAGCCCGACGGCAAGGGGCTGATCTCAGGCTTGGCCACATCTTTGCCCAGATAATTGATGAGGGTCTGCCGGTCGATGGCCTGGCACAGGGCCCGGCGCACCCGGATGTCGTCCAGGGGCTTTTGGGTCAGATTAAAATGGAGCACAAACATGTTGGCCGGGGAGGTGATGTCAACCTCGAATCCGGCTTTTCGCAGTCGGTCGATTCCTTCCTGCTTGGCTGGAATATTGATGGCGTCCACCTCGCCGTTGCGCAGCGCAAGTTCCCGGGTGGCGTTGTCCGGGATATAGGAAACCAATACTTTGCGCAGCGTCGGTTTGCCCCGCCAATAAGCGTCGTTGGCCACCAGGGTGATGCTTTCCCGCGGTTTATAGCTTGAAAACAT
>Ga0209536_100013420_pt1 | contig 11819 bp, 9 predicted proteins | sample DeeMarSeWOR28_12_FD_187461 | JGI IMG/M metagenome (GOLD analysis project Ga0209536, IMG submission 187461) | Marine sediment microbial communities from White Oak River estuary, North Carolina - WOR-2-8_12 (SPAdes) (version 2) | ecosystem: Environmental > Aquatic > Marine > Intertidal zone >...
TCGTTCGGCGTCAGGCCGAACCGCCCGGCGTATTGACGATGCAGAGCCATTTCCTTGTTGAGGGTCATGTCGAGCACGGCCGCGTACCAGCCCATCGAGTCGAGCCTGTCCGACTTGGCCACGGCCCAGGCGAACACCCGAGCGAATTCCTTCAGATACAGATAGTCCTGCAACACCCAGTTCTTGAAGCGCTCTTCATCCAGCGTGCCATCCCCGATCCCTTTTACGAAAGGATGCTCGAGCTGAGCTTCCCAGATCGGTCGTCCCGCTGACTGCAGCTCGTCGGTGAACTCTATCACGCCGTCTCTCCTTCCGATCCGGGCCAGCCGGCGCCGGTGGCCGCCATCTCCCAAAACGCCAGCTCGTATTTCGCCGTCAACTCGAACAACTCGCCCATCCGCGCGTGTTCGTCTGCTCCCACGCCGTCGGCCAGAGCGTTCACCTCGTTCTCCAGGTAGGCGACCCAACCCGCAAAGGCTTCGCTCGTCCAGTTCTCGACAAACGGAAACCATATCGAATTCTCGTCGATGCCCGCACGCACGACCATCCACGAGTCGTAGTACGCTTTCTCGGCCACATACAGAACCGTATACGCCTCGGCGTACGATTTCGAGTACGCACTCGCCAAAAGAAACTGCACATACGCATGGTTGGTGAACGATGGCGTGACGTTCGACAGATCGACGCCCGCTGCTTCCGCTCGCTCCCGAAACAACTCCAACTCCTTCTCCAGTACGGGCAGCGCCTGCGCCAACGCCGCGCGGTGCGCCTCCGGCGCCTTCGGCATCAGCGCCGCTATGAACGGGATCGCCGCCTCTACGAACAGATAGTCCTGCTGCATCCAGTTAGCGAACGTCTCGTCCGCGATCGTACCGTCCCGCGTCTCCAGCAGAAACCGATGGCCCAGCATCTTCTCCCAGAGGGGGCCCACCCTGGCAAGTTGCTCCTGGCTGAAACTCATGGCATATCCTCCCTGCGCGCACCTAGCGTACGGATAGAAACAAGAGCAGAGAGGGATGAAGGGGGATTGGCTGACTCCCTGCGCCGGCATTACCCGGATCAGGTTCTCAGGGTCTGATCTCAGCCGGGTGACTCCCCAGCACCCCTGTCGTGAATGACATGTTAGGATAGGCCGTACGGTTTCAAGCGCAAGAGAGTAGATTGCTGAATGGGAAGAAGTGATTAGTGATTAGTTATTAGTGGCTACTAATCACCAATCACTGATTACTGCTTACTTCTTATCCCTACACGGGATCGGCTAGGGCCACCCCCGTGCCCGTCCTCGGAACGCTACCGAATCGTCGCGTCTTGCCAACCGGACTTCCGCCAGGTTTGCACGGTCCGCGACCAGACCGCGACTTCCCACAGGACCTTTGTTCCCACCGGCAATCGGCCCAGCGGGACCCGGCCCTCGAAGTCGTGACCGTCGGCCGAAAAGGACTCTTCTTCGGGTTCGTCGACAATTACGTATTCCACGAAGAACAGGTAGCTCGACGTCTCGGGGTTGCGGATGAACACGCGCAGGCCGACGTCCCGGGTGTCGCCTTCACCGCTCACCTCCAGATCGGCGAAGACTCTCGGTACCTGCGTGAAGTCGTGTTTCGTCGCCTCCGTTTCCAACGCGACTTGCCACCCTTCCCACGTGCTGAGGCAGTCGAACCCAGCCTCGTCCATCGCTGAACAGACCTCGATGTTGTCCGGCATCGTCGCCATAACCGACATCACGCCGTCCCACCCGTAGTGCTCGGTGAGATACGCGACCAGCGAGTAGCCCACAGCATTCACGACGTTCTTCCCCAGGTCCTCGCTGGCCCGGGTGTACACCTCCAGGTATTCGAAGTACGTCGCTTCCTCCATGAAAGCGTATGCCGCCCAAAGCCAGCGCGGCTCCATCGACCCCAGTCGCGTCTCGAAACGCTCGCCTACCCAAGCCACCAGTCCCTCGACAAAGAACCGGTAGCTCTCCGCATCGAAGACCTCACCGACGAATTCACGCCCACCCAGGCGCGTCAGTTCTCTGGCGAACACGGGCTCGATGTACCGCCCCTGCTCCAGGCTCAAGACGATCCCATCAGGGCTCGATCCGCTCAAGCCCGTACTCACCAGAGTGACTTGTACGGGAGAAGGCAACGCACCCTTGATCAGCGAATCGATATGGGTATAGACGTTTTCCGCGTACTCGAGAAACCCTCGAAGCGCCTCGCCCTCGCCTTCGGGATAGTGGATCTCCAGGTGATCGGTACGGATCTGCTGAGGGGAATCGGGCTGGAGGCTCGTGTGGGCCGAGTATCCGACCGTAGGGTCGGCGAGGAGCACGATCCATGGGATCGTGGCGGCACCAGTGACGAGCACTCGACGCATCACGGTCTTCTACGTTTCTGAGTCGGCCGCCTCGACCTGGCGGCGAGCCGCTCGCACCATCTCACAGTGTATTTCCACAGTGTCGTCGAAACGACGAGCGTAACCACCCGCCAACGTTGCCGCCGCGGGAACAGCCGCGTCAGCCAGGGCCGCAAACACCAATTCGTCGCGCCGTCGCAAGCCATCCATCGTCAGAGAGAGGTTCCCGAGCTGGTCGTCACGGTACGGATCGGCACCGGCGAGATAGAATGCCAGCTGTGGCTTGTGGCCGTCCAAAACCGCGGGAATGTGTTCGGTCAGCAGCCCGAGGTACTCCTCATCACCGATCCCCTGTGGTAGTCCGATATCGAGATCGCTGGGCGGCTTGAACAGCGGGTAGTTGTTCTCCTCATGGATCGAGAACGTGAACACTTCGGGCTGCTCCTGGAAAACAGCCGCGGTGCCGTTCCCGTGGTGCAGGTCGCAATCGATCACCACGGCCCGCTCGATCAGCCCCTCGTGCATCAGGACCCTCAGCGCAATGGCGACATCGTTGACCAGGCAAAACCCTTCGCCGTGGTCCGGGAAAGCATGGTGGAAGCCGCCTCCCAAATGCACCGCCACACCCTTTTCCAGTGCCTGTCGACCTGCCTCTATGGAGCCGCCCACGCACATCCACATGGCATCCCGCAGCTCTGTTGAGAATGGCAGCTCGAGCTGCATCTCGTCCTGCCACGTAAACGTTCCGCTCAGCAGCTTTTGCATGTAGTGCGGCGTATGCACCAATGCGACCTGATCGTTCGTGGCCGGTCCCGGGTGCAGAATGTCGGCGTTCGCGATGGTACCATCTTCGATAAGACGATCCCTGGCGGCGCGGTACTTTAGCGTCGGAAAGACATGCGGTCCAATGTCGGCCCCGTAGGCCTCGTGCCAGACGACGGGCAAGGTAGTCAGAAGACAATCCTTAGTTGTTGCAGCACAATCACTTAGAGCGATTTTCCCCCAGGCCATTCGAGCATCTACCGGGTGCCCATGATCCCTGTCATATAGGTAAGATCGAACATACGCAACGAATTGTCAGCAGGTGTGCACCCACCGTGATGACGTGGAGTGAGGGCGCCGAAATATCGGCAGGCAAACTGCCCAAAGCGGAACGTTGGCGAGCCCGGGAACAGGGTTTAAGTTGATAATATGAACGGAATACAACGCAGGCCCGCATTCGCTCTTGTATTCGCGAGCGTATTGGTTCTATCCTCGTGCTCCGGTGCGTCCGAAGACGACGGTTACGAGATGGCCCTCAATTCGCTGGTGGAATCGGAGCGTGCGTTCTCTGACGCCTCGGCCGAGCTCGGCACGCGCGACGCGTTCATCGCCTTTATGGCTGACGACGCGGTCATCTTTCGCCCTGGGGTGGTGAACGCGCAGGAGTTTCTCAGAGCGCAACCTGCGACGCAGGGTCTCCTATCTTGGGGGCCGGCATTCGCCGATGTAGGCGCGGCGGGCGATCTCGGCTTCACCACCGGTCCCTGGAACTTCGCGACGGATCCAGAGAGCGAACCCATCGCTTTCGGTCAGTACTTCTCGTTCTGGAAGAAGCAGTCCGACGGGACCTGGAAGGTCGTCATCGACCACGGCACGACCCAGCCGGAACGGGACGCCGCGCCGGCCGTCCGGACGCCGGTTCGCGTGAAGACCGACCGCGGCGAAGCTGACGCGGCCGGTACGGCGACGATACTCGAGTTGCTACTGGAACGCGACCGATCACTTGCCGACGCGCTGTCTACGGGCATTGACTCAGGGGCGCTCGCCGCCTTTGCGGATCCAGGTATCCGCCTGTTGAGAAACGGCGGGCCGCCGCTCCACGGCATCGAATCGATGCAGACTCTCCTCACCGATCCAGCCGGTGCCGTCGAATGGGCCGTACTTGGCGGCGACGTGTCGAGCTCAGGCGACCTTGGCTACACCTACGGCGAGTACACTCTCACCGCGCCCGCGGCAGAGGAGAGCGGATACTACGTGCGGGCATGGCGCCGTTCAGCAGACGGCGCCTGGCAAATTGTCGTCGACCTGATGGTCCCTTCGCCGCCAAGGCCCGAGGGCTAGCTCTACGGCAAGCCCTGCGGCGGCGCCAATACGATGAACGGTGTCTCGGGTTCCTGATCCGGCGGGATGGGGCCCGGCATCGTCTCTCCACCCGATCCAAGGCTGAGGATATAGCGGTAGACTGCTCGGGCGTCGCTCTCGCTCATCCGATTGACGTTCATCCAGGGCATCGGTGGTAGCGCCTGGCGAGTGCGGATCATATCGACCCACGCGTCCTCGGTCATCCTTCGCACCGTCTGGCGCAGGTTTGGCGCATAAGTAGTCCCCCACGGGCCGCGCCACCCGACAGGCACACCCGTGAACCACTCTGACTCGGGCACCTGCCAACCGACCTCCAAGAAACCCGGGGTATGGCAGTCGTGACATCCACCGATGGTGACTATGTACCTGCCCGCTTCTTCCGGGGTCTCAACGCCGGCGACATGGGGGCCGTCCGCGGCTCCGGCGGGTTGCTGAGTGCAGGCGGACGTGGCGGCAAACGACAGGACAGCCAGGCCGGAAGCCAGCACGAGGACGAGGGCATTCTTCTTCACATTCCCTCCTTGAGATGGTTGGGCTTGAAATACTGGGGCACGATGGCAGGCAATATCACCCCCTATCCCCATTTCTGCAACACTTTCTCTACAAGGCCGGCGCTTGGCAAAGCCACTTGGAGACGCCTATAATCCCGGTGCTATGACAGAGAGTGGAGAACACCGTCGCCGTTACGGCGACAAGGAAGTCGGCCTAATACTCAAGCGAGCGGCCGAGCTTCAGCAGCATGGGTCGGATAACGCGGCGGGCGGTGGGCTCAGCCTGCGCGAGTTGGAGGAAATAGCGGCCGAGGCTGGAATCGACTCGCATTCGCTCCGCCAGGCTGCCACGGAGCTCGACGAGGGAAAGGCCTCCACTCACGACGAGGCGGCGGCCCGCTTCTTGGGCGGTCCTCCGACGATTCGCTACCAGCGAACGCTGCGCGGCGAGCTGTCTACGGAAGACCTCGAGAAACTGGTCGTTCCGATCCAGCGCGCCGCCGAGGCGCACGGTCAGGCGGGTGTGCTATCGAAGACGCTGACCTGGCATTACAAGGCGAGTGACGGCTCGCGCTCGCTCCAAGTGATCGTCGCCTCGCGCAATGGGCGAACGCGGATCGATATCGAGGAGCGTCTCCCCGGTCTCGCCTGGGGCATCTTCGGTGGGATTATGGGCGGCGGCGGCATGGGAGTCGGTCTGGGTGTCGGCCTCGGAGTAGGCATCGGCGCATTGGGGTCGGCTCTCTTTTCCATCGCCTTTCCCATCGGGGTGATGGGCGGCGCCTACGTCCTTTCCCGCTCCATCTTCGGCTCCGTCGTGCGACGCCGGCAGCGCGTACTGCGGGAGTTGTTAGATGAACTGACCGAAGAAGTCGAAGCCGCATCTGGCGCCATCGAGTCGGGGCCCGCCCAACACCAACTACCCGGAACCTAAACCCAGCCACGAGCGATGAATTCCACAACCAGCAGCAGACTCATGAGGCCAGCGACGAGGTTGATCCCTCTGTTACTCGCCGTACTCGCCGTTCAACCCGCCACGGCTCAGCGAGTGATCGAGGATCGAGGCCTCGAATTCGAGCTGACTCCCTATGTATGGTCGTTCGGTGTCGGCGGTGATGCGGCCATCGGAACACGGACCGTTCCACTCGACTTCAGCCTCGGCGACGCGTTCAAGTTCGACAACGTCGGCGTGTCGGCCCTGCTCGAGCTGAGGGAGCGCGCCTTCACGCTGATGGTCAGCGGCGCCTACGTCGGAGTGAAAGCGGATTCGGGCTCGGTCAGGTTTGACAGCGACCAGTACATGCTGGATGGATTCCTGGGTTATCGACTCGTCGGTCGCCTGGACATATTGGCCGGCGGTCGCTTCTTCGACGTTTCGACCAAGATGACGGAAGACACGGACGTCGACACTCGCGACCAGAACTGGATCGATTTTGTGGCCGGGCTGCGCTACGAGTGGCTGTTGTCAGACAAGTGGGTTTTGCGCGCCAAAGGTGACGTCGGCTTCTCGACATCGGGTAACAGCTCGAATTGGAGTCTGGGAGCCCACAGTTATTACAAGTTCTCGAGCAAACTTGCCGCTGCCCTGTCGTACCAGGTGGCCAAGGTGAGGTACGAGGAGGGTTCGGGACCTAGTCTATTCCTCTATGACTTGACTTTCGCGGGCCCAGGACTCGGCTTGATGTTCTACGTTTACTAGGTCAACCCCGGTATGTAAGGCAGTCTGTGATCAGTGATCAGTATTCCGTGACGTGGTCAGTATCGTGCGTTTCCGAGTGTCGACGGGTTTCGGTTGGGCGCCTCGACGAAATCGGTGCTCGTTTTTCGGTGGAAGGATTTATTGGACCGTGTAGTATGGGGGCATGAACACTATGACAGCTTTGCCTCCGGCGCCTGAGATGTACCGAGCATTGTGTAATCGTGACGCTTCGTACGAAGGCGTCTTCTTCGCGGGGATCAGGACGACCGGCGTGTTTTGCCGGCCCACCTGTTCCGCTCGCAACCCGCTCGCCGAAAACGTGGAGTATTACCCTTCCACACATGATGCGTTGTCGGCTGGTTTTAGGCCGTGCAAGCGATGTCGGCCGTTGGAGCCCAACGGGGCCACACCGGATTGGTTGCAGCCGCTGCTCGAGGAAGTCGAGCGTGATCCGGCCCGCCGTTGGAAGGACGCCGATCTGCGAGAGATGGGTCTCGAACCGGGTCGGGTGCGCCGTTGGTTCCAGACCAACCACGGTATGACCTTCCACGCGTACCAGCGGTCGCGGCGGTTGGGACTGGCTTTGGGCCGCCTGAGGCACGGTCACGATTTGACCCAGGCTGCGTACGAGCACGGTTTCGAGTCGTTGAGCGGGTTCCGGGACGCTTTTGCCAAGGTGTTCGATGAGACGCCGGGGCGCAGTCGATCGACGGCCAGCATCCAGGTCACGCGGCTCCTGACTCCGCTGGGTCCGATGGTCGCGGCCTCGACTGACCAGGGAATCTGCCTGCTCGAGTTCGCCGACCGGCGGAAGTTGGAGAGGCAAGTCAAAACCCTGAAGAAGTACTTCGGAGGCGAACTCATCCCCGGAGACAGTCAGCACATCGAACGACTCGCCGACGAGTTGGAGCGGTATTTTGAGGGTGAGCTTCAGGAGTTCACCGTACCACTCGTCTATCCGGGCACCGATTTCCAGGTCGCCTGCTGGGACTACATGCGGGCGATCCCCTACGGCGCCACGCGTTCGTACGCTGACGAGGCCACTGCGGTGGGGAGACCCAACGCCACGCGCGCCGTGGGCAGTGCCAACGGCGACAACCGCATCGCCATCGTCATCCCCTGCCATCGAGTGGTGGGCAGCGACGGAAAGCTTTCGGGATACGGTGGCGGACTATGGCGCAAGCGCTTCCTGCTCGATCACGAGTTGAAGCATCGAGCGGGGTTGCTCGAACCGCAGAACTGACGGGCGACAGGTCGGTTATCTGTCGCCCGACAGCGTCACGATTGCACGGCGCGCCGCCTCGACACGGGGTTGCAGTTCCGCATCCGCGTTTTCCCACAGATCGACGAGCTTGCCGTAGTAGTAGATGGCCTTCTCTTTATCGCCGCGTTCTTCGTAAAGCGAGCCAAGTTGCCCGTACACGATCGCGAGTTGATACGAGTCGGTACCGATTCGCCACATCCAGGGTGAGTTTACGAACCGTTCGTACACGGCGATGACGGAATCCTTTTGGCCGGCCGCCTCGTAGGCCATGCCCAGCATGGGCAAAGCACACATCGTGCACTCCATCTCGCGATCCCAAGCCTGGAAGCCTGCGATCGCCTCCTCTCGGCGTCCCTCGGCGAAGGCGATGGCGCCATCGACAGCGTGCATGAAGGAGTTCGGCGCGTTGAGCGCCTCCTCGTCCAAAGCCGATTGGCGTTCCGCCAGGTAGGCCCGTGCTTGTTCGGGTCTCCCTGCCCACGCGTATTGCCAGACGAGGCCCAGGTATGGACGATCCCTCGGCTCCAACGACTCCAGGGGATATTTCTCGAGGGCCGCCGCGACTTTGTTCAAGCCACGATCCGGGTCGCCTCTGAACCATATATCGACCCAGGCAAGACCTGTGGCGCTCTCCAGGTATTCGGCCGCCATGCCGCGCTGCTCCTGGATCGCCATGGCGTCGCCGAGGTGGCGCTCGGCCTCGGCGATCTTGCCTTGAACACGATTGAGCGTAGCCAGGTAGCCGCTCGTGCGCGCTCGCCAGAGCAGGCTCTCGTTTCTGTCCTGTCGAAGTTTTCGGACGGCGGCTTCGGCGTCCTCGTAGTCGCCCCGCGCGCTTGCCAAAGCATACTCGTCTATTTCGACCGCGGGATGATCCGGGGTGGCCCGTCGCATGCGCGCGAGTGTGCTCTCTGCCGCCGCGAATTTGCCTTGCGCGATTTGTACGCCGATCAAGTTGTTGAAGGTCACCGCAAAACTCGAGTCGGCTTCGATGGAACGGCGGTAGAGTTCCTCGGCTTCCGAGAATCTGCGAAGCTGCCCGTACAGCAGAGCCAGTTGGTGCAGAGCATCATCGTCATCCGGATACAACTCAAGCATCGAGCGGTAGGCGGCGATGGCCGCCTCACGATCGCGAGTGACCGAAAGGTGATAAACGCCGATGGTATTGTAGCGTTCCTTGTCGGGCAGTCGGTCTCTGAGTTCATACGCCTTGGTCGTCGCCTGAATCGCCCGTGCGCGCTGCTCGCCACGATTATTCAGTGTCGTTCCGAGTTCGCCCCATGCGGCTGCGAACGTTGAATCCAGAGCTATCGCTTCCTCCAGCAACTGGATCCCTCGCGCGTCATCGCCCTCGGTGTAAATGACGCGTTCGGCCTGCGTGAACTTCCGTAGAGCCTCCAGCGAGCTGGTGGTCACGTCGATGAGCGGTGGGCTGCTGCGGATCGTCTTGAAGGATTCGCCGATGCGCTCGCGGACGCGTTTGGACAGTTTGTCGACGGCCTCCACGACGTTGTCGTCGCCTTTCGCGGTCTCTCGGAATCCGGAGATCACCTCGCCGGATTCGGCGGCTACGATTTCCGCCGAAATCACGTAGCTGCTCCCCAGCGCGCCCACCTCACCGGCGATGACGACGGGTAGCCCCTCGCGTACAGCCACTTCGCGGGCCAGAGCCACGTCGAGACCGGTGTCCGGATCCCGCGCCATCCTCTCCAGAACGCCTTCGACCCACTCAGGCTCGGCAACGGTGACGATAGACGATTGTGCCAGGTCGATGCGGAGGGCCTCGGTCACGACCTCGGCCATCATCGGATCGCTGGTCTTGTTCTCGAAATCGGACAGAACGATGCGGCTGCGTTCTTCCAAAACACCGGCGGCGACTAGCGAGCCCACGGGCCCGATCCCCATGACGCGCATGACCATGTAGCCGGTGACGGTTACGCCCAGCAGCGCGAACGCCACGACACCGCCCATGATCGCTTTCCGCCAGGTGAACCAGCGCTTCGCCGTGTCCGCGACCTCGGCCGCAGATGCCGCCTCCGGCTTCGATTCGCCAACGTCGTCGTCGCGTCGCGGTTCAACCGGCGATGCCGGCGCGGCTTGTACCAACGCCGTCGCGATGATGATGGGAAACCCGATGATGAGCAGAGCCACCGCCCCGGGGAACAACCAGTCGGGCAAACCGATGCGATCGGAGAGGAGGTCCACGGCCTCCAGCGCGGCGAAGGATGCTCCGAAATAGACCAGCACGATTCGCATCAATCGCGCGTTACGGATCGCGGTCACCATTCCCTGGGGGGTCATTACCATGAAGTATCTCCGCTAGCGATCGGATGAGAGCGCGGCTATGGCCCGGCGAGCCGCTTCCACCCGCGGCTGCAACTCGGGATCGGCGTCTTCCCAGAGTGACACCAGCTTGCCGTAGTTGAAGATTGCCTTGTCCGTATCCCCTTGCTGCTCGTACAGCACGGCAAGTGTTTCGTAGGCCGGTCCCAGGTTCCACGAATCCTGGAAGATCCGCCACATCCAGGGCGTGCTGATGAACCGCTCGTATTTGGTGATGGCCGAGTCGGGCTGACCCGCCTCGGCATACGCGCGCGCGAGATCGGGGAGCCCACATATCGGACACGACATGGCCTCGTCCCGTTTCCGGTACTCCTCGATAGCGTCCGAAAGCCGCCCCTCGGAGCTCGCTATGCTACCCAGCGCCCAGCGGTAGTCTTCCTCCATCGTCCGCCGGATGTCCGGGTCCAGGACCGTCTCGAACTCTGACACCAGAGCCTGGGCCCGCTGCGGCTCGCCTGCCCAAGCGAGTACCGCGGCAAGTCCCAGGTACGGGCGATCCAGCGGCGGCATCGACTCCAGAGGATAGCGCTCGAGCAGATCATCCACCCGGCGAACCGCCCCGGCCCTATCGCCGCGGAACCACGCGTCATGCCAAACGAGTTGGACGGCTGTTTCCAGTGCCTCGGAATCGGCGCCCCGACCCGCATCCAACTCGATGGCCTCGCTGACGTAGCCCTCCGAGTCGACGAGCTTCCCCTCGAGTCGCGAGAGATTCCCCAGCCAATTGATCGCACCGGATCGCCAGTACGGGCTCTGCTTCCACCTCTCCAACAGCGTGTCGGCATGCTCGAGCGCCCCGGCCGTGTCGCCCAACTGCAGGAACAGGTGAGCGCCGTAGGCATCGATCCACGGGTGGCCCGGAAACTTCTCGGTCATGCGCTCATGGGTCATCCGCGCTTCATCTAATCGGCTCAGGGCGATCTGCGTTTGTATCGCGTTGCCGTAGGGGACGATGGATCCGGAGTCGGTCTCGATCGCCTGCCTATACAAATCGGTCGCTTGTTCCCAGTCGCGCATGTCGTAATACAGGCCGCCGAGGTTGTTCATGGCCGGCGAGTCATGAGGCAGCGCGTCGAGCAGGGTCTTATAGGCGGTGATCGCTTTCTCCTTATCCCCTTCCACGTAGTCGTAGTAGAGGCCCGACGCCATGTATCGCTCGCGCTCGGTCATCTGATCGCGAAGCTCGAACGCCCGGGTCAACATCTCTACGGCGCGTTCCCGTTCCTCGAAGCTGTTCGAGAGCATGACGCCAAGAAGCGTGTAGGCGGAACCAAAAGTCGAATCGGCGGCGATCGCCTCCTCCAGCAGAGCTTCCGCCTTCGTCTGGTCGCCCTCGACCCAGATCGCCCGGCGCGCCAACGAGTATTTCTGCAGCGCCTCGAGCGAAGACGTCGTCACCTTCTCCAAGGGCTCGTTCCGACGGATCTCCTTGAGCGACTCGCCGATACGCTCTCTGAGCTTCTTTGAGAGGCGATCGATGGCTTTGACGACAGACTCCGAGTCCCTCGCCGTCTCGCGAAACGAGGCCAGCGGCTCGCCGGTGTCGGCGGCGACCAGC
>Ga0209536_100013421_pt1 | contig 11818 bp, 10 predicted proteins | sample DeeMarSeWOR28_12_FD_187461 | JGI IMG/M metagenome (GOLD analysis project Ga0209536, IMG submission 187461) | Marine sediment microbial communities from White Oak River estuary, North Carolina - WOR-2-8_12 (SPAdes) (version 2) | ecosystem: Environmental > Aquatic > Marine > Intertidal zone >...
ACCAGCCATGAGCAACTGAGCGAAGCCCAATTGAAAGACATGCGGCAGGATTTAGTAGAGCAGGTGATTTCACCGGTGATTGATCGCCAGGATATTCACTTTGACGCCACAGCCAGTGTGTTTGTTAATCCAGAGGGGCCACTGGTGGGTGGGGGTCCGGTAGTGCATTCGGGGTTAACCGGCCGCAAAAACGCCGTGGATTTGTATGGACAATACTGCCGGCGCAGCGGTGCGGCGTTGAGCGGCAAAGACCCCAGCCGTATCGATCGAATCGGTAACTATCAAGCTCGTTACGCCGCCAAAAACATCGTCGCCGCTAAGCTTGCCGATGAGTGTGAAGTACAATTGAGTTATTCGATAGGACAATCTCAACCAGTAAGCATACAAGTGGAAACTTTTGGCACCGGTAAGATCAGTGACGATGATATTGTCTCAAAGATCAAAGAAGCCATCGATTTTCGGCCGGCGGCGATTATCGCCAATTTCAATTTGCGGCAGTTGCCGGCGGACAGCAAGGGAGGTTTTTATCAAAAACTGGCCGTCTACGGCCATGTGGGAAGAAACGATATTGAGTTGCCGTGGGAGCAGAACAATAAAGTAAAAACACTGAAATCCTAGATGTGTCGATTATGCTTATTTGTTTTTATCTTTCATCAACACTTGCAACGCATACCACAATAAAGTGCTGGCGGCGCCAAATACCGCGCCTTGTTGCAGTTGCCTGATCGCCATTATCACCAACACTATGAATAGCAGCGATTTAAAATCGAATTGACCGGAAGTGATTTCTTTCAGATGTTGGTCGAAGGTGTCTACTCCCGCAACGGCTTTTTCCCACACTGTTTGAGTGTCCATGGGGCGGTCGCTGAGTTCACATTGAGTTGCTGATTGCAATTTCGCCGTTAAGTCATCTACGTCCACTTGTTCGGTGTCATAGAAAATTAACGCACTGGCTGTTAATGGATTAACCTGCACTTGCTCAACCCCGGGAGTATCCAATAAAGTTTCCCTTAAAATATGAAAATACTCCGCATCCCCGCGCTTGGAAGGTATTTTAAAGCGGCAGCGGCCAGGCGCTGCGTGGACTAAGTAAGCGAGGCTTTGCTCGGCAACGTTCATTGGTTTCAGTTTTAACTATCGGTGGTTTCCACCACTGTTTCGACGATGGTTTCTTCGGTGACGTCGTCAACATTGTCACCCTGTTGTCTGTTTTGTTCGATTTCTGCCTGAGCTTCGGCGAGAAGGTCATCTATGACCTCACCCAGTTCCGCGACCGTTTCCTGGCCTTTTTCGAATAATAATAGCCCCGATTTAATCGCCGCCCGGGCCATTGGCCTGGCCGCTCTCGCCACTGTTGGCAGTACCAGTGGCGCTAATACGGCCACGCCAATACCTATCGCTATGCCTTTTCCCATGTTACTTTTGAAGAGATCTTCTATGGCCATGATTAAGGAATCCTTGGGGAAATCATAAATTAAATTTATTTCTTACTGCGTTTTAGGAGTGTTGGTCAATTTCTTTTGATATTCTAAAAGCAAACTGTGCAGTCAGCACAATGGTATTCAACCATGATTTGATTCGCATCAATCAGGAAAAACATTCCGATTACCAGCCTTCCAAGGGGCTGTATTGTTTGGCCTGCTCGGCCTCCTTTTTGCTGATTCGCTGATATATTTTACGGATCATTTCAGAACCGTATTTTCGTTCCAAGCGACGCACGATGAAATGCCCCTTGGCGACGTCTTGAAAATGTTTCATAAATAGCAAATTGATTAATGCGCCACTCACAGCGCCTGCCACAGGAACCATCCTGGCCGCCGCTTTGTCTTGAATCACCAATCCAAATCGTGCAGCCACAGCCCGCACAAACTCTAATGCACCGGGAATCATTCCAGCGGTGTTAGCTCCGGGAGTGATAGTGGGCGAAAAATGAAAACTCACCAAGGCCCGTAATCCGTAATAACCCGAATCGGCGGCTTCGTCTTGTTTGGTTCGGCTACCTAAAGCAAAAACCTCCATGCAGGCCAGTTTGGCTTCGGTTTGCGCGAGATCTTCGCCTTGGCCATCGGCGATGTCGGCAATCGCGCGCAACATCAATACGGTCATAAGCGGAAGTTCCGCCAACAAGGTTAAAGGCCCGAATAATCCTCCCAGCGCGCCTGTTCCCATAGCCATAAACCGGTGAAAGTGAACATGGGAAGTGTTGGGCGTGATGTGTTCCATGGAGCCAAGCGCCAACTCCAAAGACTTGCGAATGCTCAGTTCGGCCGCGGCATCCAAACGTTGATACCAGCGCTTTGGCAACAGTTTAAACCCTTGTTCGATGGGGGAGCCAATGAGATTGCTTAATCGCGCGGCAAAAGAGGGATGTTCCAGATGGTTGTGGGCCCAAATAAGGTCGTCAATTTCTTCGGATTCGAGTTCTTTTATTCGTAATACAGTCGCAGCCATGAGGTGTTTCGCTTTTAGAGGAAATGGTTTGATTCAGATGACTTGTATAGTCACTGTCTAAATTATAGGAAATTATTAACAAGAATACGACGTCGATCATTGGGGAGTAGTACGCCAAGATGGTTTCTCTGCCGGAGTATTGAAAAGCTTGAGAATCTAAGTGCAGTGATTCAAGCTATACTCAATATGAACGGTTTCTGAAGCTGGGTAACTTACAAAAACCATAGTATTTGCCAAAGATCAATGTGTTATTAAACTGGTTATATTATGTTTTGATACGTTTATATCAACTATATAGCAAGGAAAGAAATCATGGCCAAAAAATCGCGCGCGAAACAAACTCACTCTAAAAAAGGACCCGCCAAGAGCACGGTGCGGAACCTTGTGGATGAAGTGGAAAAAGCCAGTGAAACACTGCTTAAAGATATAAGAGAAGGATTCGATACCATCAGTGACAAGGTATCGGTCGCTGCCAAATCCGCCGCAGAAGGCATAGCCGATACTACGGCCACAATGGCGGACAAGATGTCGAAAACACAGACAACGCAACAAATTAAGTCGGCACTGGATCATATTGAAACCGTTGGTGAACGTGTTATTGACGCCATAGGTGAACGATTTGAAATATTGAGAGAAAAAGCAATTGCTAGCAGTAAATCCGCTCCTAAGAAGAAAGCCGCTAAAAAAGCCGTTAAAAAGAAAACTGCTGTGAAAAAGAAAAAAGCGGCGAAAAAAGCGGCTAAGAAAAAAGTAGTCGCGAAAAAAACCAGCAAGAAAAAAGCCACTAAAAAAGCGCCGCTTAAAAAAGCAGCAAAGAAAAAAGCGGCGGCCAAGAAAAAAATCGCCAGCAAAAGGAAAAAGTCATAATATAGCTGGTTTACGCTTAGCAGCTGATATGGAGTCTGAAAAGACTCTTTGGGTGACTCGGGAGTAGTCGCCAGTGAATCTTTAAGCTCTATGCCGACGCAGTTCTTTTAGATCCTTCGCAATCGCTCAGGATGACATCCGCTCTGTCACTCTGATTCCTGAGTATAACGAAGGATCTTATTCTAGGAAATTTGAATTCAAATAGACGGTAAAAAGCTTGTTAGCGACCGTTGAAACGATGCAGCTGCCTAATCTAGAGTTTTCCTCGTATTTTAAACCTCGGCATCCTCCATACCTCTAGCAAACTCTTTTAGCTGTGGATAACTCTTCAATCGCATTAGAATATTCTGAATTTAATATTATAGATTTATTACGCTGCTTCCCTGAATGAAAAATTGTTGTAAAAAAAACGTAAAAACTCTACATGATGAATTGCATTATAAATGCGCTCCTATTCAATACCATGTTGTAAAATATTTGCTTAATCTGATTGCTACCCGGTTTAGAGGTTGTTAACAACGATATCGCTGGCGAGAGATATTTAAGGGATATTACTTGTAGGTTAAGATCGGATGCTATAAATTAGTGCATAAATTACATCAAGCATTAATGATGTTGCGGGGGGTAGAGCATGGGGCATAGCAACGAATTTGCTGAGTTTGTAATAGAAATGCTGCAGCTGTTTGGTTCCGTTATTGCCAAACCTATGTTTGGGGGATATGGGCTGTATGCCGATGGGGTGATGTTCGCGTTAATTGCCGATGACACCTTATATTTTAAGGCGGACGAACTGTCAAAAAACGATTTTATCGCCTTGGGTTTGGCGCCGTTTTGCTACTCGAAAAATGGCTCAGAATACAAAATGTCCTATTATTGTGCGCCCGACGACGTATTCGAAGACTTTGAATTAATGAATGTATGGGCGCAAAAAGCGTATGATGCCGCGCTACGGGTAAATAAACAAAAAAGCGCTCTGCGTGATTCAGTGGTAAAATCCGGTTTACATTCTCAAAGAAAGAGCACTTACTATGGCTAAGGTTGATTCAATTACTTTTAGTATCACCCGAACCTCTTATCCCACCGGCCATATTTGCAGTATCGATTATTCCTACTTTTTGCGTATCGACGAAGAGGAATTCGAGCATCATGAGGCCTTTAATGTGTCAGTGGTGCTTTTTGGTGACGATTTGTTGTTCGACAAACACATTGGCGACACCGCCTACGATGCTCATGTGATTACCGTAACAGATCCCATGCCGGTGAAGCGCAGTTTTGCGGTGGATTGTTCCGTGTTAAACGAAGCGATAGGTGAAGACCGGGTATTTATAAAAATCTATGCCGTTTCCAATAACGGTGAAACCGTTACCAGTCGCAGCGAAACTATTCGCGATTGGTTTTGATTTTATTTAAATATACTATTCCCCTCTGGTAGGAGCGGGGCACTGCACTGCGACTTGCCTATATCATGGATCACCTTCACAAGTCGCGCCCATAGGGACGCTCCTACAAATCGGTTTAATCGATCTGTATCCGAGTTTTTATTTCCTGCCACAATTGTACATAGGCTGCCGCTGAGCGGCTTTTTCCGGCATAGGCATTGACAGCGGCTCGCTGTACGCCCATTTGTTCCACTTCGGACGCATAAGGAACGTAGCTTTGTAAAAAAGGCACTTGGCTTTGCGGTGGGTTTTCCACAATGTCTTTGTGCAAGCTCTTGCGCATGTCCACCATGGAGAAAAAAGGCATTAAGCGGTTTAGGTTTAAGTGTTCTTTAGCGAAAAAATCCTCAATTTGTTGCAAGGTGCGCAACGATAACACAGTGGGAATGGTGGGGATTAATAATGCATGGGCGGCATTGAAGACGTTTTCTGAAACCAATGAAATGCTGGGCGGGCAATCTAAAAACAAAATGTCGTATTCATCCGCCAAGGGCTTGAGCAATTTGTGTAGACGGCGCAATGGCTTTTTGCTGTCTTCCAAAACTAAATCCATATTACGGTACGAAAAATCCGCCGGCAATAGGTCCAGGTTTTCGTAGTCAGAGCCCTTGATAAAATCGTCCATTTCTCTTTTTTGTTTGATCAGGGCCTTGGTGCCGCCTTTGATTTTTGGCTTGATGCGCAAATAAAAACTGGCGGCCCCTTGTGGGTCCAAATCCCAGATAAGAGTTTTAGCGCCTTCCTGGGAAGCCAAATAAGCCAGGTTAACCGTAGTGGCGGTTTTGCCCACGCCACCTTTAATGTTGTAACACGCGAATACTTTCATTATAAAAATTCATTATAAAAAATCATTATAAAGATTCATTTTAAGAATCAGCCTGTGTTGTCTCCCCCGGTTTGAATAACGCTTCAAACAAGCTGTGGTATTCCGGTGCGTTGAATTGCCTGAACTGCGACTCAAATTCACGGCGCACCGCTTGTTGCTTTTGATCCAGGCTTTCGATCAAAGTACCCATGGCCAATAAGGTTTCCGCGGGCGGATGTTCATGTTCCAGCATCAGTTTGCTGAAGCGTTCCAGTGATTCCATTTGCACGTGTAAATCATTGTAGTCGCCTAAATTGGTTTGCAGTTTTTTTAACGCTTTAATCAGTTTGGCGATTTTATCCGCTGGATACAAGCTTTGAAAAAATTCCATCAGGTAACGCAGTTTCTTACAGGATATACGCAGTTCGTGTAAATCAGTCGGCGGTGAATCGTCGGTAATGGCTTCGCCCTCGTTGACGACCCGTCGGTACATTTTCCAAGTGCGTTCATTTGCCACAGCAATGATGGGCCGGGCGGCGTTTTTTACGGTGGTGCGCGTCGGCACTGGGGTTTGCAAATATTGCCGCCAGCTGGCAAGCAGGCGCTGGTAACGGGCAGTCTGTAACGCTTTTGTTAACTTTCGTTGTTCGAGTTTATGCTGTTTGCGCAAAAAATCGTGCAATTGTTCCAGCGCCGCTTGCAGATGTTCGGGCACTTGTTTTTTGTAGTCATCGAAGGTGAGCAAGTACACATCGAGATCCCGGGTTGGGCCGGTCACACCGCCCAGCCAGGCAAATTCGCGTTTAAAGCGTTCGGTGGTCTTTGGCGGAAAAACCGCTTTAATCTGGCTCAATGCCGACCGCGTGCGCCGACAAGCAACGCGAAAGTCGTGCAAGAACTCTGAATCAATGTCTTCCATTGTGCCTTGTTGGTTGGTCTGCAAAGTGTCCAGTAAATGCATCAATATCTTTTTACTGGCTGCATCGGCGCGCATGGTGGGATCGAGTTGCACATCGAGTTTCGAGGAATATTGGCCCGGTAGGATTTTAGATTTTACCAGTGCCAAGCTATAGACATCGTGCTTGCTCGGTGTCAGTTGCAAACTGTTCTGTAATAATGTTACCGCCGTGTCATGCTGCTTTTTATAGCCGCGAATGCCTTGCAATATCAGCATACGATTGAGCAACGCTGTAGCGCTGGTGGACTTTTTCTTCAGTTTGGTCTCTTCTATTCTTACCCGTAGCACGGTTTTTTGGTCTTTATTCAAAATATCGAATTCGTGTAAGGTGCTACGTAATTCCACTACCGGTAACAAGGCGCGCATTTCAATAATGGGAGCAAGCTGTTTTTTTAAAGTGCAATCCGGTAAGTCCCAGGCAAATTTAACGGGCTGCTGGATTCTTAATGTGGCGACGTTGTGATGTGTGTCGGATTGTTGCAAATTGATTAGTTGCTCGTGGTCGCCTGTTTGGCGCTCCAATTGCAAACCGGCAGAAAATAATCGCCAGTCGAACGTGTCCAGGTAAGTACGCTTCTCAAGCCGCACGGGATTTTCTTTTACGGCAAAATGATTTTGTAAACTGACAATAAAATCGTCGGTATTCGATTCTTGGGTAAGATCAAAATAAGAGAGGGGTGTTGTCATTTTATAAAACTAATTTTTATAAAACTGCTTTTCACAAACGAAACTGCGTGTAAGCCAACCGGCTACATGGATTTATTCGCATTCGCAAAATGGTATTTTTATGTATACTAAAAACCAAACGGCGGGCATGCCCAATCCATTCTAACCGCGATTGACCCATCAAAATATTACACTTTTATGACAGGATTGGCGTAATCACACACTGTCAGTATTAGTGCATGCGCGTAGACCCACATCTCGTTTATACCATATTTTTTGTGTCAGTAGTCAGTAAAGTCCCGTTTACCCTTTGGCCATATTTCAGGCATCAGCAAAAATAGTAATCAATGTAGCTGTACAACCAATCTTGGATTACACTTTTTTATGTAAGAGAGCTTTCGCTATGTTGCGCAAATAGATCAATTGACAGGATTTTTCGCATAATCACAACCATTAGACAAAACCAATAAACACCATGTTTGAAGTCGCAGAACTCGGCCATAAAGTCAGTAAACAAGAATATCAGGAGCAAGTCCCTGATCTACGTGTACATTTATTGGATGCTCAGTGGGAGCTGAGTAAACTCGATTTTCCGGTGATTGTATTGATCTCCGGAGTGGATGGCGCCGGAAAAGGGGCCACGGTGGGTTTGCTCAACGAATGGCTGGATCCCCGATATGTGCGCACGTTTGCCTTTGGCAAACCCACCGATGAAGAAAGCCAACGGCCGGAGTTTTGGAGGTTTTGGCGTGATTTACCGCCGAGAGGGCGTATTGGTTTGTACGTGGGATCCTGGTATAGCCGGCCCTTATCGGAGCGCGTCTATGGGGATATCAGCGAGGCGGATTTAGACGAGTCGTTGCTGAGAATTAACAATTTTGAAAAAGCCTTAGCCGACGATGGTGCATTGATTATCAAGGTTTGGTTGCACTTAAGCAAAGACGCGCAGAAAAAACGGCTTAAGACGCTGGAATCCAATCCGGAAACCCGCTGGCGAGTGACCGAACGGGACCACAAACATCTCAAGCTATATGATGACTTTCGTAGTATTGCCGAACACGTGTTGCGCATTACCAGCACCGGTGAAGCGCCCTGGTTAATTGTTGAAGGCACCGATCCGCGTTATCGCGGTTTAACAGTTGGCAAACACATTTTAGAGCGCTTGACGGAGAGACTAGCCAAGGGAAAAAACTCCGTTGCTAACCAGAAAAAAGGCTTTCGGCACATCACACCACCGGTAACCGGTGCGCCTGTCACCTTACTCAACACCTTGGATCTTAATAGTTCGCTGACAAAAACCGAGTACAAAGCCCAACTGGAAAAATTTCAAGGTAAATTGAATCTGCTATCCCGGGAAGCGTTGGATCAGCAGGTGTCCAGCATCATCGTCTTGGAGGGTTGGGACGCCGCAGGCAAAGGCGGCATTATCCGCCGCTTTGTGCCGGCATTGGATGCGCGTCATTACCAAATCATTCCCATAGCGGCTCCTACTGATGAGGAACGTGCTCATCATTATTTATGGCGTTTCTGGCGCCATTTGCCCGGCGCGGGATTTATTACCATGTACGATCGCAGTTGGTATGGCCGGGTGTTGGTGGAGCGCATTGAAGGCTTTGCCAGTGAAAACGAATGGATGCGGGCGTATTCAGAAATTAATGATTTTGAAGCGCAGTTGGTCGAGTTTGGCATCGTTTTGGTCAAATACTGGCTGCACATCAGCAAAGAAGAGCAACTAAACCGCTTTCAAGCCAGGGAGGCGACGCCTTTCAAACGGCATAAAATAACTGAAGAAGATTACCGCAATCGGGAACAATGGGATTTGTACGAACATGCCGTCAATGACATGGTGGAACGCACCAGTACGGAATACGCCCCGTGGACATTACTGGAGGCTAATGACAAGCGTTATGCGCGCATTAAGGCGTTAAAGATATTTTGTAATAAACTGGAAAAAGCATTGAATAATAAATGAGCTGTGTCAATGTTTTTGTCATATTGTTGTATTAGAATTGCCGCTTTTTATCTAGGCATTGTTAACTCTAAATCTTAATTTATATTAATCAAAACCTATTCAGACAAAATCATGGCAACCAAAAGCGAATCAGTTCAAAGCGAAACAACTAAGAGTGAAACCATTGAAAGTGAGTCAACAACCGTGGATGCGCACGTCGAACCCATTGACCTGACAAAATCCGATTTGTACATCAACCGGGAATTAAGTGTTTTAGAGTTCAATCAACGAGTTCTGGAACAAGCCAAAGATTCCGATGTGCCTTTATTGGAACGGTTGCGATTTTTATGTATCTCCACCACTAACATGGATGAGTTTTTCGAAGTGCGCGTAGCCGGCTTCATCCAAAAGGCCGAATTGGGCTCCACCGCCACCGGCCCGGATAAAATGTTACCCAACGAAGTGCTCAATGCCATTGGGGAGCGGGCACACCGTTTGGTGGATGAGCAATATCAAGTGTTAAACGACACACTACTGCCATTGTTGGAAAAGGAAAACATTCGCTTTATTCGCCGCCAGGAATGGAATGACTCCCAGGAAGCGTGGCTACGCAAATATTTTGAAGAAGAGTTGTTGCCAGTGCTGACACCATTGGGATTGGATCCGGCGCATCCTTTCCCCCGCATTCTCAATAAGAGCTTAAACTTCATAGTGGAGTTATCTGGCAAAGATGCATTTGGCCGCGTGCGCCGCCATGCTATTGTGCAAGCACCTCGGGCGTTACCGCGATTGATTCAATTGCCGGCCTCGCAAACCGGTAGCGGCCCCTACGATTTTGTGTTTTTGTCATCAGTCATCCACGAGTACGTAAACGCCTTATTTTACGGCATGGAGGTCAAAGGCTGTTATCAGTTTCGTGTGACCCGTAACAGCAATATGTTTGTGGACGAAGAAGAAATCGACGACTTGTTACGCGCCGTGGAAGGTGAGTTGGCTTCCCGGCGTTACGGCGACGGAGTGCGTTTGGAAATCGCGCACAATTGTCCCGAGCATATGGTGGGTTTTCTTTTGGAGAAATTTGATATTAGCGAACGCGAAATGTATTTGGTCAACGGCCCGGTAAACTTAAACCGCTTGGCCGCCGTGATCGATTTGGTGGAAAGGCCCGATTTAAAATACGCACCGTTTACGCCGGGATTGCCCAAATCACTTTCCCGCCGCAAAGATATCTTCAGCGTGTTACGTAATGAAGATGTATTGTTGCATCATCCGTTTCAATCCTTTGCACCAGTAATCGATTTGTTGCGACAAGCGGCCAAAGATCCTCATGTTATTAGTGTCCGGCAAACATTGTATCGCACCGGTCCCAATTCCATTATTGTCGATGCCTTAGTAGCCGCTGCCAAAGCGGGCAAAGAGGTAACGGTAGTGGTGGAGTTGCGGGCACGCTTTGATGAAGAAGCCAACATCGCCTTGGCGAACCGGCTGCAAGAAGCTGGCGTGCATGTGGTATACGGCGTGGTGGGTTATAAAACCCATGCCAAAATGCTATTAGTGGTGCGCCGGGAAGAAGGTAGCTTACGCTATTATGCGCATTTAGGAACTGGCAACTACCATCCCAGCACTACTAGGGTATATACCGACTACGGTTTGATGACCGCCGACAAAGGGATTGGCCGTGATGTTCACAACGTGTTTCTGCAACTGACCAGCTTGGGTAAGGTGGGTAAACTGGAAAAAATCCTGCAATCGCCGTTTTCCCTGCACCCGGGAATCATTAACATGATCGACAAGGAAATCGAAAATCAACAAAAGGGCAAGCCGGCGCATATCATTATTAAAATTAATTCCTTGACCGAACCACAAGCCATCCAAGCGTTATATCGGGCATCGATGGCGGGGGTAAAAGTTGACTTAATTATACGCGGCATCTGCAACTTGCGTCCGGGTATGGCAGGTATTTCGGAAAACATTACAGTACGTTCTTTAATCGGGCGCTTTCTGGAACACACCAGAATCTACTATTTCGAAAACGGTGGTGATCCTAAAGTGTATTGCGCCAGCGCAGACTTGATGGAGCGCAATCTGTTTCAACGCGTCGAAACTTGCTTCCCTATTGAAAATAAAAAAATTCGCAAACGCATCATCGCCGATATCGACACTTATCTGAAGGACAACTCCAACTCCTGGCTTCTAAACCAAGATGGTGCATATGAGCGTGTATCTCGTGGGGAAGAAGAGCTGCCGTTTTCCGCACAGAAAACTCTATTGGAAGCGTTGGCGGAACTTGCGTAGACGGGAGGAGATATTTTGCATGAAGAAGCGGAAACTGCAGAAATCAATAGTCATTCAATCTGCAGTGTAAAACCGCTGGCAGCCAAATAACTGAATTCTTGCTCAAGATCGGCGCGCGTAAGAGAGTGTTGATCCAGCCAACCATTGGGGAATCCTACGGTCAGCGTGTTGTCATCCGCTTTTAATTGCAGATCAGGGATGGGCGTGCTGGACCGGCTGCGATGCAGGAGTACCCCTAGCCTGAGTAGAATTGATAAGCGCTGAGCTCTGAGCTGCCATTTTTCCGGTAAGGTTTCGAATTGGGTTTTAACAAACTTTCTGCGGTGATTGCGGATTATCACGGCCAAGATGGCTTGTTCCTGTTGCGAAAATCCGGATAAGTCGCC
>Ga0209536_100013422_pt1 | contig 11818 bp, 12 predicted proteins | sample DeeMarSeWOR28_12_FD_187461 | JGI IMG/M metagenome (GOLD analysis project Ga0209536, IMG submission 187461) | Marine sediment microbial communities from White Oak River estuary, North Carolina - WOR-2-8_12 (SPAdes) (version 2) | ecosystem: Environmental > Aquatic > Marine > Intertidal zone >...
ATTTTATCAAGCCTTCGTCCGCGCCGTCATATTCAAGCCGCCTTCGATGCTTACATATGGGACACGGTTTATTGTACGTTGCGTCAAGGCAAATGAAGTTTTGCCCTTCAACGCCCCCGACGTTTCGGTGTTCTTTCAGATAAAGACCATACACCAATTCGCCTTCGTCCCAATCGGGGTCGTTCGCCCCGCAATAATATGGAATGACGTCAATCAAATGACGCCCTTCGCCACATTTCCAAAAATTAACCCCTTGAAGGTTTTTCTTGAAAAATCCGGGTCCGCCGAATTGCTTTTTCTTGGCTTCCCGTTGCCTTTTCAATAATGCTTCACGACGCTTTTCGCGATCCGACATTCCGCCGGAACTTCCTTCCGCGCCGCGGGTCCGTGAAGACCCCCCCGTTCGTGAACTTCCACTTGTTCGATTTTTCTTTCCCGTTGTTTTTGGCATTTATTTTGCCCCCTTTCGTGTCCTTAACATTTTAGTTTGAACCCTTCTTTTCCCCGTGTCCTTTTCTTGTTGAATTCGGGGTTCGACCGTATTGTCCGAATAATAGCCCGATAAAAATATTCGGGTTAGGGCTTCCAATAAACCCTTATTTTGTTCCATCAAAACACAAGCCCCCTTCATGACGGCTTTCTTTTCGATAACGTCGCTTAAATCCGTGACGACTTCTTCCACTTTATCGATATAAAGGTTATACGCGTTTATGTTGTCCGGGTGACGATTAACGATGTTTTGAACCGTGGCTTCCGTGAACTTTTCGACGCCATGTTCTTGGGGGTCCGAAGTCCGAACTTCCGATTCCACGTTGGCACGCGTCAATTCATAATCCCTTTTGTATTGGGCTTTTTTCAAGGTCAATTGCTCTTTCAAGCGAAATTCGACCTTTTTCAATCGCGCGTATTCAAGATAATACTTTTTCGCTTTTTGCGAATGGCGCGCCATTTCTTCGTGTAAATTCAATTCGTCAATCTTCAAATCTTCGTTTAGATCGTATTTCATTTTTCCCCCTTGTTTTAATTATACCATGCGAACCGTTGTTTTTACGTGGATTTTTTATGTCACGATTATTTTAAACAAACGGCTTGTCAAAACGGGCCGTTCGTATATTGGACTTGAAAGAATGTCAATAATGTCAAACGCCCGCATATCGAATTCCGGTTTTAACATTTCCCTTTCGGCCATGGTCAAAAGGGCCTTTCGAATTGGTTCCGGTTCCCCTTCCATTGTTTTAAGTATCGGCGCGATTTGGGGCCAATTCGCTCCCGCCATAATGCCGCGGAAAAGATCAACGACGGTCGTCGTCCGTTGGGAAAAGTCGCGTACCGCTTCCAACCAATCTTCTTCGTTGGGCAATCCAATGACGCTTTCCAAAAGGATCAAGGCTTGACGTGGGCACCCTTCGGAAAATTTGGCGATTTGCAGTATTCCCCGCTTTTTGTTTCTTGGATTCACCCCTTCCATGGCGCACACGTCTTCAACCAATGATTTTAATTCCCGGGAGGTTAGGCTTGACACGGAATACGTCGCGCAACGTGTTCGAACGGTTCGAATGAGCTTCCCCGGTTCCGTCGTGCATAAAATGAAATGACAAGTCTTGGGAGGTTCTTCAAGGGTTTCGAGTAACGCGTTGAAAAACGCCGCGGTTCCTTGGTGACATTCATTCAAAATATAGACTTTCTTTTCGCCTTCCATGGGAAAGAATTTGACCTTTTGATTTATTTCCCGCGCCGTTTCAATCCCCCGGTAATCCGCGTTGTTGTATTGGTAAATGGAATATTTCGTCGCGCCGATTTCCTTCGCCAATATTCGGGCAATGGTTGTCTTCCCACAACCGGACGGTCCGGTTAAAAGGAACGACGATGGAATGGTTTCGGGCCGTGCCACGACGGTTTTAAGGGAAGCAACCAAAGCGTCGTTCCCGCGAACTTCGTCGAATGTGTTTGGTCGGTATTTCTTGTCAAGCATGGTTAACCCCTTCGCTCCATAAGTTTTTCCATTAGTTCTTTCCTATGGTTGGTAAAAAAATATCCTTCCATTAAATTCGGGTCCAAAACATTTACGGTTGTTATTTTGTTTTGTTCCGCTTCTTCTAATTCCCCGATTTCTTTTTTGTAATACCACGCCCCACCGACCGGGGTTATTTCCGCTTCAATTTCTAAAGGGACGATAATCCAATTGTGAACTTCCCGAATGGATTCCGTCATAATTTTTTTCGCCAATTCAAGAACCTTTTCCCTTTCGGGAGGGAATAAGTCAAAAACGATTTCATCATGGATTTGTGAAATGATTCGCGTCTTCATTCTTTTTCCGCGCAACGCATTATCTAATTCAATCATCGACCATAATAAACAATGAAAAGCCGTCCCTTGAATTGCGGAATTAAAAATCATATTTCGGGATAACGTATCGTTTCTTTGAAAACCCGTGAAATATTGAACGTATCCCTTTCGGATATAGTCGGAAATCATTCGTTGTTGCCATTGTCGAAAGACCGAAAATTTGTCCCAAAACTTTTCTTCAACACGTTTCACATGGTTTTCGAAAACGGTGTATTCTTGGGATCGGGTGCAACCGTGGAAAAGTTTGTTCCGTAAATGTTCCCGAACTGTTATACCTTCCCCGGTTTTCAAATGAATACATTCATTCCAAAGGTTCCGGGCACAATTGACAAAATATGAACCGTAAAATTCCGGAAACACGAATTGGTTCTTTGCATAAAACCGCAACATTTTCGTAACGGTCCGGTCCGACAACCGAAAAAGTTCCTTGGCTTCGTCTTTGTGCATGTCCGTTGTCGGGTCATTGATATACATTATCAATTCCGGGTCCTTTGTATAACATGCCCCGATCCGAACTTCGATGCTTGCGTAATCGCAACAAAGAATTTGGTTTCCGGGGGAAGGAAGGATTCCTTTTCGAATCAGCTTTTTTGATTCTTCGTCCCGGTATGGAATGTTTTGAAAATTTGGCAAGCTTGACGACGATCGATAACTTCGCGCCGTGTGAAGATCGTAAAACGGATGGATTTTGCCGTCTTGCACCTCCCGCAAGAATTGGGCAAGGTACGTGTTTTTCAATTTATATAAACGACGGCGTTCAAGTATTTTATTCGCTAATGGGTGTTTGATTTCGGAAAGAACGTCACGGTCAATTGCATTCAACCCCGACGTCGTCAATTTTTCTTTTTTGGTTTTTACCTTTAACACTTTGAAAAATAAGGTCCGCAAGTCGTCCGTTGAAATATCTTTCAATATTTTTATGGGGCGTCCGATTTGTTTTTCGAATTGCTTCGCCCCGTTATCTGTTATTATACTTTCCGTCAAAAGTTTTATTTCCCTATCCAATCGAAGGTCTTCTTCTTTGTAATAAATTTCGTCGACCGGGATTCCTTCCATGGTTGCGTTGCTTAAAGTTTTTAGCCCCTCCAGAAAGAAATAATTTGCTTTTCGGCGGGGGTCTTTCATTCGCCGAAATATTTTCATTTGTTTTTCATATAGGTTATAAGTGAAAAGGGAATCAAAGGCGTTATAAGTCAAAAGCTTTTTTAATGGGGCTTTCGTTAGGGTGTTCAATCCGGTCCGTGGATCGGGTATAATAAAAGGTTTTATGTCGGCGTCATATTCCTTGACCCCCCAATTGACGAACGTTTGAAATTTCAATCCCGTAATTCCCTTCCGCGAATCAATAATGTGTGCGCCGTTCATGGTGCAATGTTCCCAACCCCTTACGGGTCCGATGCAAGCCCGCGCCCACATGTCTTCAAATTTCAAATTGTGTGCGACCTTTTTTATGTTCGCCGCAAATAAAACGGCTTTCAAAAGATTTTCGACTTCGTCTTTCTGTTTGTCGGTCCAAAATGGGTGCGATACCGGGAAGGCTATTGCGTGGTTTTTGTGGAAGGCAATTGAACATGATACAATTCTTTGAAGGGGTCCGAAGGGTTTCAATGACGTGGTTTCGAAATCAAAACCAATTGTTATTCGTCGTTCCCTTAATAGTTCCATCATATAGTCGGAAAGTTCATCGATATCCGTAACGACTTTTATTTCGTTTTCCCACAACCGGGCGGTTGGACGCGGCTTTCGAATACATGATGCCGCGAATTTCAAGTCCCTTCGAAATACGGATTCGATTATTTCGTTTCCTTGATTTCGAACTAAATATGAAGGGTGAAACAAAGGTATTACATGGGCGTGGTATTCATGGTCGGGAATACAAAAACGTTTCCAACGTCCGATCGAACAATCCCCCATTCCGGCGTAAAAGGATTCGACCGCGGCGCGACCGAAAAGGAAGATAATCTTTGGGTTCGTTTCTTCGATTGTCTTTTCGACCAACCAACGGCAACACTTGATTTCTTTCGCCGTTGGGGTCCTATTTTGGGGAGGTCTGCAATTTACCGCATTTATTAACCAACAATCTTTGTGAAGGTCAATGTCGAATGGCCGCATATAGTTTTCTAAAAGGGTCCCGGCTTCACCGATCAATTGTTCCCCGCGTCGGTCTTCTTCCCTTCCGGGGCCTTCGGCAACACATAAAATTCCCTTACGTCCTTCCCCATGGTGCGCCATTTTCGGGGTTAGAACATTTTCATGAAGCCCGCAAACTTCGCATGGGTCTTTTCGTTTTGATTCTTTTTTTAAGGCGGACGGGGTCTTTTTTGTCAAGAACCCTTTTATCTGTTTTCCCATGGTTCCCCCGAAAAGCAACGTATCCCTTTATGTTATACAAATCAAAGAAAGAAATCAAACGGTTTGTTATTTCGGCGTCTTCAAAAATAATCCGTTCCGTTCGTTCCCATTGTCGGTGCGCTTCTTCCCAACCAACATGTCCGGCAAAGAAAAAAATCATGTTACGTCGACGCCTTCTATTTTAATTGGGATTTTGTCCATACCACCAAGATTCGGGTCGGGTTCCCGCGGCGTGTCGGCGGGTCGGAAATATTCTTGATACCCGCAAACTTTACACGTTACGATTAAAGCGGGGGGGAAAGTTTTTGTTTGGGCTTCAATGTATTCAATATCGAAAGTCGCAAATGGTGACGGTTCGTTGTATAAACATTTGGGACATGCCAAAGAAGCTTTGACTTTCCAAATCGCCGCGTTTTTTATTTCTTCTTCAAGATCGGTTGGTGCATAAAGAAAGCTTGTCATATTAATCCCCCACAAATAAAGAAACAAGATGCGAAAAAGGACCCGCGGAAAACAAAGCCCGATCCGTTCCGAACCGAACCTTTGCCGCGGATTGCAAAACGTCTTTCAAATGAATCGGGTTTATTGTAACTTTGATTGGGGTTTTAATGTCCCCGTCGAATTTTACTTTCGTCGTAATGCTTCCCGTTTCCGCTTTGCTTGACGACACAATTATTTGTTTGCTTTTTATTTCAAGGTCGACGCGTTTTTCTTCGGGAATCCCGCCTTCCGCCAACACTTCGCCCAAGTCCAACGCCGTCAAAAGGTCGTTTGGAAGGGTTAGGGCTTTCGACCGCCCGATTGAAAATTGCGCCGATAATTCCGTATGTGGGTAACTTTCAGCGGGAAGGACCCGCGAACAAACGATAACCCCGGCGTCGTTCATGAAGAACGCCCAATCTTTCCCAACGTGAAATTTTGATGGTTCGAAGCTTTCAATTGTCTTGAAGGTTTCATGGGGCAAAAGAAACGTGAATGGTGACGTTTTTTCAAGGGTGTATTTCGACACGCGAAGTTCGTCCGACGTCAAAACCATGTTTCCGGTTACGTATATTCCGGAAAGGGTCGGAATGACATTTGACTTCATGGCCGTAAAGGAACACCAAAGCATTCCTTCGACCAATTCTTCCGGGAGGTCCTTCCATTTCTTCGAAGTTTTGGGGGGTATTTTTATTCGGCCAATAAATCCCGGGAGTTCGGTTTCGGTTATGACGGCAAGTTCCGCGGTTGTGTTCTTCGCGCGAAGTTTCAACTTTTGGTTTGCGACATTTAACGTTAGGATTCCTTTTTTCAACCGTTTTACAATTTTGTAAAATTCTTCACTTGGAATTGAAACGTCCAATCCCGATTCCAACGGGTATGCAATACACAACAAATCGTTGTATGTGAAAAGTCCCGTTCCCGTGAATACAAAGTTTCCGGTTTCGTCAATTATTTCCTTTTTGGCCAATCCGGGTTTGACCGCTTCAAGTATTTCCAACAAATCTTCTTTTTGAATTTTCATTCCTTTAAACCCCCTTGTAAAAAACTTTTTAATTTTATCGGTTTGAATGGCCATGGCCATTCCGGAATCGATTTTTCAAGTGCCTTGAAGAAAATGGAATTGAAAGAATCCCGTTGTTTGTAATCATTGGACAACCCGATTTCGATTATCTTTTCGACTTCCCCGGTTTCCTTATTTATCCAAACTTCGTTTTCCCCCAATTGGTAATTATTTGGGACGGACTTCAATTCGCTTTTCCCTAATTTGAACCCGTGCCCTTCAATGTATTTTATCGCCGAATTCCTTATTTCTTCCGGAAGTCGGTCAATGTGAATGCTTTCTTCCCATGTGGTTTTCGACCGCGCGGAAAGGTTCACTTGAATAGGGTTTTCTTGATATGTGTAATTTCCGTTTCGAAGTTTCGGAATGAATATCGAACCGAACCTTCCAATTGCCAACCACCGGGAGGAATCGACCGAAAACCACGGATAGCGGGTAATCAAAGAAAGGGTCGTCATTCCGAACGCATGTATTTTTGTTTTTGGTATTCCTTGCGAATCACAAATGAAGTTTGCAAATATAAAATCCAACCACCAACGCAACGCGGTTGTTGTTATTGGGACCATTCCCCCAATTGACACGTAATCATATTGGGCAAGATATTGAACAAGGTATTTTGGGTCTTCCCCATAATGAAAACACGGAATTGGTTTCAATCCCGCGTCTTCCATTATTTTTTGATTCTTCAATGTCTTTTCGGGGTCATTAATATCGTCCAACACGGAATAAAAGTCAATTTGGTCCTTGTGTCGCTTCAAAAATCGAATATAACGGTCAAGGGAAATTGTCTTCCCCCGCGTCATTGCGGTAAATGCCCCCGAATCGACAAAGACCTTTGGTTTTCGTTTTGCCATATAAGTGAATTTCATCGTTTCTTGAAAAAAGGGATTAGTATCAAACTGAAAACAAATTTGAAAAGGGCTTGGCTAAACATGATCCATGGAAAAAGACCGAAAACAAACCATACGAAAAGAAAAGAATCAACCGGGGTCGATACGGCATTCGATACCATGATTCTTTTATTCCACGACCAATCCCCGGCTTTCCATGTGTAAATAAGAAAGTCAATCGTTTCGGAAATGAGAAATGCCGCCCCGCTTGCAATGGCGATCCGTTCGTTCAATCCCATGGTTATGACCGTCGCCGCCAACATGTAAAGCCAAACCCAAGTTTTCCCGAAATATCGTTGGACAATGTCCCGAAGGGTGAACGTAAATCCAATCAATACCACCCCCGCGGGAACTTGAAACGGTCCCAATTTGATTATCCCAAATAATTGGACAAGCCAATTGGCAAATACGATTGACAATAAATAGGCAAGCGCCCAAAGACCGCCAATTACTTTATATCGTGGGATTCCTTCCATGATTTCAGTCCTTCCTTTATCATGTTTTCAAGACTTTCGTCTTCCAAGATTTTTTTCAACCGTTTGTTTTCGGCTTCCAATTTTTTGATTTGATCGGACATCATTTCAAAAGCCGCACGTCCCAACGTGGCGAAACGTTGTTCGTTGGTCATTTCTTCTTTCTTCTTTTCATTGGGGGATTCCTTGACTTCGACCAAGGGTTTCGCACGTTTCTTCGTCGATATTCCGGAAGGTCCCCCCGCGACCTTCGTCGCCTTCGGGTATCGTTGAAAAATATCTTTTTCGGATATCCGCCCCGCGTGGACTTTCAACGCCATGATATATTGTGGCCGTTTTGCCCCCGGAATGGTTGTCTTGTACCCCATGTTTACGACCAATGTTTTTGCGCGGTTTTCCGGAACTTTTTTCTTGAAGCTTGCCGCAAGACATGTCGAAATCAAGTTCAAATTCTTTGGTTGCCCCAAGAACCGTAATTTGTAATAATCCCCCGGACGATTATCCATTGCCCAATTTAGTATTTCCCGACATGTGAAAAGATGCAACCGTGGGAGGGTTGTCGGATAATTCAAACGCGCATTAATAAAGGCGTCGATCAACACGCGCCAAAGACCGCGGTCTATTGTTCTTGGTTCATATGCTTTCCTTGTTTTCTTTTTCATTGTAATGTTCCCCTTTCTTTTCCGTTTAAAATTTCGGTTATGTGTCCCGCAAGGAATTGAAGACCTTCTTCGGACATTCCAAATTCACGTAATTTTTCGCTATCACCATGAAATTCATAATAACCGATAACTTTCCCGGTTTCGTTCTTTATCCACCCACAAATCGTTTCGTTTTCTTCTTTCATGGCAAAAACCCTTTTTGTCCAATCGCAAAAAGTTTCGACGTGTAATAAGTATCCAACCCGGAAAACAATAACATTTTGAAATAAGGCGTCGCCATTACCGGGGAAGGATTATAAAATAATAGGACCCGCCGTTCCCGTTTGGCCATTGTAAATCGAATTTTCAATCCAAGACGGCGAAGACCTTCGTCCGTTAATTCCGAAGGGTGAAGGTCGTAAGCTTCCCGACGTTCGTCGAACATGAAAAGACCGTATTTGTCGGAAAGGATTCCATATTCAAGATTGTTAGTTTTGCACCATTGAAAGAACCGGACGGATTGTTTGGAAGAATACAATTGTTCCGGCGTCCCTTTTTCGACACCCGATTTCATGGGGGAACACCGTGTAACACAAATCGTTGTTGGGTCCGTCGCGACGATACGGACTTGATTTCGCGTGGTCAAATACAAGATGCCGTTTTCTTTCAACGCATTTTCCCAACCGTCTTGAATATTCTTCGCGAAGTCCGCGAATTTTATCAATTCCATTAGTCAAGGACCCCCGCGGGGAAGTTTTCCCCCCTTCGCCAATCCGACACCCAATTTCGGACCGTGTGAAGTTTGACTTGTTTGTTGATTGTTTGTTCCCATAATGCCACGGGGGACAATGGTTCCCCGGCATTGACCGAAGCCTTCCAAGTTTTGTAAACAATGTGTTTGTTACTTTCCGGAAGAAGTCTTTTCGCTTCCCGTTTGGGGCGAAGCGGGTTCTTGACCATTTTTGGTTTCCGGGGGCGATAATCCCGGCGCATTGGTGTTTCTTCCTTTTTCGTCTTTTTCTTTGCCGGGGCCTTCTTCTTCGGGGGGGCCTTACGGCTTCCCGACCCCTTTTTAGGGGCTTCCGAAGCCTTCTTTTTCTTTGGTGCGGCCTTTCCCTTGCCTTTTTGGTCCTTTTGCCCGCCACGTCCCGATTTGGGGCCTTCTTGCCCCGTTTCCGGCTTGGTTTCCGGCTTGGTTTGGGCTTTTTCCTTTGGTTTTGCCTTCTTCTTCGGGGGGGCCTTCTTCTTTGCCGGGGCCTTCTTCTTCGGGGGGGCTTTCTTTTTTGCCGGGGCCTTCTTTTTCTTGGCTTTTTCTTTCTCTCCCGCTTTTTTCCCCTCCGAAGCACCGCCCGATTCCCTCTCGTCTTCTTTTTTCTTTTCTTGATATTCGGCCAATTCGCTTTCGTCGGCAACAATCATGTTGTAATACCGAATCACTTCTTCGGGAATTTTCTTCAAGGTTTCTTCGTCGTCTTCGAATTCTTCAATTGCAGAACAAAAAGAATTCGCCAAATTTTGGGGTTTCCTTCCGACGTAATGAATGGCTTCTTTTAACACCCCGGACGCGTTTAGCTTCCGGATCATTTCTTTTATTTCATTTCGTTCGACAACACTTATTTTTATTCCGTTCACGATTTCCATAATGGACCCCCTTTAAATTTTACACTTTCATTTCCTATTGTAACATGTAACAAGCCAATTTGACGCAAAATTATTCATTGTTTTCGTTGAATAGTCTTTGGAAGTCCGACCTTTCCGCCCACCGGGAAGAAATGCACGGGTCGCAAATTCCCAAATCTTGTTCGACAATAACTTGTTTGTTTTTATGAAAGACGCGGTGACGGTGGGCAACGACATTCAACCGCATGATGCCGTTCTCTTTTTCCGTTGGTGTTTGATTCAACCCAATCATGGCGTCGACGTGGGCAATTTTTCGAATGTCTTCCGCCGTATCGATTTGGGATATCGACGTTTTATTTATTGCATTTCTATTCGTTTGACTTGCCGTTATGACAAGAACGTCGCGGCTTGCCGCCAATCGTTTTAATTTTTTCCATATCGAATCAAGTCTTTCTCTTTCATTTTTTCCCGCGCCGTCGGCCAATATGTCCGCGTAATCTATTCCGACGACCTCAAAATTGAACCCATCTATTCGTTCAAGAATGTCAAGGTCCCTTTCAATGTCGTCAAGTGTTGCCGAATATGCGGGGTATTCTTTGATTCGAAGATATTTACCGTACAAACTACCGAAACGAACCCCGCGGCGCATAGTATCGGAACGCGATAAATTAGGGGAAGACGTAACGTAACGGAAAATTCTTCGGCTTATAGATTTCAAGGACATTTCCAACGTTATAAAAACCGTCTTCCTTCGCCGCAAAATGCTTCGAATCATCATGTCTTGAAGCCAAAAAGATTTCCCGCGTTTCATGGGACCCATTAAAGACACAAGCCATTTCTTTTCAAACGCCCCTAACAATTCCCCCAAAGCCCCTTCGAAAAGTTCGACCCTTTCCCCTTCGTTCCGGAACATGTTCCGAATAAATTCCTTGTTGAATATCATTTCGAAATTTGAATCCATTGTCGACGTCGGGGAAAAACCGGAAAGTAACTCCCGAAGACGCGCCGTTTGATTGCGGTCGATTAACTGTTTTCCCCGTGCAAATAGCATTTCGTAATCCCGCAATTGAAAAAATTCGTACGCGCGGTTTAGTAAATAATTTTGATTGTAATTCCCGTTGACGTAATCTTCGTTTAGATTTTCCAAGAATGTTTCAATGATTTCAATTTCACTATCGGCCAAGGAAGGTTTTTTTTCTTCGAATATTTCTTCGATTGTTTCTTTCGGGGCTTCTTCGAATCGTCCAAAATGATCCATTATCCATCCGGAAAGCTTTTGAAGATATTCGACTTGAAAGTGTTCCTTCTTCAACACGGGCTTTATTTGCCGAAGAAAATCCGTGTCAACAATCATGGCCGTAATGATGTTCTTTTCCAATCGCCCGGAGGTTGGGCGTCGTCTAATTCCCGGCATGTCAATTCCTTTCTTGTAATTCCCCGCGTTTACGAAGCCACGTAATGAAATCGTCCAAAATATACGATTTGGCCATTTTATCAATTTGGGTTATGTTCTTTTCAAGGACGTAATCAAAGAATCGGTCGATCATTTGGAAGGTTTTCGGACTTCCCGAAGCATCGTAAAAAATACCGTACCGCTTGTTTCGTACCATGGCACGGATTGTCTTTATTATTCGAATTATGTTTTTCATGTCGAACGTGTTTAATCGTTGGCCGTAAATGTTCATGGTGTAATGGTCAATAAATCTTTCGGTTGCTTTTGGGTATGGGTCCTTTGGTACGGAATGAAATAAATTCATTGTGTGCTGTTTTCCCTTCAAACATTCTTTCAACCAAGAATCAACCCCACGAAGTCGTTTTTTTCTTCGCAAAAGTTCTTTTGTGGGTTCTTCAAATTCGATCCATTCCAAAAGGGAAACATAAAATCCAATGGGCTTCAATTCCCGAATGTTGTATTTCGATTCGACGACTTCCTTCCAAACGTTAATCGCCGCC
>Ga0209536_100013423_pt1 | contig 11817 bp, 12 predicted proteins | sample DeeMarSeWOR28_12_FD_187461 | JGI IMG/M metagenome (GOLD analysis project Ga0209536, IMG submission 187461) | Marine sediment microbial communities from White Oak River estuary, North Carolina - WOR-2-8_12 (SPAdes) (version 2) | ecosystem: Environmental > Aquatic > Marine > Intertidal zone >...
CTCGGGGCCGTTCTCGTATCAAGCTGAATTCTGAATATCGTGTTCTGCTGCAAATATGGCCTGGAGAGACTGTCCGGGTACGGTGAATTAAGGGGTGCCATGCGTCTTCCGGGGAATATCCCTTGGTAATTTTTCAAGATGACTGGTAATCACCACATTCGTCATCTATGAAACAGTACATGAAAACAATTAATTCCCTATCGATTGGTGCTTTTTGTCTTGTTATCCAGCATGTGGCAGCAGCAAGTGCGTTCAATGAAGAAGCAGAATTTTTCGCCTGCACCGACTACCACTGCGATACCGGGGAAACCGTGGCACTTACACAGGATGACTGGAAACTAATACGCGACCTGTTCCCGGTCGGTCTCTCACCAGAAGAAGAGCGGGAGAGAATCGGACGCGCGGTCGCATCGCTGGAAACGTCCGTCGGCGCCATCACCGGAACCTGGCGTGACCTGGCAGGAAATGTCAATGGTTCCGGCCGGGGCGGACAACTAGACTGCATTTCCGAGTCTAAAAACACGACAACCTATCTAAAGCTGCTATCAGATGACGGTCTACTCATCTGGCACTCGGTTGGAAATCGTCATGTCCGGCGCCGCTTCTTTGCGCCACACTGGACGGCGGTGGTCATTGATCGCATGACCGGAGAGCGGTTCTCTGTCGATTCCTGGTATTTTGACAATGGCGAACCACCAGTGATTCAGCCACTGGAGGACTGGTTCAAAGGCGTTGAAATTAATTCGGAATAACATTTTTACAACAAGCAGCATCCAGGAAACCAAATCATTTTGATGGGAACGACTGGTTCTGCCGCACACCGGAACCAGACTGCATACGGGGAAACGTCAGATTTCGGGCTTGTATCACAGGCCCTGAAGGACAGTGCCCGGGTGCTCCATCTGGGCGAGGACCATCCGTAATCAATTCGGATCGAACGCGCGTCAGAACCGATCAGGCCTGTATCTGTCTTCGTTATACTAGTGAACCAGCAGCGGACAGAAAAACGCCGAACCGAGTCTGACTGCCGCCGGCAGGTCCAGTATGCTGATGTTCTCGCTGTCCTGCGTCTGCCAAGCCCGCGCCGTGGCCTCATCACGCAGAAAGACCATTTCCAGGCAGAGGCTCTGGGCGGCACAACCCGAGGTCCCCTGCCAGCGAACACCTAGCCAGGGCCGGTCAGGACGGCTCGAGGTCACCCTGTCGCCCTGCATCGTGATCTCGACCGGTTCGCCACTGACATGACAACGGGAGCGCACCGTGGTCACGGCATCGAACATCGGCGCCACAGACAAGGCATCCAGGGCGCACATGGCATGCAGCTGGCGGCCGTTGACCGACACGGTGTGGACCCGTTCTTCAACGGTGAACGGGTAGGCGCCGGTGACTTCGCGCCTGTCCGGTGACAGCACCACCAGGTCATCCGCGGCCAGCTGCTGCAATGCCTCGTCGAGATTCGCATCGCCCAGCTGCTCGGCCATGGCCCCGCGGGACGGGGGATGTCCGTGTTCGGCAAACCCCTGCAGGATCAGTCGATGCAGCTCGCGCAGCGCGGCGGGCAACCGCTGCTGGTTGCCGGCAAGCGGCAGCAAGCTGTTCAGGCGATCGAGGGCATCGTTTTCATTCATGGTTGGTGCTTCCTTGCTGAAGGGTTGGCTATGCGGGACGCGAGTCCCGGCTCAGGCCGGGGCCATCCGGCGCAGCGCAAGCCGGGTAATTACAGGACCGATCAGTTCGAACAATACCGTCGTGCTGATGATAACCGACAACAGCAGCTGGCGGTGTTCCGGGAACAGGCCCGTTGCCACCAGCGCCATGCCCATGTTGGCACCGGCCTGAGGCAGCAGGGCCGGACCGATCCAGCGTCGGGTTGCCGGGTCGGATCCGCCGCCGGCAGCACCGATGCCGGCGCCGATGACCTTGCCGGCAAAACGGCAGGCCACGTAAACCACCCCGACCAGGCCGATACCAGCCAGGGCACCGAACTCGAGCGAGGCGCCCGCCAGTACGAAGAAGATCACCATGAACGGCCACTCGATATCCTCGATGGCGTGAAAGGGATACTCGTGGTGCCGGGCGAGATTCGCCACCACGGCGCCCATGACCATGGAGGCGATAAGGAACGAGACGTTCAGCCAGAGCGCCAGCCCGCCGCATACGAAGACCAGACCCAGCGCCTCGACCAGCATCGGCTGCCCTGGCCGGATGCGGCCGGTCAAGTAGGCGGCGGGCAGACCGATCAGCACGCCGAGTAGCACGGCCCCGCCGATATCGCTGAAGGCCAGCCACAGCGGTGAGGCCGCGGTGTCGACGCCGCTCAGCACGGCGACCAGCGCGAGGCCGACACTGAAGAGGATGAGGCCCCAGGCGTCATCGAGAGCAACCACCGAGAGCAGCAGATCGGCAAAGCGGCCCTTGCTGCCGGACTCCATCACGATATCGACGGTCGCCGCGGGGGCCGTCGCCGAGGCGATGCACCCGAGCAGGATCGCGATCTCGACCGGCACCCCGACCAGCCGAAGCCCCAGGAACACGATCGCCGCCGTCACCATGACCTCGCAGACAGAGATCCAGAGGATCTCCCTGCCCGACCGTGCCAGGTTATCCCATGTCAGCCTGCCGCCCAGCAGGAAGCCGACCATCAGCAGGGCCATGTTGGCAATGAGTTCGAAACGCCCGGCAATAACGACCGGGATGAGGTCGAGCATTTCCGGCCCGATAATCGCGCCGAAAAGCAGCATGAGTGTCACGCGCGGCAGGAAAGTGCGCTGACCGATGACATCGGTAGCCAGTCCGAGCAGCAGGATGCCACCGAGTGTCAACAGGATCTGGGCGGTGGATTCCATGCACACAGGCGCTGCATCAAACCAGCTACGGGCCGATGCCGGCCCGGCAGGGACAGGATGGTTCTGTTGACGCCGCCAGCGCCAGTGCTCACCCCTCCGCCAACGGCACGAACATCATCGGGCAGCGGCACCTGCCCAGCAGGCCCTCCTCCGTGGTATCCAGGAGGACGCCGTATGCCAGACCGTGCTGGTAACACCCCAGTATCATGAGGTCGACCTGCAGGCGGTCAGCTTCCTCCTGCAGGGCCTTCGCCGGAGATCCCTCGATCAGCAGCGCCTTCGCCTCGATGCCCCTGTCACGCAGGCAACCGGCGAGGTGCTGCAGGAAGTCGTGCTCGTGACGGTACTCGGCAGCGACCTCGCGACGGATGACCTCCCGGTCGATATTGAACGGGGCCTCGCCCGGGTGCGGGACGACATGAACCACCCAGACCCTGCTGCCAAAGGCAGCCGCCAGTTCCCGGGTGTGCTCCATGATGGCGGACTCGATGGTCGTGGTCTCGCAGTCTTCGATTGCTACCAGTATGTTTTTCACATTCGGGGTCCCGTGTTACCGGCATGGCGGTCCTGCAATGTACGCCGCTGCCGCTGCTGCCTTTCCGGCCATTGTAAACCCACCCGTCGGCAGTACAAGTCAATCGCCACTTTACAGCGAGTGCAGCGATATTGTTACACTTGCGCCGGTAACCACCACGGGACGACCGCCATGGCCGAATTCAAATCATGGGCAGTATGGGATGCCGGCATCCGCTGGTTTCACTGGATCAACGTGCTGTGCGTGCTGGGCCTGGCCGGCCTTGGCCTGGCCATACTCAACAGCAAGACCCTCGGCGTCGGCACCGAGGGCAAGATCCTGCTGAAGACCGTGCATGTCTGGATCGGCTATGTCTTCGCGCTGAACCTCGCCTGGCGGCTGCTGCAGGCATTCACCGGCGGGCCTCATGCACGCTGGCGCGCCATCCTGCCCGGCGGTTCCGGCTACCTGGCCGAGGTTGGCCGCTATGTTGCCGCTTTGCGCAGCGGGCAGCCGCGCCAGTATCTCGGCCACAACCCGCTCGGCCGCCTGTCGGTGAGTTTCATCCTGTTGCTGCTGGTCGCCCAGGCGATCACGGGGCTGGTGCTGGCCGGCACCGACCTGTTCTACCCTCCCCTGGGCAGCTGGATAGCCGGCCAGGTGGCCGCACCCGGCATCGACCCGGCAACCCTGGTGCCCTATGCGCCGCAGATGTACGACGAGGAGGCCTGGCAGGCCATGCGCGCCTTCCGTGAGCCCTTCATCACCGTGCATTACTACGGCTTCTATACCCTGCTCGCCATGGTGCTGCTGCACATCATCGCCGTGGTGCTGACCGAACTGCGCGAGGGTGGCGGCCTGGTATCGGCCATGATCACGGGCCGCAAGGTGCTGGACCAGGCGCCGGCCGACCAGGATTCCGCCGCAAAGTAACGCGGCAGGGACTAAGCACCTGCCAGGCGACTCGCCGGCGGGCATGCACTGCCCGCTATTGTGTGATATCCAGTCCCATCTCGCTGGCACGCTTGCGCCAGAGTCGCCGTGCGTACTTCTGCATATCGATATTGCTGTCACCCTCGTCGACGATCTCCAGCCCCAGCAGGGTCTCGAGTATGTCCTCGAGCGTGAGTATGCCCTCGATGCTGCCGTACTCGTCGACGATCAGCATGATATGCGCGCGCTGGCGCAGGAACTCGTCGAAGGCGTGCGACAGCGTCGTGGTCTCCGGCAGCGCCGAGATCTCCCGACGGTAGGTGGAAAGCCGCGTATCGGTATTGCCGCGCGCCTGCGCGAGCAGAAGGTCGCTGCGCAACACGAAACCATTCAGGCGCCCTGGTTCCTCGCTGTAGACCGGGATGCGGGAGAAGCGCTCGCTGCCGTATTTCCAGAAAAACTCCTCGACGGTGAGATCCTCTGAAAGCGAGAAAATCACGGTCCGCGGCGTCATGGCATCGGTCACGAGGCTGCGGTGCAGGCGCAGCAGGTTTTTCAGGATGCGCGTCTCCTGCCGCTTCAGCTGCCCCTCCTTCTCGCTGAGTTCCGCCATGGCGGCCATTTCCTCGCGGTTGAAGCCCGTCAGCCCGGGCCCGTGGGCCAGGCCGCGCGTCAGCATCTCGGAGAGCTTCACGAAGGGGTACAGCAGCCTGACCAGGCCGGTCAGCATCCAGGCCGTGGCAGGCGCCAGCTGCCTCCAGTAATGTGCACCGAGGGTCTTGGGAATGATCTCGGAAAACACCAGGATCAGCAGCGTCAGGATGGCCGAGGCGATACCGACATAGGCGTTGCCGAACACGCTGGCGGCCTGTGCGCCGGCACCGGCTGCACCGACGGTATGGGCAATGGTATTCAGTGTCAGGATCGCCGCCAGCGAGCTGTTGATGTCCTCCTTGAGCCGGCCCAGCAGGATACCCGCGCGGCGGCCCCGCTGCTGCATCAGGGTGACATGCGGCGTGGTGACACTGAGGATAACCGCCTCGGCGATGGAACAGAGAAAGGAAAAGCCGAGGGCAATGCAGACGTAAAGGATCAGCAGCAGCATGGAACACCATTAAGAAAGTTGCCGGGGATGCGTGGCGCGCATCACAGGATAGGCAATCCGGGTGGGTATTTCCATAAAAGGCCGCCCGCAAAAAAAAACGGCCCCGGGCATTGCTGCCAGGGGCCGGGGACGCGGGTAGCCTGTTCGACGGTGTCGGGACCGTCACACAGAGTGGTCAGCTATCGAAGTGCGAGACTACCCACGGAACTGCCACAATCGAGATCATCGCGGCTATAACGGCATCTTTCATTTCACCGACGGTGTTCAGCCAGGCCATGCCCGGATCGGCCAGCACCACGATCACAATCAATGTCGTCAGCCACTTGTACATAATCACCTCCGTATTGCGCAGACTGCATGCTGCGCCCTGGTGATTATGTTATCGGCAGTGAGTGGAAAACTTCCGTGATCCCCGCACCGGCAAACTGTGACGGGTCACGCAATTTGCGAAGAATTACGTCTTTTCGGTGGTGGGCGGCGACACGTCGAGCCCCGGATCGCCGGTCGTGTCATCCTGTCGCTGCGCGACGACCTGGATGTTTTCATCATCCATGAGGTCCTGCAGGGTGATATCGTTGAGAAAGCCGTAGATCTGCCGGCTCAACTCGTCCCAGAGCTTGTGGGTCAGGCAGCGGTCGCCGTCCTGGCAGTTGTTCGAGCCGCTGCAGCGCGTGGTATCGACGACCTCGTCGACAGCCGAGATGATCTGTGCCACGGCAACCTCTGCGGGCGGGCGCTCCAGCGAGTACCCGCCACCCGGCCCGCGGGTGCTGCGGACCAGGCCGTTCTTGCGCATGCGGGTAAACAGCTGTTCCAGGTAGGACAGCGAGATCCCCTGGCGTTCGGATATCTGGGACAGCGTCACCGGGCCGGTCCGGGAATGAAAGGCGAGATCCAGCATCGCGGTTACGGCATAACGCCCCTTGCTTGTCAGCTTCATAGCCCTGCACCTGGTTTTGCGGTTGTCATGGCAGCGCCCCCTGCGTTGCTCTCTCTTGCCTCATGAGGCCGCCGAACCGGCGTCCTTCCCGGTGTCCTCGTCCTCATCCTCGCCCGGCACGTGGATCTCCTTGCCCTCGACGTGATTCAGCTCGCAGTTGCCGATATCGGGCAGCTTCATGTCACCCACCTCGGCACCGAGCGCCTTCAGCCCCGCGCACATATCCTCCAGCCGGGCATCCATGGCATGAATGTGGTCGAGAATACCGTTGACGGCAGTCGCCACCGGGTCCGGCATGTCCTGTGTCTCACCGTAGGCATCGAAGCCCATCTTGCGGGCGATGGCCTGGCGCCTCGAGTCGGGTTCAGCCGCCGGCTTCTTGCTGACGACCCGCCCGGGCACACCCACGACGGTGTTGTTGTTGTGCACGCTCTTCAGCACCACGGCATTGGAGCCGATGCGCACGCCGTCACCGATCGTGACCGGTCCCAGCACCTTGGCGCCGGCGCCGATGACCACGTCATTGCCGAGCGTCGGGTGACGCTTGCCCTTGTTCCAGCTGGTGCCGCCGAGCGTCACGCCGTGGTAGAGGGTGCAGTCGTCGCCGATCTCGGTGGTCTCGCCGATCACCACACCCATGCCGTGATCGATGAAGAAACGCCGTCCGATGCTTGCCCCGGGGTGTATCTCGATGCCGGTGTACCAGCGGGGAATGTTGGAGAGCACGCGCGCCAGCCATTTCAGTCCCCGGTTCCACAGCCAGTGATTCAGGCGGTGGAACAGGATGGCGTGGATACCCGGATAGGTCGTCAGGACCTCGAACGCGTTCCTGGCCGCCGGATCGCGGTCAAAAACGGAATTGATATCTTCGCGAATTCGTTCAAACATCGACTGTGGATTTCTGTTGCAAGCGTATTCCACCTAGGGAACAAAACGCGCCTCCGGCAGCAGCACGGCACGCCCATGCTAAACCTTTTGTGCCGGTGATGACAGTTGCCACAGGGTTACTCGGGGAATAGCGCGGTTCAGCGCCCGCCGCATTTCTGCTGCGTGGCGCTCAGGATCCCGCGCAGGATATTCATCTCGTTGCTGTCCGGACCGGCACGGTTGTAGAGGCGGCGCAGGCGGCGCATCAGCTGGCGCGGGTTGCCGGGGTCGAGAAATTCCAGCTCGACCAGCACCTGCTCCAGGTGCGCGTAAAAACGCTCCATCTCGGGGCTGTCCACCGCTACCGGCTGTACCGGACCGGCTGCCTCCCCGCTGGCTGGCGCAATCGCGGCCATGCGCAGTTCGTAGGCAATGATCTGCACGGCGGCCGCCAGGTTGAGCGAACTGTAGCCGGGGTTGGCGGGAATGCGCACCAGGTACCGGCAGCGGTCCATCTCCGCGTTGCTCAGGCCGGACTGCTCGTTACCGAACAGCACGGCCGCCCTGCCGCTGCCGCCCTGATCCGCGATCATCGCGGCGCACTCGCGCGGATCCAGCAGCGGACAGGGGATGCTGCGCTCGCGGGCACTGGCACCGATGACCAGGTTGCAGCCCTGCAGGGCCTCCTCCAGGTCGTCGCGGACCTGTGCACGGGCAAGCAGATCGTCGGCTCCGGAGGCGCGCGCCGTCGCCTCGGCCGAGGGAAACTCTTTCGGCTGCACCAGGTAAAGCTGCTCGAGGCCCATGGTCTTCATGGCACGGGCAGCCGCCCCGATGTTGCCGGGGTGGCTGGTGTTGAGCAACAGGAAACGGGTCGAGGTCAGCATGGCGGATGCTCAGGCCCGCTCCAGCGGGAAGGCTATGACATCCGCCAGCGATGCATATTGGCCTGCCACCATGAGCAGCCGGTCGATGCCGAGCGCGACACCGGCACAGTCCGGCAGGCCTGCTGTCATGGCCGCCAGCAGGCGTTCGTCGATATCCACGGCCACCCCGCCCTGCTGTACTCGGCGGGCATTGTCCTGCTCGAACCGCGTGCGCTGCTGCCAGGCATCGGTCAGCTCGTAAAAACCGTTGGCAAGCTCGACGCCATCGAGGTAGGCCTCGAAGCGCGCCGCCACTGCCGGGCTGCCGGGGCGCAGCCGCGCCAGTGCCGCCTGGCTGGCCGGGTAATCGCGGATGAACACCAGCCCTGGCGCCATGGCCGGTTCGATGACATGCGTCAGCAGCAGATCCAGCCAGGCATCGCGGTCATCCGGCGCCATACCGGCGGGCGAGCTGATACCGCGCGCCTGCAGCGCTTCCGAAAGCGCCTCTACCGGGGCGGTCAGCGGATCCACACCGGCCACCTCGAGAAAGAGGTCACGGTAGGTCCAGTGTTCGACCGAGGCAAGCGGCGTCACCCCGGCCAGCACCTCGCGCAGCAGGGCCTCGACCTCGTCCATCAGGTCGAAGTGATCATAGCCCGTGCGGTACCACTCCAGCAGGGTGAACTCCGGGTTGTGATGGCGCCCGGCCTCGCCGTCGCGGAATACCTTGCAGATCTGGTAGATGGAGCCGCTGCCCGCCGCCAGCAGGCGCTTCATGGGAAATTCAGGCGAAGTGTGCAGGTACAGCGGCCCCTGGCCGTCCACGGCCGGGCCGTGCCAGGCGGTGCGGAAGCTGGAAAGCGCCGGGTCCGTGGCACCGGCGACCGACAGGGCCGGCGTGTCGACCTCGAGGACATCATGCTGCGCAAAGAAGGCACGGATGCGTGCCAGCAGCTCGGCACGCAGTTTCAGGGCATCGAGGGATGCCGTTGGCCGCCAGTCGTGACCTGACTGCAAGCTGCTACCGGCAGGCTGTCGCGGCTCAGTCCTTGGCGCGGGCGACATATTCACCCGTGCGGGTATCGATCTTGAGGACCTCGCCCACCTCGATGAACAGGGGCACCCGCACCACGGCACCGGTTTCCAGCGTGGCCGGTTTGCCGCCGCCACCGGAAGTGTCGCCGCGCACGCCGGGATCGGTCTCGGTGACCGTCAGCATGACAAAATTCGGCGGCGTGATGGCAAGCGGACTACCGTTCCACAGGGTGACCTCGCACATGTCCTGTTCCTTGAGCCATTTCTTCGAATCACCGACGGCCGTCTCGTCGGCCGCGTGTTGCTCGAAGCTGACCGGGTCCATAAAGTGCCAGAACTCGCCGTCGGTGTAGAGATACTGCATCTCGGTATCCATGACATCGGCGCCCTCGACGGACTCGCCCGACTTGAAGGTGCGCTCGATGACGCGGCCGGTCTTGAGATTGCGGATCTTGACGCGATTGAACGCCTGCCCCTTGCCTGGCTTGACGAACTCGTTTTCAATAATGGAACAGGGGTCGCCGTCGATCATGATCTTGAGACCACCCTTGAATTCATTGGTACTGTAGTTAGCCATAACTGCCCTTTAGGATTGTCTGCCTGCTCGCAGTGGAGAAAAAAACGCCGGCTATGATACCGCGATTGGACGCGCCGGGACACACACCGGCCTGGCAAACCGCGCTTGCCAGGGGCTTCAGCTCTGTCGAGGCGCTGCTCGAGCACCTCGGCATCCGCCCGCAGCAGACCCTGCCGGCCATGGCCGCGGCTTTCCCGCTGAGGGTGCCGCGCGGCTTCGTCGCGCGCATGGAGCCTGGCAACATCGATGACCCGCTGCTGCGCCAGGTGTTGCCGGTTGCCGATGAGAACACCATCCACCCGGACTATGCCTGCGACCCGCTCGCGGAGCAGCAGGCAATGCCGGCCCCGGGACTGCTGCACAAGTACCACGGCCGCGCCCTGCTGACCCTGACCGGCGCCTGCGCCGTACACTGCCGCTACTGCTTCCGGCGGCATTTCCCCTACAGCGAGGCGAATCCGCTGGGCACCCGCCGCGACCAGGCCATTGACTACCTGCGCACCCAGCCGGAAATCGGCGAACTCATCCTGAGCGGCGGCGACCCCCTGTCGCTGCCGGATACCCGGCTCTCGGAGCTGGCCAGTCAGCTGGCCGGCATCGGGCACCTGCATACCCTGCGAATTCATACCCGACTGCCGGTCGTGCTGCCGGAGCGCGTCGATGCACCGCTGCTGGACTGGCTGTCGCAGGTTCCGCAACGCGTGGTGATGGTGCTGCACTGCAATCACCCGAACGAAATCAACGCCGCGGTGAGAGACGCGATGCAAGACCTGCAGCGGGCCGGAATACTGCTGCTCAACCAGTCGGTGCTGCTGCGGCAGATCAATGACAACGCTGACACCCTGGCCCGTCTGAGCGAGAAGCTGCTCCAGGCCGGCATCCTGCCCTACTACCTGCACCAGCTTGACCGGGTGCAGGGCGCTGCGCACTTCGCGGTCGACGACGACACCGCGTGCACACTCATGGATACCCTGCATGCGCGCCTGCCGGGCTACCTGGTTCCGCGGCTGGTGCGCGAACTGCCCGGTCAGCCGGGCAAGTCGCCGCTATGGCCGCAGTAACTGCAAAAAGCAGGCTGCCGGCATCGCGGTGCATGCTAAGATCACGCACCCCGAAGCAGTCAAACTAATAAGCAAACGGCACGCAGGATAGACGCCATGGACTTGCAGATACCCACACTCCACAAGCGCAGCAGGCAGGACTTCGACACCAGCCCCGCCGCCATCAGGCAATGGATCGCCGACCTGCCGCTGGTCAATGCCGACAAAACGGCTGAAGAACTGCTCAATGCACTGAACGCGATGAACGGCCTGCAGATACCCGCCCGGGATCGCCTCGAGGACCTGGAGCAACTGGCCGTGCCCGTCGCCAGCGTCATTCAGACACTGTCCCGGCAGTATCTCGGCAAGCGTTTGCCGCTGGACAGCAAGTCACAGGCAAGGGCAGATCTCGCCAGCTCGCTGCACCTGCAGATGGCCACAGGCTACAAGATCGTCGCGGCCGAACTCAGCAGCAAACGCCGGAGCGGCATGCAACTGGGCCAGGCCATCCACGCGGCCACCCGCCACCTCGGCGAGGCCCTGCTCAACAGCTACACGCTCTATGCGCCCTGTCCTGCGGGCATCTGGCGTGACCTGCACGGCCTCTACGAGCTGGCGCTCGCACGCGGCCTTGAGGAGGAAAACACAGGCGAAATAACCGCTGCCTCCGAGGGAACCGTCAGCATCGCCGGCCGCTACCGCCAGTGCCTGCTGCTGTCACTGGCCATTCCCTACCGCATGCGCCAGCGCGAGATCCGGTCTGTCTACACACTGCTCGCCGACTGGGCACCGTACTGCCGATTGCATACACCCGGGGACCGCAATGCCGTGGGCCATTTCGCCTGCAACCTGGATGCCGACGAACCACCCCGCTACCTGCAGCATGAGCAGCGCGACAGGCTGGATTCCCGCCAGCTGGTGATCGACACTTCAGGACTGGAAGAACCGGTGCGCGCAACCATCACCGCACAGCAGGAATCGACTGCCCGGCTGTCCACCCTGCCCGACCCGGCCGCCCTGCAGCGTCTCATGCTGTCCTGGGGCATGATGCCGAAGCGGCGCTTTCCCAGACGCGGTAACGAGTCCCGCGT
>Ga0209536_100013424_pt1 | contig 11817 bp, 10 predicted proteins | sample DeeMarSeWOR28_12_FD_187461 | JGI IMG/M metagenome (GOLD analysis project Ga0209536, IMG submission 187461) | Marine sediment microbial communities from White Oak River estuary, North Carolina - WOR-2-8_12 (SPAdes) (version 2) | ecosystem: Environmental > Aquatic > Marine > Intertidal zone >...
GAAGCCCCGGACGATCCCGGTTTCACATCGGGAGACCAGTGGCACCTCGATGCTCAGCCCGTTGAGGATGCCTCACTGCCGCCGGAGTTGAGAACAGCCGCTGACGTGGACATAGACGCGCCGGAAGCGTGGGGTTTGATGGCGGCCGTATTTACTTCGGACATGACTGCCGTGGTGGGTGTGCTGGATTCCGGCTGTGGGGATTCCGGTTTTTTCAGCCCGGCCACGGGATACATCCCGGGGCATATCGACCTGCCCAACTCTGTCCTGTTTGCCAACACTGCCGAGCTTGCCGTTATCGGTTCGGACAGCCCCTTCGACGCCAACGATCTCATCGATGACGTGAACGGGTGGGACTGGGCGGACGACGACAATGCACCCAGAGACGAAACGGACTTTTTGGACCCGCTCTCCGCCCACGGGACCCGCGTTTCGGGTATCATCTCAGCCCGTTGGAGCAACGGCACAGACATTGCCGGCATCGGAAAGGATCATCTCCTGATCCTGCCTTTCAGGATCCAGGATCTGAGTGATGTCCTTGAGGGTATCGACTATGCGGTCGAGATGGCCGATGCCGGGCACCCCGTCCGCGTTCTCAACGCTTCCTGGCAGATCAGCCGACGCTCCGTTTCCCTGCAAACGGCCATAGAAAAAGCGGGAGAAGCAGGCATCGTCCTGACGGCAGCCGCCGGCAACCGGGGTCTGGACAATGACGATACCCTGGCCAGTGTTTATCCGGCGGAATTCACCAAGGTGCCCCTCGCAAACGTCCTTGCGGTAGCGGCCACCGGCACGGATGGCAGCCTGGCGAGCTTTTCCAATTACGGTGAAAACTCTGTCCAGATCGCTGCACCCGGCGACAACATCTATTCCACCGGCGGGGGGGCGCAGGGGTACACGGCAGCGCGCGGGACCTCCTTCTCCACTCCCATCGCGGCGGCAGCCCTGGGGCTGGTCTTCGCGGCCTATCCCGATCTATCAGCTGGACAGGCTGTCGAACGGGTGATCCGGGGTGGCGACTTTGATCCCCGCCTGGCCGGCCAGGTGTCCTCGGGAAAGCGCGTCAACCTGTCCGGCGCCCTGGCCCCGTTCTACCCTTATTCAGGCCTGGTGCCCCTGGACGGAACCACCGTCCCTGTTTTCATGTACACGGATGCGATAAGCGCCTCCTATGGAACGATCGTAGAGGCTCGATCCAGCGACGATTCCGTTGCCGTGATGGTGACAGACGGCGCTGGTGCATGGGCCGTGTCGCCGCTCTCCCCGGGGACCGTTTCCTTTACGCTGTCCTTTGGCGGACTCGCGGCGCCCCTGGGTTCCTACGAGACCGGTCCTTGGCGTGTGACGGCTATCTCACCTTTCACAGCTGTCCTCCGATCGGGGGAGACGGCCCCGGAACCGTTTGTCAGCCTGCTCCCGGGGGTCGCGACCTGGGAGGTCACGGACGCCGCTGTCGGGGCCATCGATGAAGACGGTTTGTTTGCCGGGAACAGCCCGGGCCTGACGAGGGTCATCCTTTCCATCGACGGCGTGCCCGTGGACAGCGGCGGCAGCATTAGGGTACAGGTCCCCCTTACGGAATCTGACAGTAGATCATCAGATTGTTTTATCGCCACGGCGGCCTATGGGTCCGCCCTTGGGCCCCGCGTGGACATCCTCCGGGAATTCAGGGATCGCTATCTGCTCCCATGGGGCCCCGGTAGGGCCTTCGTCTCCTTTTATTACCGGCATTCCCCGCCCCTGGCGCGCACCATCGGGTCAAGCGGCATCCTGAGGTTCGCGGCGCGGGTGATCCTCCTTCCCGTTATCGCCTTTTGCCGGGCTGCTGTCAGCATCGGAATTGTTCCTGTCATGCTCGTGATGGTTCTTTTCCCGGCTTTTTCAGCCGCTGCCATAAGGCTTTACCGAAAGAGGAAACTTTTTTAGGAAGACAAAAAGGAGGCGGGCCAGAGCCCGCCTCCTTTTCATAATCTGTCGCGTTCCGGCAGGAACCCTGCCGGTCCTCAGTCGCAGACCTCTTCCTCGATCTCGTATACGTCGTTTCCATCCTCATCGACCGCCACCATGAAGCATGACGGGTTGCTTGCGGATGTCCCGAAGGTGAACATGGCCCCCGCATTCATGGTGGAGACCCCGATGGTACCGCCGATGGGAATGGCTTCGACGGGGGAGCCATCAGGGGACTCCTCATCCCACATTATATCAAATGTGAGGTCAAAGCATCCGAGATCGCCCCAGACAGAATTCCCCTCGGCGCAGATGGTACTTTTCCCGGAATAGGTCGTAAAGGAGCCGTCCCAGGCCATGTCGGCCTCGGCATCGAGGAGAGCGAGAGTGAAGTCGTTCAGGATGTCCTTCATGGCGATATTGGCGTCGAAGGCCGTCTGCCACGGAGCGGCAGCTTCGTTCTGCTCGGTATAGTGCATTGTCATCCAGCCGCTTCGCTCCTGCTCATCGGAATTGTCGCTGAAGTAGAGGGCATTATAGTTCTGGTGATAGAGCTCGCTGTAGGTGACCCAGTCAGGGCCGCTGTAGGTCTCGACCTCTTTAATCTGCATATAAACGCTGCCATCGCCGACCAGGACACTATCGAAGGTGGATCCGTCGTCTTCAAAGTTCATGAAGGTGATCTTTTGTTCCGCCTTGAAGGTGTACTTTGTGGCCGTATCCGTCTCTGTCAAGCGCGCCCAGAGAGTTACCGTACCACTGGCGGTGCCGTCAAGGGTTACCGAGGTTTCCGCCACCGCGCTGAGCCCTGTTTCACCGATGAGATCCAGTTCGGACAGGATCTGATCGATGCTCCACGGTACTTCAACAAATAAGAGGGCCGTCGTTGAATCGATGACCGCAGGATTGTTGGACCCGGCGTAACTGGGGGAAGATTGCGGCAGGCTCTCTCCGCCGCCACCGCCGCCGCAGCCGCCCATGACTGCTACCAACCCCATGGAGATCAGAGCAGCCAGCAATAAGATCCCGAACTTTTTCATGATTCCCTCCTTTTTTAAATCTGGGCTCACAATCACCCGTTGGACCTTGAACTCGTTGTTTGTCTTCACCTCTCCATTCAAACTCCCCGGCAAATTCTTCCGGTCTTTTGCAGGGAAGGTTCCCAGCGTTTTATCGACAGTTGATCCTGCCAATTAATGACGCGAAAACGGGAGTCGTGGTGGAAACGGACGCGTGATGTCCCTTCCCATGCATGGAGAAGTCCCCGAATAACCTTATTCCTACGCAAGCGTTGTGCCATGAAAGAAAAACAGCGGCTGAAGATCTAAAATCTTGTATTCCCATGTTTTTAAAGGCTAATTTTATTAAAATGGACGTCGGTTGCCTTTATCGGGATTGGAAGGCCGTTTTCAAACTGACAATTTTTGACGGTTTAACGACGGAAACGGTCATAAATTGGAAAAGGGGGAAGGGGAAGGATCATGGTCCCCTTTTCCCATGAACCTTTTTTATGCCATGGCACCGGTTATCCGGTACACGGGAGCCCAAAGCCCAAAGCCCAGATGCAAAAACTCGAATCTCAAACCTCAAACTCCATGCCCCAAACATCAAAACTTTTACCCCAAACCCGATCACTTCCCGGTCCTTTCCGTCCTTTGCTTTGAGGTGAAATAGGGTAAAAGGCACGATCGAGGCAATCAAAAGGAAGATGGGCAGCATCACAGAGAAGTCGAGGGCATCTGGTCCCCAGGACGCGATCCCCATGAAAAGGAGAGATAAGCCGGACGCAAGATCCATGCAGCCGGCCTGAAAAGTTGTGTGGTAAAAATATTTTTTATGTTATAATTATCATATTTGTTAGAATATGTCAGGTTGTGCGGTGAGTGGAAGGTCTTTGTGCACCACCTCCGCCATCGCCAAAGGAGACGGATGATGTATAAAAACAAGCAGGGTTTCACCCTCATCGAGCTTATGATCGTCGTTGCTATCATAGGTATTCTTGCGGCCATCGCAATACCCAATTTCCTGAACCTCAAAGACAAGGCGATCTGGGGTACAGCCAGGGCCAACCTGGATGTCGTTCGATCTTCACTGGCGGCCTACGCCTCTGACGGAAGCAACAGCCGCTACCCTACAGGAACCATGGACTTCGCGGCATTCAGATCACTGATCCCCAACGCCAGCCTGCCGGCCACAGAGAAGCTGGCAAGGTTAAGTACGGGTACCTTCACCTACACCAGCGTGGACGGGAAAACATTCTCCGTATCGGCCGCCGCGGACAACAGGGCCTCCGATATCATGGTCGCCTCTCCCAGCGGCATCACTCCCAACAGCTACGACGACTACTTGCGGTAGGACTTTTCGGGTGACCCCTTTCGTCCACTTATTCAAAGACGCTCGATCAGATTCCCCGATTTTTTCAGTTTCTGGATCCAGATTTCTGCGAGGGCGCGCAGCTCGTCGGCGGGATCCACACCGGAGTCCTTATTTTGATCCAGCACGTCCAGGACTTCAAATAAAAGAGCAGATCCGCCCGATTCATTCCATGCTTCCTGCAATTCCCCGGTGCGATGGTCCCCGAATTTCATTTCAGCTTTGTGCCTGTTGAGCCTGGCCTGGATATCGGCCCCGAAACCGATATACATTTTATTGTTTCCGGTGTTTGTGATCCTGTAAATCCCCATAGCCCGACTGTTCTGCTTGTAAGTCTTTTTTATGGCTGATCTATCCATCTGGTTTTTCCTGTTTTTGTTTTTTTCCCCTGGCATAGGCCAACCCTTCATAAAGGAGCGCCTCGTATTCCTCCTCCCGATCCAGGGGGATCATCACCCATTCCCTGAACCGCTTCCCCGTGAGATTGAATTCCTTTCCCTTGCCTTCGGCGACAAGCTCATAGACGCGCTCAGGGGCTACCTTGATGATCAGCGCCTCCTCCTTGTCAAACATCATGGCCAGGAACTCACCCTTGAAGCGCAGGCAGGGCATTTTCATCATGGTCGATTCTTCAACGCCGTCTTCCCGGAGGACTTTTCTCACCACTTGTTCGTAGTTCACGGCAGACTCCTTTTTGCCAGCGGGCCCGTGGCGTGTATTGTGGCACTTCCGGCCGGCCAAGTAAAACACATCACATACCACGGATCCCTTCCGCGGCAGGACCAAGCACGGTTTTACAAGCCGGGCGAGGCCCCTATAGTATGAAAATAAGAATGCGGCGGTATCTTCAGCCAGGGAGCTTGGCGGAACTTGACATCCCGTAAGCGCAGGAAAAGACAAACCACCGGCACGGTTCATTCCGGAAGAGGTTGGAATGGCGGAGGGATCACCCGTGGATCTTGAGCGTAAAAAATTGATGGAAAGACCCTTACGGAGAAACAGGGTTTCAGGACGTGAATTGCGGCGGATTCCATGTGACCTGTCAGAAAGACCACAATTGATGCCATGACACCGAAGAACCCGCCAAAAGGTTGAGGAATCCATCCACCTTTGCAAACACGTCGCTGAACCACTAAAATATGATATGAGGTGGGTCTCGGGGAGTGAATCTTGAGGACAGCTCGTGGAATCGCACGCCTGTTGCGCTTTCGCGTTCAGGGAGGGATAAATGACCAGATTCAGGATAATTTTTGTCGTGCTAAACGTTATCGTCGCGGGGACGGCACTCATTTTGTCATGCGGTGGACGAGGAGGCGGCAGCAGCAGCGGACCTGTGCTCAACACCTTCGCCTATGTCATCAACTACGGTTCCGACACCATGTCGGCGTACATGCTGAGCCCGCAGTCGGGGGTTCTGGTGGAGGTCTCCGGTTCGCCCTACGCCACCTCCGGGGACCCCGAAGGTCTGGCGTCCACTCCGGATGGGAAGTTCCTCTTCATTGTTAATAGCCTGGATGACAACATATCGGTTTTTTCGGTAGACGCTGACGCGGGTCAGTTGAGCGAAGTACCGGGATCGCCCTTCCAGGCCGGTCCCTTCCCCATGCGGGCCGCTGTCCACCCCGCGGGTAAGTACCTTTACGTGGCCAACCTCGGCACGCCCACGGTTTCAGGTTACCAGGTGGATGCAGCCTCCGGAGTTCTCACTTCGCTTCCCGGTTTTCCATACACGACCAGCTATGACAACCTCGATATTACCGTTCACCCCGATGGCCAATTCCTTTACCTGACCAACCACGGTGACGACACCATCAGTGCCTACGCCATCAGCGTGTCCACGGGGGCGCTGACATCTGTCTCCGGCTCTCCTTTCGCGACTTCGGAATATCCCTTCAGCATCGCCATCGAACCCGCAGGACACTTCGCCTACGTCGCCAACTGGGATTCCGCCAACGTCACAGCTTACGCGGTCAACACCTCATCGGGAGCGCTGAGCGCTCTGCCCGGTTCCCCGTACGCGACATCCCAGACGCCGCGCGACCTGGTCGTCCACCCCTCCGGCGACTGGCTCTACGTGGGGACCTACACCAACAACATCAACGCATTCAGCATTGATGCCGGCTCGGGCGCCCTCTCGGCTCTGCCCCTATCGCCCTATGCCTCTTCAAGGTGGATAAGCGGTGTCTCGGTGGACCCGGCGGGCCGGTATCTCGGCAGTACCTCCTTCCAGGACGATGGAGTCAATTTGTACAGCATCGAAGACGGCACGGGGGCTCTCGCACAGGTGCCTATGTCTCCCTTTGCCTCGGGCACGGAACCGAACGGGATCCTCTTCGTGGAGGCGCCGTAGTCCGGTCCGGGAATTTCGGATGAACAGCAGTGCCTGGTATTCAGAGCCTTGTACCAGGACCGGGAAGCAGAAGGGTCGCTCTTGGACATCGAGCGTAGAAATTTCATAGAATTGCTCCTGAAAAATTCCGTCTTGATGGGATTGACTGGGGGGTCCCTGTTTTCTCTGATGATAAGGCCCGCCCATGCGGTGGCTGGCGATGAAGGCGGGCAGAGTTTTTTCTGGGGGATCTTATTGCATGCCCTGCACACCCGTCATGGCTATGATCTTCCGGGCAAAAGACTGGTGGTCGAAAAGTACATATCTACAAACCGGACCCCGAAGGAAATTCGGTTGACTTCAGACTCCATCGAGGTGCTCAAATACGCCCCGTCAAGCAACGCTCCAAAGTTGGTGGAGATCGGTCCAGACAGGATCGAGGTAGTGAAATTCGGCGCCTCGGACAATACCCCGAGGGTCCTTGAGATAACCCCGGACACCATCGAGGTGAAACAATACTCTGCATCGAATAACACGCCAAAAATAATCGAAATCACCAGTGGCGGAATTGAAGTTCAAAAATACATCCCCTCAACCTTCACACCAAAGTTAATGGAGATCACTTCAACCGGGATGGAGGTGAAAGAATATATTTCTTCAAGCAACACACCGAAGATCGTGGAGATAACTTCAAACAGTATTGAGGTGAAAAGATACGTCGGGGGGAGCTTATCGCCACGGTTGATCAGATTAGAGCCCCTGTGAGAATGGATGGAAACGGCGCGTGCTTTTGGGAGAGACCGTGTATTGTGACATTTCCGGATAACTGGATCAGACACATCACAATACACGGTCTCTCCCCAGAATTTCCGATGACCCCCGCTCTTCCTTTAGCCTTTCCCCTTTTTCCGCAAACCTGTGGCTACTCTTTAAAGCAGCTGTCATCAATCATGCTCTGGCGCCTTTAACCTGCGGGTGTCTGTTCTTTCTAAAAACCAACCCCGTTAAGATATGTGTCAATGAAATCCAAGGCATCCGGAATATCGACCCTGAAGTTAAAGCTCGACGAAATGCAATTGGGGTCGCCCCAGGAGGTAATGGCGACGAGTGTTTCGTTACCCAGTGGATCCGTCCAGAAGACAGGTCCGCCGGAATCTCCCTGACATGTGCCGCTGTCACCGGTGGCCTGATTCTGAGAAAGTCTCAGCCATTGATTCGGCAGCGCCCTGAATTCTGATTGAGCATTCTGACGTGGGTGGGGAAGCCAATCAATGACCGGGGGCGGCCAGGTCATCGTCGCCCCGAAACCAACCACTGTGAAATAGGCTTTATATTTGCCCCGGCCCAGCTCGCCGGCAGCTCTCAGCTCGTCCAGGAAACCCTCTTCCGGTAGTGCGGCGGGTAAAATACCCGTGACTTCCTCCTCCAGGATCAGCAGAGCTGCATCAGGAGAATTGGAGGATCCCGGTTTGTGATCCGGATGCAAAATAAACTGATCTACAAACTTCCAATCGGCCGTACCAGGATCCGTAACAGGATCTTCATCAAAGCTGACCATAACGGTGGCACCAGCTCCTAAAGACAGCACATAATCAATGCAGTGTGCGGCTGTAAGGACAACATCCTCACCAATCAGTGTACAGGAACAGGCCCCTACCGGTTCTCCTCCAATAAATACTCCCATTATGCCCACGTTGGGGTGAGCATAATTGTCCGGGGATCCGCCAGTAATGGCTTTGGCCGGCGCCACGGAAAAAGTCACCACGGCGGCCAGACCCAATAATAAAAAGAGGTTTTTCATTTTTTTCTCCTTTTCGGGTCTCTTCGAAGAATGTGCACCCTGGTTCATAACTCAATGAAATCCTGGAATATCCCCTCCCTGGCAGGGAAATCGGCACTAAGAAACCCCCGAGGGTTAATGACCACCCCGGGGGCAGCTGCGGGACACTTCAGAGACAACCTGTATATGGTTTTTAACGGATCAGGCCTTTTCATGATCCCTCCCTGCCGGATACGGACAGATTTCGTGGAGACAGGTCTGCTTGAGCGAGGGACAGCCGGGAAGGAATCCAAGGTGGGCCGCCCCCAGCGACCCTGTAGTAAAAGTATAAATAGGGGGGGACAATTGTCAAAGGATCGCTGAATTTTTTTGAATAATTGACTCTTTCCGATCCGGAGGTAGACTTTTACCATATGGGCCATTGGGAGATGGGGACCAGCCCACGCTTGACCATCCATAGTTTCCTGTGCCTCATTACCGGTTATGATTCCTTATCAGCGGAAAATTTCCTGTCGAAAGGGGGTGTGTGCACGAGTTTTGAAAGCCCTTCTCCTGTGTTCCTGTGCTGGTGGGGGAGGAGGTGGCAGTGGTACAGCGTCGCCATCTTCGGACAGGTATGAAGTTGCCTGTGAAGATGAATGGATCTGATTGGCGATTCTTTTTGTTGGGGGACGTCTGATGAAACGGTTTGGAACTGTAGGATTGGTCTTTATCGGTTTTGTTGCTGGAGTTTTCTACGTCCTCTCTTGCGGAGGCGGCTCAACGGGCGATGCTCAGACCAACGCCGAGCTTCTGGCAAGGATCGAGGTCCTCGAGGCAAAGCTGGCATACATGAGCGTTGTTGATACAACCATCAACGGATTGGCAGGACCCCACGTGATCTTCGATGGAGTGAACCTTCACGTTCAAAACGGCCTCGGGATGACGGAGACCATCAACGGTCTCGGAAACCTGATCGTGGGCTACAACCAAGGAGATGATTACGATCCGGCTAACAGGAAGGGTTCGCATAATCTTGTTGTAGGTACTGATCATGAATACCCAAGCCTGGGTGGGTTCGTCGCAGGTAACGAGAACAAAATATTAGCCAGATTTGCCAGCGTCTGCGGTGGAGCCGAAAACACAGCCAGTGGCCATCTATCCCATGTCAGCGGTGGGGCAAGAAACAACGCCGATGGTACTGCTTCGGTTGTCAGCGGGGGTTTTGAGAGCACAGCCAGCGGCGCTTATGCAACAGTCAGCGCGGGTTACTATAACGCTGCCAGCGGTACCTATTCGAGCGTGGGCGGCGGGCTGAACAACACGGCCAGCGGTTCGAAGGCCAGTGTCAGCGGGGGAAATACCAATCTGGCCAGCGGTGACAGCTCCAGCGTAAGCGGAGGGTTCCAAAACTCTGCCGTTAATATTTTTTCCCATGTGAGCGGCGGACAGGCGAATACGGCCAGCGGCAATGCTTCCGTTGTCAGTGCGGGTTTCGGAAACTCAGCCATCGGTGATTATTCAAGTATAAGTGGTGGAGAAAACAATGTGGCTAATGGTGAAATGTCGAGCATAAGCGGGGGGATCAACAACACGGCTAGTGGTGTTGAGTCCAGCATCAGCGGAGGGAGCAACAACGCTGCCAGCGGCAGCAATTCCAATGTGAGTGGTGGAACGAGCCGTTCCGCCACCGGGGTGGACGATTGGGCAGCCGGCAGTTTGTTTGAAGATAACTGATCTCTTGAGTATGGCAGCTCACGGGGTCGGACCTCAGATCCTCAGGTCTGGTATGAAAACCTGAGAATCTGAGGTCCGACGCCAATCGGTGTACCCCTTACTTCATCATCTGTCCGGTGTCGTCCATCATGCTGTCGGAACCTTCCATCATGGGTTTATCGCCCATCATCTCTTTACTGTCGTCCATCATCTGAACGGTGGCGGCCATCATGCTGTCCGACTCTTTCATCATGGTGCCGCCGTCCATCATTTCCTTACTGTCTTTCATCATCCCTTTATCCGACTTCATATCGCCCTTGCTGCCGGACATCCCGTCTGCTGCCACGGGAGCAACTGTCACGGCCAGGGAAAGGACAAGGATGCCGAGGAACGAATACACTGCCGGTTTGCTCAATTTACGGATCATGGTTCTCCTCCTTTTCAATTACGATCATGGATATGGGCTCCGCGCCTTCGGAACCTTCACGCTGTCAGGTTGACCGACAGATTTAAAGGAGGTTTCACCGGCTGATAAAAGCTTTATAAAATCCGTTCTGAAACCAGGGGTATGGTAGACTACCCATCAGCCCGGAGGAGAATGCAATGAGTCCCGACCATTCCATCCCCGTTTTCCTGACCGCTGAATCGGTCACGGAAGGACACCCGGACAAGGTGGCGGACAGGATCTCCGATGCCGTATTGGACGCGCACATCGCCCGTGATCCGCTGTCCCGCGTGGCCTGCGACGCCATGCTCACCAGGAACCGTGTTTTTGTGTCCAGCGAGGTTACTTCCGATGCCGCGGTTATCATCGAGGATGTGGTCAGGAAATGCATCCGGGAGATCGGATTCGATCGTCCGGAGGAAGGTTTTTCGGCTGACTCGTGCGAGGTCCGGATCCTCATCCATCCCCAGAATGAGGACATATCACGAAGTGTCGATACGGGCGGGGCCGGTGACCAGGGGGTGATGGTGGGCTATGCCTGTGACGACACTGAGGAGCTCATGCCTCTCCCCATTGCCCTCTCCCACGCCCTGACCAGGCGTCTTACAAACGTCCGCCGCACGGGCATCCTCCCGTGGCTTCGGCCCGACGGCGAAGCCCAGGTGACCGTAAGATACACCGGCACAGCGTCGCCGCAGGTGACCTCGGTGGTTCTGTCGGCCCAGCATGAGGAGCATGTTAAAAGCGGGGTCCTGAAGGAAGCCCTTGTTGAGGAGGTCATCCGGCCCGTGCTGGGCCAGGCGGGAGACCCCCTCCCTGGAATACATATCAACCCCACGGGCCGGTTTGTGATCGGGGGGCCGATGGCAGGCACAGGATTGACCGGAAGGAAGATCATCGTGGACTGTTACGGCAGCGCGGTTCCCCACGGCGGCGGGGCCTTTTCAGGAAAGGACCCCAGCAAGGTGGACCGCTCGGCGGCCTACGCCTCGCGGCACATCGCCAAGAACATGGTGGCCGCCGGCATCTGCGACCAGGTGCTGGTACAGGTCTCCTACGCCATCGGGGTTGTCGAGCCCACCTCGGTCAACGTGGACACCTACGGCACCTCGAAGGTGGCCATGAGCGACGGGGAGATCTCAAAGGTGATCGAGAAGGTCTTCGATGTGATTGAGGCCATCGTCAAGGCGGAGGTTCCAGAGATCAAGAACACGGCGACTTTCATAGGGGGTTCGGCTTGGCGGGGGA
>Ga0209536_100013425_pt1 | contig 11816 bp, 7 predicted proteins | sample DeeMarSeWOR28_12_FD_187461 | JGI IMG/M metagenome (GOLD analysis project Ga0209536, IMG submission 187461) | Marine sediment microbial communities from White Oak River estuary, North Carolina - WOR-2-8_12 (SPAdes) (version 2) | ecosystem: Environmental > Aquatic > Marine > Intertidal zone >...
ATTTAATATTTCTCCTCTAAAGGGGGCATCTTATGAATAGAATAAGGATGTTGGGTCTTTTAGTTTTCATTCCCCTTATTATTTTACTTTCTTCCCCGGTGTTTGGTCTTACTTATACTGTTACGACAACTGCTGATTCTGGAACTGGTTCGTTAAGATGGGCGATAAACAGCGCAAATGGCAATCCGGGAGCGGATTTGATCGAGTTTAATATTCCGACCTCTGAGGCGATCGCTGGTTATTGGGGAGCTTATTATTGGAGTATATATTCGCAATCTTTGCTTAAGATTACTGATACGGTGACAATTGACGGTACGAGCCAGCCTACGGAGGGCATGTATGTAAATTCGTATGGTCCGGAAATCGAAGTCAAAGGCTGGATAAACTATGTCGGCATATTTGTTGATGCGAACAACTGTACAATTAAAGGTTTAACAGTAAATAGATGTAGCCATGGCATTTACTTGGATTCTAACGGAAATAAAATTTTGGGGTGCTATCTTGGTACTGATGTAACAGGGACTATGAAAGTAGCTAATGCGGGTAATGGGCTTCGTTTATGGGCGAGTAATAATAATGAGATTGGCGATGGGACTGTGGCGAATCGGAATATAATTTCCGGGAACGATGGGCATGGAATATCCTTGGCGACGTATAGTGAAAATAATAAGATTTTAGGCAATTATATCGGCAAGAGTTATAGTTTCGAAGGTCTGGGTAATGGTGGGAGTGGAATTGTTATGGACAATGGTTCGGAAAATAATGAAATTGGGGATGGCACAGTTGGTGGCAAAAACTTTATTTCTGATAATAATGGCCATGGCATTGCTATCACAAATTCTGGTTCTGGTTACAATATAATTTTGGGCAACGAGATAAAGAATAATAAGCAGGATGGAATTTATATTGTCTCCTCATCAAACAAGATCGGTAATGGTGCCGCGTCTGGGTCGAATAATATCTCGCATAATCAATTAAGAGGCATTAGAATTACAGGCACTTATGCAAAGTTCAACACGATTTCCAATAATTCTATATCATCTAATAGTGAACTGGGGATACTTTTGCTGTCAGGGGCTAATGATGGAATTGTCCCTCCAAAAATTTTGAATGCTCATTATCGAGGGTCAAATAACAGCACCTACCTTGTCGGTGAAGCAACGCCCGAATCAACAATTGAGATTTTTATCTCAGATGATGATCCCTTCGGTTATGGTGAGGGCGTGACTTTTGTAGTGTCTTCTGAAACTTCTCTTTCTGGAATATGGTCTGTTTCCTTTGAGGGGTTTACAGAGGGGACTACTTTTACTGCCACCGCTACCGATAAAGGAGGGAATACATCTGAGTTCTCATTGAATAAAGACTCAGTTGCTTTGACGAGCAATCCTCTGGATCATTTTGTGATTAAGATTCCGCATATTGCAAAAAGTGGGGTGGGGTTCTTGTCTCAGATCGAGGCTAAGGATTCTTCTGGCAATACAACTACTATGGTTTCGGGAACAACCTCTCTAAATGTCGATTCTGGGTCAATAACTCCTTCAAGCCTTGCTTATACTGATTTCACCGATGACGGGGTGTGGGTGGGGCTTATAACACTGGATACTATTGGTTCAAGGACCGTAACTGTGATAAACGGAAGTGCGACCGATAATTCCAATGTGCAAGTATATCCCCAAAATAATTTTATTGTTACCACCACAGTGGAATCTGGGCCCGGCTCGCTTCGACAGGCGATGATGGATGCAAATGTATATCCCGGCGCTTGTACGGTGGTTTTTAATATTCCAACTTCCGAGGCTTCACATGAAAATGATTATCATTGGTGGAGCATTAAACCAACTTCTCCTTTGCCTGACCTTACTGGAAACATAGAAGTGAGAGGCAGTAGCCAACCGACAAATGAAATATATAATCCGTACGGGCCTGTTATAGAAATTGATGGAAGCCTATCGTCAGGCAATGGAATAAATATCAATGGGGACTCAAATACTGTTGAGGGTTTAGTTGTCAATAGGTTTTCTTCGAATGGAATACGAATTGCCGGAGACAATCATAATGTAATTGTTGGTTGCTATATTGGGACAAATGTGACCGGTGAAGTTGATCTTGGAAATTCTGTTCATGGAATTTATGTTCAAAATGGAGATTATAATAAAATAGGAAATTTGATGCCGCAAGGAAGAAATCTGATTTCTGGTAATGATCAGAATGGGGTTTTTCTTGATGATGCTTCAGAAAATGAGGTTTTTGGGAATTACATTGGCACTAATAAATCGGGCATTACAGCTTTAAAGAACTCTTTTTCAGGGATAAGAATTGAAGGTTATTCTGAATCTAATAGAATTGGCAACGATACCTCTCAAGGCAGAAACGTGATTTCAGGTAACAATCAAAAAGGAATCGATATTTTTGGATATGATAACACCTCAAATGAGGTTTTGGGGAATTATATTGGAACAGATGCTTCTGGAGAGCAAGATCTTGGCAATAGCCAGGAAGGGATAAAAATTGAATATGCATCGTTTAATTTAATACAGAGGAATACTATTGCCGGAAACTCTGACTATGGGATCAAAATCTACCAATCTAAAGAAAATAAAGTTTACGACAATTATATCGGTACGGATAAGGATGGAGAGGTAGCCATACCGAATCAAGTGGGTGTGTGGTTAGAAAATAATTCCAACAACAATAAAATTGGGAATGATAGCGGTGGGGGCAATGTGATATCTGGCAATATTTCTACGGGGCTTATAATTTCTTGGGATTCATCGTCAAACGAAGTATATGGGAATATTATCGGTTTGAATGCTTCAGGCACAAGTGTCGTGGGTAATGACTATTATGGGATTAGCATAAGCTCTGGAAGTGGCGTTTGTGAGTTTAATAAGATTGGTAGCGGAACAACAGGAGGAAGGAATGTGATTTCAGGAAATGGCGAAGAAGGCATTTATTCATACGGGAACCATACTTCCATTTTGGGCAACTATATCGGAACAGATATAACTGGATTAATTGCTTTTGGAAACTGGACGGCAACTCCAGAACCTTATGAAAGGCCTTCAGCAGTAAGCATTATTGGGCGGTACAATAAAGTGGGAGATGGCACGAGTGGTGGAAGGAACGTAATTTCAGGAAATTATGGCGAGGGAATACGAATCTCAAATTTGTATAATGAAGTCTTGGGAAATTATATTGGAACTGATTCAACCGGAAGTTCAGAATTAGGCAATTCTGGTTCAGGTATTAGGGTTACGAATAGAAACAATAAGATTGGGAATGGATCAGCTGGTGGAGCAAATAGGATTTGGTGGAACAAACAAAATGGGATATCGGTCGAAGGATTTAGTTCTGATTATATTACAATTTCAGTTAACTCAATATTTTCGAATGAAGCTTTAGGCATCTTACTTGCTCCTGGTTCTAATGGCGACATCCCTGCTCCGTTAATTTCCTCTGCGCAATATTACACGTCTTCAGGGCTAACGCAATTGCTTGGTGCTGCCACTCCCGAGTCCACCGTTGAAGTATTTATTTCTGATGAAGATTCGTCCGGGGCGGGAGAAGGTAAAACGTATGTTGACTCGGCGGGGACCTCAATAATACCGCTGTGGTACAGAATTGTTGATGGGCTTGACAGGAATACGGTTCTTACCGCGACAGTAACGGATAAGAACGGAAATACTTCTGAATTCAGCTTAAATAAAGCTGTGGATGTGGCTAATCTAGAGTACTTGGATGTTTCCGCTCCGCCATCAGTTGAAGTGAACGAACCTTTCACTATGACGGTGACTGCGAAGGATGGTTCCGGGAACCCCACCACCGAAGTGCTTGCTCAGGTTACACTTTCTGCAAACCCGGGATCCATTGAGCCTACCTCAATACCGGCTGACGAGTTCACCGATGACGGTGTCTGGACCGGCATTGCAACGCTTTCAGCCGTAGGAAGCGTAAAAGTAACTGCAAATAACGGGTTCCCTGTCGCAGCGATTACCGGCAGCACCGAGGTCTTGGTTTTTGCCGGACCGGTTGATCATTTTGATATCTACGCGCCTGCAACGGCAATCGCGGGACAGCCATTTGGGGTCTCGATCGAGGCAAAAGACGCAGGGAATAATACGACCATAGATATCAGCGGAATTACAAGTCTCTCTGCTGACAGCGGTTCGATAGATCCGTCAACTATTGAAGAAGCGCAATTCACCGATGATGGCATGTGGTACGGGAGTGTTACGCTTGATACAGCGGGGAGCCGTACAATCTATGTGACGAATGGAGATGCAACGGGCAGCAAAGAAGTCACGGTGTTGACTGACGCTGCGACATTTGAGTTTCCTTCGCTTGGAGTTACTATCTATATTCCGGCCGGAGCTGCGGCTGAGGAAGTTTCGATTGATGTTTCCGAAGTATCGCTTCCTGACGATCCGCCTGCGGGATACGGGATGGCCGGCATAATAATCGACTTTATATCCAATGTTACGAACTTCGATCTGCCGATCACGGTAACAATGCAGCTTGAGACAGATCCCAATATGACTGATTACACTATATACTATTGGAATGGGTCTGCGTGGAGTTCGGACGGAATAACGGTAATTGAAGTTACTGACACGACGATAACGTTCACAACTACGCATCTTACAATATTTGTTCCGTTCGGGATCGAACATGGAACTGAGGCCCGCTTCGGGCCGAGCCCGTTTGATCCGGACAAAGATCCATATGGAAGGTTCTGGTACTGGCTCACGGAAGATGAGGACACGAAGATATACATTGTTGATTTGAGCGGATCGATAATATGGAAGAAAGAATTCTCGGCGGGCGCGATGGGCGGAAAGCAGGGAGAAAACCGCGTCGACTGGGACGGCAAGAACGACTGGGGCAGCAAAGTCGCCGACGGCGTGTATCTCTACAAGATAATCCAGGGCGAAAAGGTTATAGCTCAGGGTAAGATAGCGATAATCAGAAAATAGGGACTCGGGAACAGGGACGAGGGATCAGGATTAGAAGAGGAGATGATCGATGATGAATGTTAAGACAACATTGCTGATTTGTTTTGTATCATTGGCTCTTTGCGGTTCCGCATATGCTCAATATGAGTTTGATCCGACGGATGTGGGCGTAGGCGCGCGGCCGCTTGGGATGGGTAAAGCATTTGTCGCCCTTGCCAATGACGGCAGCGCCATCTTCATGAATCCAGCGGGCCTGCCCGGGGACCATGACTATAAGCTCATCAGCATGGGCGGCAGCCTGATGGATGAGATTCCGTATTCCGTGGCCGGAGCCGCATTTAATGTGTTCGGGTTTGTTGTCGGCATCGGTTATGTCGGTGTGAGCGCTTCAGGTATAGTAGGAATGGAGCTTATTGGCAATACCCCTGAGGCCACCGGTGAGAACGCCGATTACGCGAATTCAACAGTTCTTGTCAATGTCTCAAATTCCGCGGAAAGAATGGCTGTATTACAGGACATCGCTTTTTTGAGGGATATCAATCTTAGGCTCGGCATCGGCGTGAAGTTCATAATGGAAGGTTTCAGCGGAGGAGGAGAGGATTTTGACGCGATCGGCAGCGGCTATGATGTTGATCTTTCCAGTATTTTCGACATATCTCCGGACATAAGCGGTGCCCTTGTCATAAAGAATATCATGCCGGGGAAAAACATCGGCTGGACGAATTCGGAAAGCGAGCTTCCGATGGTGGTATCGCCGGGGCTTAACTGGTATCTGCGAGGTTTGAACGCAAATGTCGGAATATGCGCGGAGTTTATAGAATCAAGAGGCCTCTTCTGGCACCTGGGCGGAGAGTGGTGGCCGATAAGCCTTGTCGCGGTGAGAGCAGGAATTGATCAGAAGCCCTCAGCCGGAGACGTGTATAATGACCTGTCGTTCGGCCTTGGAACAAAGTTGGAAGGGTTCACGTTTGATTACGCGTTCCATACATACGGAGACCTGCCTGAATTCTCGACGCATTACTTCTCAATAGGCTATATGGGAGACTATTTGTAGAGTATCAGATTATCAGAGGACCAGTATGAGAGAATCAGAAAACAGAACATCAGGTCCTCTGTTTTCTGGCCTCTGTTTTTCTCATACTAATATCCTAATCTTCTGATATTCTAACTTCTCCTCTTGACAAGTAAACATATGTTTACTATAATGTAGCCCCTACATTATATAAAGGGGGTATTTTTATGGAAAAGCAGCCTTTGACGAAGAGACAAGAGCAGATTCTAACCTATATTCAGGAGTTCACCGCAAGCGCGGGTTACGCGCCGTCCATACGTGAAATATGCGACCGCTTCGGAATTGCCTCAACAAGAGGCGTCCACAGGCACCTTGAGACACTCGAAAAGAAAGGGTACCTCGCGAGAGCTTCAACACCAAGGTCAATTAAAATCATCCAGGATGCGGTTGAAACCTTTTCAAAGACCATAGAGCTTCCCATGCTTGGCTACATAGCTGCCGGAGCGCCCATTGAGGTCCTTGAGCAAAAAGAAACAATGGAAGTCCCCGCCGCCCTTGTAGGGAAACGCCCGTGCTATGTTCTTAAAGTAAAGGGGAACAGCATGATAGAAGACCACATAATGAACGGTGACTTCATAATTGTTGAACGCTGCCAGACGGCGGATGACGGTGAAGTCGTTGTCGCATTGATCAATAACCGATCCGAAGCCACCCTCAAGCGCGTGTACAGGGAAAAAGATCAAATAAGACTCCAGCCCGCGAATTCAGAAATGAAACCCATCTACGTCAAGGATATCGCAATACAGGGAAAGGTCAGAGGTTTGTTCAGAAGGTTTTGACCTCGCATATCGATCAGCCAATCAAAGTTGGCGCTGTGTTTACCGGCGCGTCAATCCATCCTGCCTGGTTTAGATGGGAAGGGCGGAAATATAATGTCAAACAGGTCAACTACGCGTGGCAGAGCAAGAAGGGAAATTCGCTCGTCTATCATTTCTCGGTTTCCGACGAAAGCAATTCGTATGAAATATCTTTTGATTCAGGAAAGATGACATGGAGACTCGAAAAGACAGAGTAATTCTTCACGTGGACATGAACGCCTTCTTTGCCGCGGTTGAGCAGAGAGCCAATCCCGCACTGAGGGGGAAACCGGTTGCCGTCGGCGGCGGCATAAGCAAGGGAACGGTTGTCGCGGCTGCTTCTTATGAAGCAAAGGCCCTCGGCGTGAAGAATGGGATGTCGGTGTGGGACGCGAGAAAGATCTGTCCGAATCTTGTAATGGTCGTTGGCGACATGTCAAAGTACGTGTACACCTCAAAAGAATTTATCAAGATCTTTGAAGAATATACGGACCTTGTCGAAGTCTTTTCGATTGATGAAGCTTTCCTTGATGTTACTCAAGTTCAGGCTCGTTTCGGAGGGGCAATAAAGATCGCGACGGAAATAAAACAGAAAATCGTGAAGAGGTTTGGTTTGACCTGTACGGTAGGCATTGGACCGAATAAACTTCTTGCCAAACTCGCGGGGGAACTTAAGAAACCCGACGGTCTTGTTGTCTTGAATCATGAAGATGTCCCGGAAGCATTTGATGCGATCCCAGTCGGAGAGCTTTGCGGGGTTGGGAGGAAGATCGAAAAATATCTCGGTGAGATGGGGATCAAAACCTGTGGGGATCTGCGCAGATGTTCGGAGTTAAGGCTCGTCAGGCGTTTCGGCCCGGCGTGGGGAGAGCATCTGTATATGATGGGGCAGGGGAAAGACTTAAGTCCTGTAATCCCCGCGTATCATGAGGCAGAGGCAAAATCCATGGGCCATTCTTACACGCTTCCGAAAAACACGTGGGACATTGATGTCATTGAGAATTATCTCCTGCATCTTTCTGAGCAGGTCGGCCGTCGCCTCCGAAAACATGGATATAAGGGGAAAACGGTTCATTTATATCTCAGATATGCGGACTTCACAGGATTCTCAAGACAGAGAAAATTCGGTGAATTCATTGACGACGGTTATGATATTTATTGTCATGCAAGGAGGATCCTTGAGGAAGCCGACCTGTGGGGAAAAGCGGTCAGGCTGGTCGGCGTAAGCCTATCCTCTCTGATAGCCCATATCGATCAGATGACGCTTATCGCCGAAGATGAGGCCAGAAAGAAAGTTCTCGCGGCAACGGATGAGATAAACAATAAATTCGGCGAGTTCACCGTTATGAGGGCGAGCCTGCTTAAGACCGAGCTTTATGAAAAGGTCGGGATGGTGCCGCCTAGAACATTCCGCCGCCCGTTATGAGCTCGATCAGTCTCTCGAGGTCTTCCTGCGAGAAGTAATCCACCTCTATCTTCCCGCGTTTCCTTGTTCCGTATATCCTCACTTTTGTGCCGAGGTGTGATGTGAGAAGTTCCGTCAGATCGTTGAGCTCTTCATTCTTCGTGAACTTTTTCTTTCTTCCTGGTACAACGCCGTTTCCCGCTACACGCTTCCCTTTCCCCGCGACCAGAAGCTCCACATCGCGGACGGTCAGGTTGTTCTTTAGGGTTTCTTTCCATATAGCCATCTGGTCCGCTGTGCTTCGAAGTGAGAGCATCGGCCTGGCATGGCCGACGCTAATTTGTTCTTTTCTCAAGCTGACCTGTATCTCTCTTGGAAGTTCCGTCAGCCTCATCATGTTGGCAACGGTTGAACGGTCCTTGCCAACGCGCTTGGCGATGTCCGCCTGGGTCATCTTGAATTCTTCCGAAAGTCTCACGTACGCTTCCGCTTCGTCCATCGGGTTGAGGTCTTCTCTCTGCAGGTTTTCGATCAGAGATATTTCTAGTGATTGCTCATCAGTGAAGTCCTTGATGATGGCCGGTATTATGTTGAGGCCGGCCTTTTTTGCCGCTCTCAGTCTGCGCTCTCCGGCGACCAGTTCGTACTTTCCATTTCTTATGCGTACAAGGACCGGCTGAGCGATCCCCTGAACCTTGATCGAATCAGCAAGCTCTTTGAGGGTTTCCGGGTTGAATTCGGTCCTCGGCTGCCTCGGGTTTGGAATTACCTTCGCGACTTCAATATTTACTATGCTTCTGCCCCCCGTCAATACCGATGTTTCCGGTATTAACGCGTTAAGTCCCCTTCCTAGTCCTCTCTTTGCCATAACTTCCTCCTTACACCAGGCGTGAGATTATATCACATTTTGCCGTTCAGGACTTCGCGCGCGAGACTTTCATAAGCAAGCGAGCCTGAAGACGTGGGGTCGTAAAAGAGTATCGGCTGGCCGAAACTCGGGGCCTCGGCGAGTCGAACGTTCCTGGGAATGACCGTTTCAAATACCTTGTTGCCGAAATGTTTCCTGGCCTCGTCCTCAACCTGTTCCGAAAGCAGCGTTCTCGCGCTCATCGTGAGAACTATTCCCTTTAGCTTGAGCTGCGGATTGATGCCCTTTCTTACCATATCTATTGTATTTGTAAGATGGGACAAGCCTTCCAGCGCGTAGTATTCACACTGGATGGGGATTATTACTTCATGTGCCGCGGCAAGCGCGTTGACTGTCAATAACGAGAGGGACGGAGGGCAGTCAACAACGATATAATCATAGTTGCCGTTGACGGACTCCAGGGCTTTTTTCAGCCTGAATTCCCTCTGGTCTTCCGAGACGAGCTCAACTTCGGCCCCGGCCAGTCTTGTTGTGGAAGGCGCGATTGAAAGGCCGTTAACGGTAGTGGCCGTGATAATTTCTGAAATGGGAGCTTCTTCAATAATAACATTATAAATGCACTGTTGAAGGTTATCGGTCTTGATCCCTAGGCCGGATGTCGCGTTGCCCTGAGGGTCTATGTCGACGAGAAGAACGTTTTTTCCGAAAGAGGCAAGGAAGGCCGCGAGGTTTACGGCTGTTGTTGTTTTTCCGACTCCGCCTTTTTGGTTGACCGTGGTATAGATTACTGACATAAAACCTTCCGTTTGCAGGTTCATATAGTATACCAAATTCGACGGAATTCTGGAAGCTCGAAGCCTCTTTTCCCCGCCTTGAATAATCCTTTTATTTATTATAGACTGCAGATTGCTGTATCGGAATACCGTGGTGAAGGAGAGGAATGCAATATGTTGGATAACGTTTCAAATTTCTGGAACACTTTTTGGAAAACCGTGGGACAGAACGGCTTTCAGGACTACGTTTATTTTTCGCTGTCTCTGATCCTGGGCTGTCTGGCTGTCTGGGCGTTCAGAAAGTATCTTTTGCGCATGATAAAAAGGATCGTTAAAAAGACACATACCAAGATAGACGACCTTTTTGTCGAGTTGTTTGATGATCCTTCCTTCCTTTTCTTTTACTTTGCGGTTTTTTACCTGAGCGCAAGATTCCTTAACGTTGATCCCTTTTTGCGGCAATCGCTGGATGTTCTGGGCTTGGTCGTTTTCACGCTGTTCGGCATCAGGATCGTAGTAGCCGTCGTGAATTTTGCCTTGAGTTCTTACTGGCTTAACAAAGTAAAGGACAAAGAGAAGCTCAGGGCGTTAAAAGGGGTTATAACGGTCATTAAGGTCGTTACATGGGGTCTTGGCATAGTACTTCTCCTTGATAATCTTGGCATCAAGATTTCCGCCGTTATCGCCGGATTAGGCATAGGCGGTATTGCCGTTGCCCTTGGTGCTCAGGCGATACTCGGCGATCTCTTCAGCTACTTTGCGATTTTCCTTGACCGTCCTTTTGAGATCGGTGATTTTATTATTGTTGGGGACTATATGGGGGCGGTTGAGCACATCGGTGTTAAGACCACCAGGATCAGAAGCCTGGGCGGAGAGCAGATCGTTTTTTCAAATACGGACCTTACCAATTCACGCGTCCGCAATTACAGAAGAATGGAAAAGCGCAGGGTTTCTTTCAAGTTCGGCGTTACATATCAGACAGGTTCCGATAAATTAAAAGGAATACCTGAAATGGTAAAGGATATCATATCGAATATTAAGGATACGGTTTTTGACAGAACTCATTTCTATTCTTATGGTGATTTCAGCCTGGTTTATGAAGTGGTCTACTACATTTTCGGCAGCGATTACAATAAGTACATGGACATCCAGCAGGATATAAATCTCGCGATGAAGGATGAATTCGAAAAACGCGGCATAGAATTTGCTTATCCGACCCAGACGTTGTATGTAAATAAGGCCGCTTAATGCTGTATTTTGTCTTTACCGTTGACGGCGACTGGGACGAATACTTCAACATAAAACTGCCCGAAGTGAAGCGGGCGCCCAATCTTCAGAAGATCCTCAAGCTTGTGGACAAGGAAATTAATTTCGCCTCGAAAATGTTGAAAGGCAAATTCATTCATTTCGTCCACACTTCTCCGCGCGCGAGGGATTTCTTCTTAAGGCCTGAATTTGTTTCCCTGTGGGAGAAGATCGAGCGCAAGGGCGGCAACATCGGCGTTCACTGCCACGAAGATGATCCGCACAGGGCTTATTACTTTAAGGACCCCTTCAGGATGGAAGAATCTATAAACTTTTTTTCGAACGCCTTGAAGAGAGTGGGGCTTGTTCCGGTTGCATACAGGGGCGGGTACATGGCGTTCAGCCCCAAGACGATACCGATACTTGAATCAAACGATATTTTCCTGGATTTTTCGTGCGAACCCGGAAGATATCTGATACATGGGAATAACCTCCTTGTTTCCGACTGGAGGGGAGCTCCTGAAACCCATTATCGATTGAGTTATACTGATCACAGAAAACCGGGCCAGAGCAGGGCGTTTGAGATACCGGTCGGGAGTTACAATGGAAAACATCTTTATCCGGAATGTTTTTCGATTCTGCAGATGTGGGGTGTGGCAAGAAGACTCAAGAAGCGAGCAAGGAAAGAGGACGTTGTTGTTTCC
>Ga0209536_100013426_pt1 | contig 11816 bp, 9 predicted proteins | sample DeeMarSeWOR28_12_FD_187461 | JGI IMG/M metagenome (GOLD analysis project Ga0209536, IMG submission 187461) | Marine sediment microbial communities from White Oak River estuary, North Carolina - WOR-2-8_12 (SPAdes) (version 2) | ecosystem: Environmental > Aquatic > Marine > Intertidal zone >...
GTTCACAACCCATTTGTTCTTTACGATCATTGGCCGGAATCATTAATTTTATTACATGATTTCAATCCATCCGAAACCGGGGTACCTGTCGCTTCACCGAAGCGGAGAACTGCGGAAGAGGGGAGAAATGCTCTGGAAGATCCTGGAGTCGTGCAGACTCTGCCCACGGGAGTGCAGGGTGAACAGACTGGAAGGAGAGAGGGGAACCTGCAATGCCACCTCCACCCTGAGGGTGGCGTCATATCATGCCCATTTCGGGGAAGAGCGTCCGCTGGTGGGAGTGGGTGGATCGGGGACCATCTTTATGAGTCACTGCAACCTGGGCTGCGTATTTTGTCAGAACTGGGATATCAGCCACAAAGGGGCCGGTACGGATATGGAGGTTCACGAACTGGTAAGAATGATGCTGGAGCTGCAGGACCTGGGGTGCCACAACATCAATATTGTCACACCGACCCATTTCTCTCCCCACGTGGTGCTGGCCCTGGACGAGGCTGCAGGCAAGGGGCTTCGCCTTCCCCTGGTATGGAACACCTGTGGCTGGGAACGAAAGGAGATTCTTGAAGTGCTCGACGGGATCGTAGATATCTACCTGGCCGATTTCAAATACATGGATCCCGAAATGGCAGCCACCTATTCCAGCGATGCAGAAAGTTATCCGGAGGTGACACAACAGGCCCTGATCGAGATGAACCGGCAGGTGGGCACAGCGCTGTCCGGTCCTTTGGGACTCGTTCAACGTGGATTGATGATCAGGCACCTGGTGATGCCTGCCAACAGGAGCGGATCACCGGATGCCATGAAATGGATCGCGGAGAACCTGCCACTGGAGACCTACGTGAACATCATGATACAGTACCGGCCCACCTACAGGGCACACCTCTATCCTGAAATTGACAGTTACGTATCCAGGAGTGAGTATGAAGAGGTGGTACGATGGGCGGGGTCACTGCAGCTGACCAACCTGGACACGGACCTCTGATCATTCCCAGTCAAAGGGAGTCACCTGGTAGACATAGTAGTTGAGCCAGTTCGAAAAGAGCAGGCTGGAATGGGCCCTCCACCTGATGACCGGCTCCCTGCCAGGATCATCTTCCGGGAAGTAGTTCCTGGGCACATCTATATCAAGACCTTTGGCCAGGTCGCGCTCATATTCGTTTTTCAATGTCAGCGGATTGTATTCCAGGTGACCGGAGATAAAGATCTGCCGGTTGTCTTTGGACAGTACGATGTTGGATCCCACCTGCTGCGACCAGGCCAGCGGTATCAGTTCAGGGTGCTTCCTGATATCCTCCAGCCTGTTCTCCGTATACCTTGAGTGGGGAGCGGGAAATATGTCGTCAAACCCGCGTACCAGGTGGTGCCTTCGGTCCCCGATCTGGTGGTCAAACACCCCGAATACTTTCCTGGGAAGGGGATACTTCTGTATTCCGTAGTGGTAATATAAACCGGCCTGGGCACCCCAGCAGATATGCATGGTGTTGCTTACATTTGTTTTACTCCACTCCATCACTTCGCAGAGGGCCTTCCAGTAATCCACTTCCTCGAATTCGAGCAATTCCACGGGTGCTCCGGTGATGATCAATCCGTCGTATTTGCGGTGTTTTACCTGGTCGAAGGTCTTGTAGAACACCTCCATATGTTCCCTGGGGGTGTTCTTCGACTCATGTGCATCCATATACAGGAGATCCAGTTCAAGCTGGAGGGCTGTATTCGAGAGGGACCTGAGAAGATCCACCTCGGTAACCATCTTCAGTGGCATCAGGTTCAGCAGGGCAATGCGCAGGGGCCTGATATCCTGGTGAATGGCCCTGCTTTCCTCCATGATGAAGATGTAGTCCTTCTTCAGCTCATCAATCGCAGGCAGGTTACTGGGTACATTTATAGGCATGATCCGAATCTATTTATTACTTTACGTCACGGGACCGATATTGTTCAGACAAATAGCTAGAATGACACCACAATGTTAGCAAGAATAAGAATGTTTATGCACATCGGAGCGGCTTCGGCTGCTGTTTTTTTTATCCTTAATTCATGTGTAAACAGGGATTCCGACCCCGGGCGGAACCAGCTGATCTGGTTCAATCATCCTGCTAAATACTGGAACAGCCAGGCGCTCCATCTGGGGAACGGGTACTTCGGTGCCTCTTTTTTCGGAGGAGTAGAGGAAGAGGTGTTCTCAATTACCGACGCCTCCATGTGGACGGGCGGACCTGCCATGGGAAACTGGGAGAAAGCAGGGGTGAATCCGCAGGCACTCACATCCCTACCGCTCATCAGGGAGTCTGTTCTTGAGGGTGAGATGTTCAAAGCGGACAGCCTGATCTCAGCTGATTTTTTCGGATCGTCGGAGCTTTACGGTTCTTTCACTTCCATCGGCGATCTGAAGATCAGGTTTACAGGGGAAAATCAGGAGTTCCAGGATTACAGGAGGGAACTGGATCTGTCCAGCTCCATGGGAAAGGTTCAGTACCGGCAGGGAGGCATCGGGTATACCCGGGAATATTTCTGTTCCTATCCCGACAGGGTGCTGGTGATAAAAATGGAAGCTGACCGGCCCGGTAAACTTTCATTCAGCCTGGATATGGATCTCCTTCAGGATTCCTCTTCAGTGGAGATCAATGGATCCAGAATGACGGTATCCGGATTCATCAACGGGAATGGAAGGCCCTTTGTGGTCAATGTCGAAGTGGTACCGGAGGGCGGGGAAATAAGCTCCCGTAACGGGATCCTCGAATTGAGCCGGGCAGAGCGGGCCGAGGTATATCTGACCGTGGCCACTGATTACCGGTTACGGTATCCCGATTACAGGGGGAAAGAACCGGGGCAGCTGGCAGGAGATATCCTCGACAAAGCAGTTGAGCAGGGGTATGACCGTTTGAAGCGCAATCATACAGCAGATTACCAGTCTTTATACCACCGGGTCTCTTTTACATTGAAGGATGGGAAGCAGGCCGATACTTATCCCACCAATGAGAGGTTCCAACGATTGAAAAAGGGATGGAAGGATCCCGGGTATTTTGAGCTGGCCTTCAACCTGGGAAGGTACATGATCATCAGCAGTTCAAGACCGGGGACCTTGCCTGCGAACCTACAGGGGGTGTGGAATACCTTCCTGGTGGCACCCTGGTCAGGAAATTATCAAAGCAATATCAACCTTCAGGAGATATACTGGTCCTGCGGACCCACAAACCTACTGGAGTGCCAGCATCCTTACATCGACTGGATCGAGGACCTGGCAAATTCAGGACGGGAAATTGCCCGCAGGGTTTACGGAACCGGGGGATGGGTAAGTCATACGACCGGTAATATATGGGGGCACGCCGCACCCATTGGTGATCACCCCTGGGGGATGTATCCCATGGGTGCAGCCTGGCACTGCCAGCACGTATGGGATCACTATGCATTTAGCGGGGACCTGGATTATTTAAGAAATCGGGCCTTCCCGCTCCTGAAGGAGGCATCGCAATTCTGGATGGAAAACCTGGTCCCTTTTAAAGGGTACTTCATCACTGCGCCAACGGTCTCAGCCGAACATGGGGCACTTGTTACGGACGAGGGGCTGGATCCGGCATACCACGACTTTCGCAGCGACCGTTACGTTTACAGCATTCCGGGAGTATACCAGGATATGCAGATGATATGGGACCTGTTTACCAATACTGCGGAAGCTGCAGAAATATTGGGAGATGAGGAGTATGCAGCGCAAGTGGTCCGGGTCAGGGAACAGCTTCTTCCACTGAAAATCGGAAAACACGGTCAATTGCAGGAGTGGAACGCCGATATCGATTCCCCGGATTGTCACCACAGGCACATTGCACACCTCTACGCAGTATGTCCCGGGAGACAGATCCATCCTTCGGTTAATCCTGAACTGGCCGAAGCTGCAAGGATTTCTCTGGATATGAGGGGCGACGGGAGGTACATGGATCAGGAGCTGGCTGCAGGAGGAAACTGGGCCCGCGCCCACCGCATGTGGTGCTGGACAAGGCTGGGCAATGGGAACCGCGGGCTCAGGATCATGCGTGAGATGCTCACTGAACAGGGATTTGAAAACGGTCTGACTTACCAGCATGCTTCCTATCACTGGCAGAGGGAAGATCTGCATAAAGAAGGGGAGCTGTTTTGCCACTTCCAGCTCGACGGAACCGCAGCCGTTCCCGGCTGCATCGCCGAGATGCTCCTTCAGTCGCATCTTGGTGAACTTCATTTGCTCCCTGCCCTTCCAGACGAGTGGCCTTCGGGTAAAATTACCGGGCTCCGGGCAAGGGGTGGCTACACCATCGATCTTTCCTGGCAGGACGGGGAACTGGTCAGTGCTGTCATCAAAGGCCCTCCGAATCATGATTGGCCTGCCTTCAGGCTGAAAAACAGGGTCATAGATCCGGATCAGGATGATCGGATTGCACTGAAACAGGAAGTTACAGAAGGGGTCTGATGGTGACTCTCTTCAGGTTTGACTGAAGATCAGCTGGAATTCACTTCCTTCGCCCGGTTTTGAGTTCACAATGATGCGGCCGCTGTGCAACCGCATGACATGTTGTGAGAAACTGAGCCCGATGCCCGATCCCCCGGAATGGGTGGAATAAAAAGGGATAAAGATGCTGTCGAGCTGCTCCTCCGGGATGCCCGATCCGCTATCCCTGACAATGATCGCGGGATGATTTTCCACCTGGGCAGCAATGAGTACCACCCGCTTCACCTCTGTGTTTTTTACCGCCTGGATGGCATTTTTTACCAGGTTGATCAGCACCTGTTCGATCATCCGTTCATCGATGAAGAATACCAGGTCATCCGCCGGGCAATCGATCTGAAGCTCTATCTTCTCTTCGGCGAGTTGGTCCCTGAAAAGGATGGCGGTTCTTTCCAGCAGTTTCTTTCCCTCTACCTGCCCTATTTTCAGTTCAGGTACCCGGTATAGGTTGGAGTATGCATCCAGGAATTTGGAGAGGCTGGTACTGCGCCTGAATATGGTCCGGAGGCCCGTTTTCAGATCTTCAAGCTCCTTTTCTGTTAACTCTTCGATGGTAACGGCCCCTTTTTCTTTTTCAAACATATCTGACAGGTTGGAGGAGAGGAGCCTGATAGGAGTGATGGAGTTCAGTATCTCGTGCCTCAGAAGCCGGAGCAATTTCTGCCACGCTTCCAGCTCATTCTTATCTATTTCCCTGCTGATGTCGCGGATAGAGATCAGGGTAATCTCCTCATTCAGCAACCTGAATCTGGAAGCCAGGAAGATCAGGTGCCGCTGAATACCCCCGATGTTTACCTTTTGCAGCATTTCCTTCTGGTGGGACAGCTTCTCCAGGATCTGGACCAGCTCCTCAGAAACGTCTGCCAGGGTTTCAATCTGCACCAGCTCTTTCAGCTGAAACAGGCTGAGGCAGGTCTCATTTGCCATCCTTACCCGCCCCCTGCTGTCGAAGGCGAGGAGAGCAAATTGCACGTGGTTCACCGTGGCTTCAAAAAACCGGCGCTCCGCCTCTTTGTCGAGCCTTACCAGCCGGAAATCTTTGATGATCTCGTTGAATCCCCTGTGTATGGCACTGAAATAAGGATCCTTTCCCTTCCGGCTGAACTGAAGGGAGGGATCCTCGTTCCTGAGGGCGTGCACCAGTTTCAGCATATCTTTCCTGATCCTGATCAGATAATAGAACAATCCGATGGACTCCGCAACCAGAAGCACAATCAGCATCGATCTGGTTATGGGATATGCTGCCTTTTGAAGGTAGATCCCCAGCACTACCGAAGTGGCGACTATCAACAGCACCAGGAGTAGTACCGTCCATATATAGCGGCTAAATACCATATTTCTTCATCTTCTGGTACAGGGTGGATCTATTGATGCCCAGCACCTTGGAAGCCGCGCTCACATTTCCCTGATGTTTCCTGAGCGCCTTTTCAACCAGCATCTTTTCGTGCTCCTCCAGGTTCAGGGTGGATAGGGCCTGTTCCTGAATGGGTGTTGTTCTGGCCGGAAAGAGGTGTTCCGGATCGATCTCATCGTGATCGGATAAAATGACCGCCTTCTCGACCGCATGTTCCAGTTCCCGGATGTTTCCCGGCCAGTGATGTTCCTGCAGTTTTCTGATCGCCCTGTCATTCAGCTTCATCAGCTCCTTGTTATACTGCATCCCATATTTCCTGAGAAAGAATTGGGCCAGCACAGGGAGATCCTCTTTGCGATCCCGCAGCGGGGGGATCTCCAGCTGGATCGCGTTGATCCTGTAGAGGAGGTCTTCCCGGAATGCTCCCTGTTGGATCATCTCGGCCAGGGGTCTGTTGGTGGCTGAGATGATTCGGACATCCACTGGAACAGGGATGGATGAACCGACCGGGAAAACTTCGCGGTTCTGGATGACGGATAGTAATTTCTGCTGCAGTCCCGGAGGAAGGTTGCCTATTTCATCCAGAAAAAGGGTACCCCCGGAGGCGATGACAAACCGGCCATCCCGGTCCTCTTTAGCGTCTGTAAATGCACCCTTGCGGTGACCGAAAAGTTCACTTTCGAATAGCGTTTCCGGGATGGCTCCCAGATCCACCTTTACAAAAATCTCCCCGGACCGAAGCGATTGCTTGTGTATCTCCCTTGCGATCACCTCTTTCCCGGTTCCGTTTTCTCCAAGGATCAGTACGGAAGCATCTGTAGAGGCCACTTTCTTCACCAGCCGGTTGAGAGTCTTCATGGCGGGCGATTGGCACTTGCAAACAGTGAATTCCTTCTCCAGTTCATTGGTGAGGTGGGCCTGTTTTTTTTTCAGCAGGGATACTGCCATTTTTTGTTTTCTTCGTTCATGAGCGCTCCGCACGGTAGAGAGGATCTTATGTTCATCCCACGATTTCATAATAAAATCCATTGCTCCTTCCTTCATGGATCTTACAGCCAGTTCCACATCGCCAAATGCAGTAATAAAAACCACGGCTGTGTCGGGATCCACATCCAGGATCTGATGCAACCAGTAAATTCCTTCGTTGCCCGATGCAATTCCGGCCTTGAAATTCATATCAAGCAGGATCAGGTCATACGACTTTTTTGTGATGGAGGAAAGGATCAGGTTGGGGTTCCGCAGGGTATCTATCTCGCTGAAATCACGAGACAGGAACAATTTAAGCGCAACGAGCAGGTCATCGTTGTCGTCCACGATCAATATGGACCCTTCTTTTCTGGCCATGGGTGACTCTTCAATTGAGTAAATTTACTTGAATGTTGGAAAGATGCACACGGAGTGTTGGAAAATCCGACACTTCATTTTCATTTATTTGTATGTAACTTTCTTACATTGTAGTACTTGCTTATTCTGGCACGAAATTATAAGGATTGAAGGAAAACAGACCTATGATCCGCAACTACCTCTTAATAGCCATCCGGAATCTCTGGAGAAACAAATGGATCACAGCCATCAACCTGCTTGGCATGGCCATGGGATTCGGTATCTTCCTCATGTTCTGGACATGGGTCTCATTCGATTTTTCATTTGACAGGTTTCACGAAGATATCCACCAGATGTACATGCTGAATGTCCGGATCAGCACGGAGAGCGGTTCGGAGTATACATCTGAAAGGACCGGTGGAGGCTTTGCAAGCCTGCTTACGGAGCAATTCCCGCAGGTGGAAAGCAGTTGCAGGGTAACCCGCCCATTTCAGTTTGAGCTGGGTGTACCGGCGGAGGATTCCCTGGAGGGCTTGCCCATGAAATACATCGACGAGGACGAAGTACTGATGGTGGACAGCAACTTTTTTGCTTTTTACAGTTTCCCGCTGCTGGAGGGAAACCGGGAGTTGCTGCTTTCCGAAAGGGACCACCTGGTTATTACCAGGGATCTTGCAACCGCATTGTTCGGTGACCAGGAAGCATTGGGACGTCAGGTCAGGATCGGTGAGGGAGGTTATTTCACAGTAGCGGGTGTGGCAGAGGATCCTCCCCACAATTCAACCTTTCAATACAAGGCGCTGCTGGGATTCCATGTCGTGGAGGAGATGGGCTATCCGGTGAATGGATATGCCGGTACCATCTATTATTGCAATTTTAAACTCGCACCCGGTACGGATCTGGAAAAATTGAACAGCTCCATCAATACACTGATCGAAGAACGTGAAGAGGAGGCATTTGCTCTGGACATCGAGTCCTATTTTTTTCTGGATTCTTTTAAAAGGGTTCACCTCCATGGCGAGACCAAGGGCATCATAGGGTTTTACACCAATCTGGTGATGGCCCTGGTGATCCTGGGGATTGCCTGCATCAACTTTATCAATCTGACATCCGCTCTTTATTCCGGCAGGCTCAGGGAGATCACCATCCGGAAAAGCACAGGTGCAAGCAAGCGCCAGCTGGTGATACAGTTTATGAGTGAAACATACCTGTTGTTGCTGATTGCCTTTTACCTCGGATTATTTATTGCAGAACAACTGATCCCCGCCATCAACCGGACATTCCGTGTGGAATTTGATTTTTCCATCGGGGGTTGGAGCTTCTGGCTCTTCATGTTGATGTTGTATCTGGTCACAGGAATGCTGGCCGGACTCTATCCGGCTGTCAAAATTTCCGGGTTTAAACCCAGTATTTTTCTGACTAAAAAAAGCTTCAACGGCTACAGGGGTGGACGCAGGTCCAGAAAAGTACTGATTGTGGTCCAGTTGATTTTTTCCATTGTATTTATTGTGATATCCCTCCTGACGATCCGTCAGTACAATTACCTGAAGGAGGCGGATCTGGGATTCAACAGGGAGGAAGTGATCTATACAAGAACCAAGGGATTGGCCTGGGAACGTTATCCGCTGATCAAAGAGGAGCTGGAATCGGTCCATTTTGTAAGGGGGGTTACCTCCGGATCAGAGATCCCGGTGATGATCAACAGGGGAGAGGTAGACTGGGGCAAGCGGGAAGGGGAAAAGAATACACTGGCATGTATGATCTGGACCGATGAAGACTTTATTTCCACGTTTGAGATCTCCATGGAGGAGGGTACATTTTTCATTCCTGATGCGGATAGCCTGAACCGGAATTATGTGGTGGTGAACCAGAACCTCGTGGATCTGATGGAATGGGACGACCCGGTGGGACGGACATTCTACCTCATGGGCGATGATCTAACGGTGCTCGGGGTGACAGACAACATCGATTTTTTTCCGTTCAACCTGGAAATTTTTCAGGAGAAAGCCCTGATATATATGTTCGATAATGTTTCGGATTATATTTTTATAAGAACAGCTCCCGGTACCACCAGAGAGGATATGGGCGCCATTGAAAACATATTCGGCACCCACAATCCGGGATATGTGTTCGATTATGATTTTGTAAGTGAATTTGAATACGAAGCCCTGGATAGCGCAGACGGGATCAGGCTCATTTTTAACCTCTTCTCGGCGATTGCGGTATTAATTGCCCTGATGGGGATGATCGGACTCTCGCTTCACGACAGTGCCCGCAGAACCAAAGAGGTGGGGATCCGGAAGGCCATGGGGGCACAAACCGGGATCATCATGCAGATCTTGTTATCGGACTTTTTGAAGCTGGTGGTGCTGTCGAATCTGATAGCCTTACCCCTCTCTTATCTGGTTATGCGAAAGATACTGCAATTCTTCACCTACAGCATAGATCTGAAGGTAAGTACATTCCTGCTTGTTTTCCTGATGTCACTCTTGATCTCCCTGGCCACCGTATCGATCCATGCATTCCGCACGGCCCGTTCCAATCCGGTGGACAGCCTCCGTTACGAATGAGTGGTTCCTCCTTACTGATGTCCTGCGGGTCCTTTATCCTTCGAACTTGAATGAAACTTTGACCTTGGTCCGGTAGGATTCAATTTTTCCGTCCTTGATATGCATATCCATGGCGGCCACCTCGGCAATCCGCAGGTCACGAAGCGTCTGTGAGGCTTTTTTTATTGCGTTGGCAGCCGCATCCTCCCAGGAAGTTGAACTGGTACCCACCAGCTCAATGATCTTGTATACACTGTCTGACATGTCCGTAGATTTATTGGTTTACTGCAAGTTACAATTAATTCACGGTGAAGTCAATGCTTTATATCCTGCTTCCTGTGCCTTTTTCTGAAAATTTACATATATTGCCAAACCTTAACACAAATCTTTAAAAAGGTAACACGATGTCGGTGGTCAGATTTGGTGTTTCGTTCGAGAAAGCAGTGCTTGAAGCGCTGGATGAGTATGTGCAGGAGAATAAATTCGCAAACCGCTCTCAGGCGCTTCGCCACCTGGTAAACAGGCATATTGTAGAGAAGAAATGGCTCTGCAACAACCGGGTTGCCGGAGCAGTGACCCTGGTTTACGATCACAACAAACGGGAAATCGCCAGCCACCTGGCGGAAACCCAGCGTGATTACAGGGATGAGATACTTTCTGTACAAAGGTTTACACTGAACGATGATTACAGCATGGAGGTCATTTCCTTGATAGGTATCTCTTCCAGACTCACTGAGTTGTCGGACAGGCTGATCTCCGAGAAGGGAATACAGCATGGAAAATTAACAATGAGCAGGTTCGATTAAATGATCAATGAGGTGCAGAGGATAGAAAGCATGGAGAATCTTCACAATAATACAGCAGGGAGACTGAGGAAACTGGAGCAATGGTACGGAAAACGAAATGGATCCATTGTGGCATTTTCCGGCGGAATTGACAGCTCACTGGTGCTGTTCCTTGCAAGAAAATGGCAGGGCAGGGAAGGGGCCGTCGGGGTCATATCCCGCTCAGAGAGCCTGAAGGAAAGCGATTTCAAACTTGCCCGGGAATTCAGCAAGCAGTTCGATATTCACATGGAGGTGATTGTGACCAGGGAGCTGGAGGATGAAAGATACAACAGCAATCCCATAGACAGGTGCTATTTCTGCAAGGACCACCTTTACAGCGACCTTCAGAAGGTGTGCGACCGCTATCCCGGTTATCCCGTTCTCAACGGGACCAATGCCGATGATTACAGCGACTACAGGCCCGGTCTGAAAGCTGCCAGACAGTATGAAATTCTTTCGCCCCTGGCCGATTGCGGGGTCACCAAGGAGGAGATCAGGGAGATAGCCAGGTATTTTGGACTCCCCAACTGGAACAAGCCCGCCAGTCCCTGTCTAAGCTCCCGGATACCTTACAACCACCAGATTACCAGAAAGAAACTGCTGGAGATCGAACAGGCAGAGGAGTTGCTGAACCAGTTCGGCTTTGAGGATGTCAGGGTCAGGCATTACGGCGACCACGGGAAAATTGAAGTGAGGAAGGAGGACCTCTCCAGGCTGGAGCAGCTGGAACATGAGGTGCTCGGAAAGATCAGGGAGGTGGGTTTCGGAGAAGTGGTGATCGATAAGGAGGGACTGGTCTCGGGAAAACTGAACAGAAGTTTAAAGTTTAAAGGGAAAAGTAGGTAAAAGGTGAAAGGGAAAAGGATTCTCTATTACGATTGCTTTGCCGGGATCAGCGGAGATATGAACCTGGGAGCACTGGTGGACCTGGGGGTGGATCCGGTTTACCTGGAAAAGGAGCTGGCCAGGTTGCAGGTGGATGGATTCAGGCTGGAGGTTCAATCCGACTCCAGGCATGGGATCCATGGAACCCGTGTCACTGTGGTGGTTGAGCACCCGGACAATGAGAAACACAGGCACCTGAAGCAAATTGAGAAGCTCATCAACGACAGTTCACTTTCCGGGGCTGTCAAGAAGAGATCGCTGGAGATTTTTGACCGGGTAGCCGAGGCGGAAGCGAAGATTCACAGAATTTCCAAGGAAAAGGTGCACTTTCATGAGGTGGGAGCACTCGACTCCATTGCCGATATCGTAGGTGCGGCCATCTGCCTTGATATCCTCGATGTGGA